>Ga0209208_10013074_pt1 | contig 10419 bp, 8 predicted proteins | sample S1TSphfallax_3_FD_187694 | JGI IMG/M metagenome (GOLD analysis project Ga0209208, IMG submission 187694) | Host-associated microbial communities from peat moss isolated from Minnesota, USA - S1T2_Fd - Sphagnum fallax MG (SPAdes) (version 2) | ecosystem: Host-associated > Plants > Peat moss >... | reverse complement strand
AGAGAGAGAGAGGGTGGGGGCGGGGGGGGATATGATGACTTAACAAGGATTTTTCCTCACAAAAATATTTTCTAAACATGATAAGATTTCACACAATTTTTTTTAATTTCAAATTTTAAGAAAAAAAGAATAAACAAAATCTTGTTTGAAATCAAACACTTAATATATTAAATCAAAAATTGCAAAAAATTCAATTTCAACTTTTTGTGTGATCAAAATTTTCACACAAATGACCAAAAAGTTGATTTTTACCAAATAATGGTTTAAACAATGGAAATAAGTTTAAGGTTAAAATGTTGTATTTCAAATTCAAATTGACACAAGTAAGGTTTGGATGTATTCATGAGTTGCATCATTAAAATCCATAGGACACCTTGTTCATTATTAGCATAATTTAGCCATCAAACCCTGAACAAGATTTTTTATTGTTAAATTGTAATCAATCATGTAATCAAAATTAATTAAAATCAAATAACAATAATAAAAGGTTTAATCTACGTTTAAGGTTTCCATCAGGTTTTTTTGTCTCATATTAAATATAACATTGTATGTTGTCTTTTTTTCACTAGCATGAACATTTTGCTTGATTTCAACTTTCATTTGTATTGTTATTTTTGAATTTTTTCAAGCATGTGTTTTTGCAAATGTGTGATTTCTAAATTTTTTTTTCTATTACTTTGTTTATTTGTTATTAAATTAATTTTGGTAGCTTTTACTTTTTTTCCTTTTGCCCAATGGTTGTTGTTACAATAAAAGAAGGTCAATTTTTTTAGGATTGAATCAAAGTCCAAAAGGGGATTTGAGAAAGATGACATGCATGTTATTATAATTGACAACCATTGTGTCATCAATCATTTTTTTAGGCCTTAAATTGGTTCCCATGTTTTGTCATAGAGATTCCATTAAAAAATTCATAACTTTTCTTCAAAATTGAAACTCTACTACCATTGTCATCATCATTGTTGGTGTGAAAGGAGGAGGGGATAGCAAGAGTGAAAGAAAGTTGTTGATTGTAGATGAAAAAAGTGAATTTGACCAAAATATTCTTGCTCTTGACAACAATTTTAAAACAAAATATGGACAACTTTTTGAAGCATACAATGAAGGCCAATGTGCTATGGTTTTTGATCAACAATGCGACAACATCCAAAGCAGGTTGATATTTGAAATCATAACAATACACAAATTTCAAAGAAAGATAAATTCCTTTCTTGTTATTTTTGTCAAAAACTTTTTGAGTTTTTCTTCAAATTTAGGAAAAAAAATAGATGGTGCCAAATGTTCATTTATACTAAAAACATAATGAAATATGTTAAGAAATTTTAATTAAAAATAATAATAATTTAATTTAATTATTTCCTTGGGATGAAAACTGGATGGTGACTTGGTTTTCCCCTTCCCAAGGGACACAACATGGTGGCCACCTAGTTTTCTTGCTCCCAAAGGACACAACCTTTTTTTTTATAAATTTATTATATGTGTGTGTGTGTGTGTATTACAACCAAATGGCCATTTGTTTTCCCCTTCCCAAGGAACACCATTGGGTGGCCACCAATTGTACTCCACCCAAGTGACACAACCTTTTTTTTTCCATAGCCTTTGTTTTCTTTTCCTCACAACCAAGTGGCCACCCAGTTCTCCTTGGGACAAAAATTGGGCAATTTGATTTTCCTCCTTGCCCAAAAAATTATTTTTTCCCCCAAAACAATTTAAACATTGGAATAGGGTAATTGCCCGAATTTTCCCCTCCCAAGGATAAGTGTTTCCTTGGGAAAATAAAAATTAAGAAGCAACCCAATTTTCCTTCTTGCCAAAAGGGAAAAAAATTCAAAAACAGCTTTTGTTATGTATTTATAATGTATTTCAAATTTTTTTGTTAAATGTTTTGTGTACTTATGTGTATATGCAAGTGTGTTTTTTATCTTCTTTCTTGATTGATCTATATTTTTTCCACATTTTGTTTTTTGTTCATTTTCATTATTTTCTTGTTTCAACATTTTTTATTTTTTATTTCTCAAGTGATTAGGGTGTTATCCATAGCTAACGTTATTACACCTCCATTCCAAAAAGTGTGTGAAAATTGTCATGTAGCGGATGTTATCATTTATTCAACAACTGATGTTCATTGTATTGTTTGTAGTTCAAAATCAAATGTTCATAAATCATGTTTTTTTCATGGTTTGATTGCAACCAATGTTGGATCTATGTTGATCACCATTGAGGGAAAATGACATGAAGCAATTTTGCATATGACAAAATTTGAATTTTTAGATTTGGCTCATCCAAAACAAATTCAACTCTTCATTTCAATTCACATTTGAGGTGAATTTCAATAGTTGCCCACATCTACCCTTAATGGTTTTAAAAAAGACATACAACAATTTATCCCATAAATAAAAACCAATTTGCATGGTGAGGATTTGGTTGGTCCTTTAGCAATTAATTATAGTGACAATGTCCAATGTAATGTCAAACATAAGCTTGATGTTGATGAATTGAAATCCGTCTTTAAACAAAAACCCTTTTAAATACTAAAATTATTAATAGTTTTTATGCGACATTTTTATAATTACTTATAGTATAAAAATATTGGACATATATATGAAATATCCTTATACCATATTTTTGGTGATTTCTTTTTTTTCAATGTATTAAGCGATTTTTCAATGTAATCAATTTTTTAATATAATATTTTTTCAATACAAGTAGTTTTTCAATGTAAATAGTCGATCAATATAAAAAGTTCTTTAATATAATTTTTTTTTAATGCAAGTAGTTTTTAGTACAAACAATTTTGAATACAAATAGTTTTTCAATATAAGTAATTTTTCAATAAAAATAATTTTCCAATCTATTTTTTTTTAAATGTAAATAGTTTTACAAAAAAATAATAGTTCAATGTAAATATTATTTTAATAAATCATTGATTTCATCTGTTTTTTAATGTGTATGAGTGAGGAAGGTGATTCTTATTATTTATATATATGGATTAAATTGAAGTTCATAATAGTGGAAACAACTTTATGAAATCTTGTTGATTCATCATTTGAACATGTATTGCATTCATATGGTCTTCGTTTGGTTTCAACATACAAATATGAATACTATTTTTTTAATTTTATATATTATTATTGGATAATCATTTGTCATATTTTCAATTGAGGCAAAATAACATTACACATTTAAATCAATGTTTACTATTGAATGTCACAAAAATGACACTAAATGCTACTATTACTATGGGAGCTTTGTTACGAAAATTCATTGTATACTTTAGATAATTGAGTATTTACAAAGGCTAATCTACATTTGGAATAAAATATTAAAACACATTATGTCTCAATGTGGAATGGATTTTTAATTTATCCCCTTACATATAGTTTATAGCTTTCAACATTTTGAACCAATTAAATATGTTAATGATCTATTTAGATATTTGCTTACTTTTGAAACAGATCATCTTAAAGTTCACATAGATTTGGATGTTTTTCCATCTTTATTAAAATTAGTGATGTGAAAGCCTTCTATTCAATTTTCACAACCAACTACGGGTTTCTATTGTAATGAAAAATTTGACTTTACATTAATGGACATTTTGAGAAATTATTGGGATTCACAATTAGAATATGTTGTTTCATTGTTCAACATTTCTGCAATAAAAATATCATTAAAAATTAAATAAAAATCATATTTAATATTTACCCCAAAAAAAATTCCTATCAATTATGAAATTTCGTTGGGAAGATTCGTTTGTGCTTCTCAAGTCAATAAAATTATTTGCTCTGGTTGTGCTTGTTTTTGTTTCCTTGGTTTTGTTGATTCCCATCATGGTCATATTACTTCTACTAACCCTTCATATCCTTTCAAGGCCTAGCCTAATCGAACTCCTTTCTATGAGCATTGAGTTTAGAAGTGGCTTCTTGTTTATGTTGTCTATTGAAGAAGTTGTTGATGAAGGTTTTAAGAAGTTTGTCGACAAGCAAGAAGAACTTCTAGGAGTTCCATGGATGTTAACAGAGTGGAAAGCTTGTGTTTATATAGAAGAGGACTTGTGCTTACTTACTGGTTCAAACATCTTTTGATTCTTCTGTGTCTGTTCCTTTAGGAGATCTAGATCGCCTAAAGATTCTCCAACGGTCCTTGGTCATTACTTACATGGATAAATGTTGTGACAACTTCATGTTTGTTTATAAAGTTTTTTATGTTTCTTTTCTTTTCTCAGAGTTTAATTCTCTTGTTGGTGCATATGTGGTCTCCAATCTTGCATAGAAGTGAGAATGTTGCAAGGAACATAATTAGTATTTTCAACCCAAAGGTGAAAACTGAGTTTTACTATCTTGAGAATTCCCACAAGCTCCAAAGTTTTTGGTGATGCTAAGAAAATCACATCATAAGATGGGAGTATAAGTACTCAGATACAGGTTCCCACAATACAAGGCTTTGTCATATCTCCTCACTATCCAATATTAATTTCATTGCATTCCGGCATGATAATTGATGCTGGCATGCCACCCCGAATGGTCAAGCCCCTGCCCATTATATTGGGTAAGATGCAAAGCCAACCCATTAAAGCAAGCTAGGTGATGCAGCCAAACATAATGAGCAAGGGCAAGGGCATTCCATGACATTAAGGTATGGGGTGGCAGATTTAACCATTTAGAACATGATTATGTTCAAGAGTCACATTTTGGTCACTATTGTAGGTGTATCATCATCATCCATAAATTTTGTAATGTAAGGTGGTCGAGAAGATGACACAATTTGCCACCACAAACCTTAATGCCTTTGGAGTTGTTATGAACCCTAACTCGTGAAAGTCTAGCTCTTGAATTATAAGACCAAAGTTGTTCCCCCTCCAAAATTACCCTAAAAATAAAGTATCATTGTTAAAGCCTCACTTGTAATGGTTAGTTACTCATGTTTGGCTGACATTTCGTTTAGGCCCACTACTATTCTGTCACAAGTACATCCCATGTGCTCTTTTTGTTTTGAGTGGCTCCTCCTCTGAGGGGGAGACTACAGAAGCATGCAGAGTTCATTTGGTCTCCCATTTCCAGGAGTATTTCCTATTTGAACAATTGTTAGTTTGGAAGGAACGGCATACAAAGTCGTGCCTAGAATGAACCAACACCCATAGTACACCACTTAAAATGGATGGTGAGTGGTCAATACACAGTTTTCTGTTCGGTTCTAATCTCTAGGTAACAGTAGTAGTTATGCCACTTTATCTCCTAGTGCAGGTAGTCACCTACTTTCCTTACTATCTCCCTACACACACGACCTTCTTCTTATAAAATAAACTACAAGAAACCAAAAATGAACTAAATTGCGTTTCGTCCACAACTGAGACATTACTGGGCATCTAATGGATGGTGCAATAGTGGATGCTAGTTCATTATGGCCCAGAGCCAATTCGCTGGCACCAAAAAGTCATGTGCTAGGGTAGAGACATCAAGCAATGAGCTACATGTTATTTACAGTTTTGGAAGTTATTCTCAATGTACTTAATGTAACTATGGACGTCATACTTTTACAATTACTTTGACTCCTTTGAATGTTTTTTTTTTGACTTGTGAGAACTGCCTACATTATAATTTACACTTTATAATAACGTAGGTAGTAAGTTGATAAAGTATCATAAACAAGTACCAAATGCATGTGCTTTCTATGTAGGAAGTAAGTAGGTGAGGTACTTTGTGGCTAGTACATAGAGAGATGCATGTCAATGGTTAGTACATAGTTAACCACCATGGGTACATAGTTAACCACCGCTGCTAGCCTTGCGACATGGATACAAGGAGAAAGTGTTCCCTATTCACATGCCATCTGTCATCCTACTGCCTACATGGTACCCTAGAGGATGGTGGGTGGTTCACTCTGACTTGAAGACAATGATACAAGAAGTGGGCAGGACATAATTGGTGCAACCCTTAGTAAAGAGTTGGTGTGACCGGACATGAAGTTAGTTGCATATATCTCATGTCAACATTACTTCATTTTAGGGTTTAGGTTTTTTTGTTTTGAGCGGTTGTCAACTTTCTTCAAAGTAGACGACAAAGTTTATGCTATCACTATTTGTTAGTGGTTGTTATGACTGCTTGGAGAAAACTTGTGAGTTTAAGTAGGAAACTTTGTTTGTTTGTGTGTTATGTGGAACAGGTTGGCAACAAACAATGGGTGGCCAAGGGTGCTGCTCATCCATACATACTAATCCAAATGCAGTTGCACCTTATGTGCAATTCTCTTTGCAACTACAATGCAACTAATAAAAATATGACACATGTTTAAAAATTGAACAACTAGCTTGTGGACACGTGTCACTGATTAATTATTGATGTGTTTTCAAAATTAAAAATTCATTGAATTAATCTCAATCATTAAAATTTATGCCACTAAGATGATGACATGTGGCACACCATGGAACGTTCACTGACCAATTGACACGTGTCAATTTTAAAACACCAATTATATGGTGACACATGGAAATTCAGGCCCACCTATTTTTAAATATTAATTAATAAAATCTAAATCGTCTAATTTATGGCTAATAAGATATTGACACGTGTTGATTATGTAGGTAGGTTATTATTAAATCCTATTAGATGAATAGGCTTACTTAGGTATGTAAGTAGGTTGAACATAACTAGGTTTAGGCAATATAAATAAGATTAAAATAATCCAATTTTAATTTTTTAAATTAACCATTTCATAAAGGTCAAGCTTTTTTAATTCATTCATCCCCAATGGCATTTGATATTTCGTTAATACACAATGATTGCTCCTAATTATATACTGAGCCAAATAAAATTGGAAGCCAAAGGATATGGGATAAAAAATTCCATTGCAAACTTCATGAACCAACTTAGTTGCACATCAAATGCAACTAATGTATTAGAGTATAGCAACCAAGGGAAAGTTCTGTTGATTCTGGTGTCCAAACAAAAGTTTAAGCCTCTTGGCGCATCTAACACAACAAGAATCGTCAAAAATGGATCAAAAATGAGAAAGTTATGGTCCCCCAAAGTAAAGGGGGTCAAAAATTCAAAAAAGACCATTGAAAACTACAAAGGCTGATTTTTAAACACCCGAAAAATTCCTTTTATGTTGGTTTTTTTGTTATAAAAGTGTCAATATGATTTGTAGAACTTCAGTTGGCACTCCTATAGCAATTTAAATCGTTTAAAATTAATAAGAATTAAGAAAGTTATGAGGTTTGAAAGTAGGAGCGGTCCAAAAAAAAAGAAAAAAATCATGTTTTGTAACTTGGAAAAAAGCTTATTTTTCTTATTTTTCATGTTTTTCTTCTTGTTAATTTTTCATTATTCCTTGTCTTTTACACTTCAAAGATGATTGTAGGATATTTTTAATAATTATAATTACTTAATGAAAATACGATTTTAACATTATTATCTAGCTTAAACTAGTAATTAACTTAAGATGTTTATGTATTTGTAGGTTAATTCATGTAGCTTATTTACAATAATATTTTAACATAAATAATAAAATTTAAATATATAATACATATTGATTATATATATATAATTTATTATCATTATAATTATAATAGACATTTAATTGATAATTACGAACATTTATAATAAATTTTAATATTATCATATTAATTGATTCTGAATAATATTTTGTTTAATCAAATTTACATTTTCTGAAAAATATTCCAGATAAAATTTTTAAAAAAAGTTTTACTTGCCAAAACAAATATTTAAATATATTTGACAAATAAAATTTAAAAACTTGCAAAATATATATTTAAACCATGGTTTAGTTTAACTTAATTTAATTTAACATATTTTAGTTTAACCATAATTAGTTTAACCTAACTTAATTTAACCATTGTTAGTTTTAACCTAAATTAATTTAGCCATAAATAGTTTAACCTAACTTAATTTAGCCATAATTGGTTTGGCCTAATTTAATTTAGCCATAATTAGTTTGGCCTAATCTATTTTAGCCAGAATTAATATAGTTTAATTCATTTTAACCATAAATAATTTAGCCTAATTTAATTTAGCCATAACTAGTTTGGCCTAACTTAATTTAGCCATAAACATTTTAGCCTAATAAAATTAGGCATGGTTAATTTTAGCCTAATTTAATTTAGCCACGGTTAATTTAACTTTTTTGTTTATTTAGCCTAGGTTAGTTTAGCTACAGTTATTTTAACCTAGGTTAGTTTAAGTTAGCCTAAATTAACATGGGATTAACCTTAGTATTAAAAGCACATAATATTATTATACATAGCTTATGTACATATATTAAGTATAATAATTTAAATATGTATAAGTTTAGACCATTATTTTTATGACATGTGTCCATGTTGTACACATTTAGTTGCACGTTAGTTGCACACACAACCATATGGCTAAAAAATTATACAATACCAAATTTATAATTGCAAACATGACCAAGATAGTTGCAAATGACAACTAGTTGCATGCCAGTTGCATAGTGACTGGTTGTAAAAGACAAAATTTCTAGTAGTGCATGTGCATATACTCCATGGACAAACAAAACCCTTTGTGCAAGTCTTACATTTCATGTTCCTCTCATTGTAATCCTATGAAATCAAGCATTTCTATTATGTTTAAAATTATTAACTCAAGTCATTATAACATTTGGACATTAGTTTTATGTTGGTATCAATTGCCATCCCTTCTATTTGCCTAATAATTATATGTGTGTTAATAAAACAAGCACCTATTAAACATTTGTCTCATCATAGTTACCTATTTCACCTCTTATTTACTTTTTGACTTGTCTTATGAAGGCTCCTCCCCTCCAATTCAGTTAGCACAACTTGGAACAATGTTCACCATGTTTTTACATATGATTGTTATAGTCTGTATTTTTGCCACCCAAGGACGACACACATCTTATGAGCATTTTGTGATTCCATGTTGACTAGACCTTAACCATCATGCTACATGTGAAAGGATGTGAACTCACACAGGGATAAAATCTACTCCTTGAAACCACAACCTTACAATCAAACCCATTGAATCAAGTGGTTATTTGTAAAGATATTTTAGAAATTGCTCAAAAACGTTACTCCCAAGCCTTGACATTATACTTGGAAACCCTAAAAATCTCAGTAGTTCTCATAAACAAAGCAACACAAACACATTAATGTTGAAACTTCTTCCATCACAAAGCTTGTAAAACAAGCTAGCTAAAAAATATTACTTCTTTCCTAAGCTCACTAAACACTGGAGCATACAACAAAGCCATATGTTATAGAAAAATGCATATATGAAAAGATTATTGCCTTTCTAAACCCATGAATATACTAAAGCATTTAATTAACTATGTTTTTAATATTTTGATCAATAGCAATCACTTGCTAAACACTAGTCTCAATAGAGTTACCGATTTCACCCTCTTCAGTACTTTCAGATTTGTCACATGAATGTGACTCCCCTCCATAATGGTTATCATAGCCTAGAATTATATATGGAAAACTTTCCACCTTTTTTGGGCTTTATGATTTGATCCTAGTGTTTGGAAAATCATTCAATTGCAAATCTCTCATCCAAAGCTTATGAGGATTTAATTGCTCTCCCTTTTGCACTATGCTGCAACCATCTTGTTTAGCATTCACTCTCATGCTGCTCTCACACAACTTGAATTGCTAGTTCACTGGCTCCTCCAATTTGCCTACATTCATTTTTGATAGGAAGAAGACCTCATTCCCTAGTTGTTGCCATATCATGGGTCTATGACAATCTTCACCTTTGCCTTCATCACATGGTAATTTGGATTTAGTTATGTCATTCTCATCAACCTCCTCGGTTTCTTCAACACAATTGTCTTGTGCCTTATTGTCCATAATTTGATCTTCATCTCTATGTGTTGGACCTTCACCAATCTTTAGTGAATCTCGTATTGTTTTTATATACGGACTCATGCTAGGCACATTTGCTTCACCCTTCATCTTTTTGACAACACCATCCTCTAGTGGCTTCAACAACAAGTTGTTCATGTTGCTTTTGTTATAGGGTTGTAACCTATGTAGCTGTTGAATGGAATGCTCACATATGAGTTCCCAAGCTACAAACCCAATTGCCTCCCAATGTAGTTTAATGCATCTTTACTACTAACAACTTTTCATTATAATAGAGGTGCAAATTACTGTACATTAAATCTTGTTGCATCTCTCAAATTTGGCTAGCAATAAAAGGCCAATGTGAACTCTATACATAAAGTTTGTTTAATGTTGGACAACAAAGGATTGAACACAAAGTCCATTGTAGTGAGATGATATTCTTTTTTCAACCATCCTTTCAAAGAAAGTTGGATTAAGTATTAACAACTAGCAAACAAACCAATATTACAAACCATGTGTGTAAGCAAAAACCCACTACACTTCATTAGTAGAAATCTATGATTTTGCAACCAACGAAT
>Ga0209208_10013072_pt1 | contig 10420 bp, 9 predicted proteins | sample S1TSphfallax_3_FD_187694 | JGI IMG/M metagenome (GOLD analysis project Ga0209208, IMG submission 187694) | Host-associated microbial communities from peat moss isolated from Minnesota, USA - S1T2_Fd - Sphagnum fallax MG (SPAdes) (version 2) | ecosystem: Host-associated > Plants > Peat moss >... | reverse complement strand
CAAATACTTGCAACAAAATTCATTTTATCTCTTTTGAAGGTGAATGAATAAAAGTCTCAAACTGAAATGACCACACTAAAGGTAAAAAAATAAATTCTTATTTCATTAATTTAATTTTTTCTTTTCATTGTGTTTCAATTTTAATTCATCACTCACTCCTAAAAGATTATTTTGTACGGCATTTATATATGTTTATATAGTTATTATTTCTATGACATTTACCATTAAAAAACTTTTGGTTTATATATAAATATTTTGGGGTAATTGGTTTTAAACTTTAACATCTAATGCTTCCATTCATTATAATTTTTAATTGATTAACTTTAAAATTCAAAACATAGTTGCTATAAATGTTTTTTGTATTCCATTTGTAATTTTGTTTGTATAATCATTAGGTTGAAAGCATTTACCATTAGGATTATTTGGAGTTTAAAGTTTAATGAAATGTGTGTTGATTTATTTAGGTTGTGTTTTCAAATCAAGATACAACTCCTTTGAATGTGATATCATCCTTTAACATCAATGATATGATATTTTTTCTTAAACATTTTTTTATTATTATTGTTTTGTTCTTAATTTAAAGAAGTCAATCTCCTTGGATGTTTTTAATACAATCATCAAATTCCATTAAGAATGTTCTATGTTTGATATATGGATTTAGCATTTTGGCCTCCCATAGATAGTGTGGATTTAGGGTCATAATGCAAATATTACATTTTGCCACCCACATATAACATGCATCTTTAAATTGTCATGTAGGTATTGCATTTAGGGCTACCACATATAGTGTGAATTAGGGTCATAATGTGGGCATTGCATTTTTTCCCCCATATATAATGTGCATATTTAAATTGTTGTACATGTATTGCATTTAACGCTCCCACATATAGTGTGGATTAGGGTCATAATGTGGGCATTGCATTTTTCCCCCTTATATAATGTGCATATTTAAATTGTCGTACATGTACTGCATTTAGGGCTCCCACATATAATGTGGATTAGGGTCATAATGTGGGTATTGCATTTTTCCCCTTAATACAATGTGCATCTTTAAATTATTGTGTAGGTATTGCATTTCTTTCTTCCATAAATAATGCAGTTTGTTAACTATCATGTGGGTATAACATTTATATTATCCATAAATAATATGGATTTAAAATAGACTTGCAAGTATTGTAATTTATAATTTATAATTATGGCCATAAACCATATCATATGTTCTCCATATTTAACATTTAAGGTATTATGTGCATGATTGTATAGGCTTTAGATGAGGGATACAAATTAAATATTTAAAAAATGTACATTTGCATTAATATTGAATATGATAATTAACATATAATTCAACATATTGCAAATATAAAATTTTGGACATTAATATCAATTTATTGTTTTTTCTTGTATAATCAACTCAAGGCATAGTTTCAAACATGGGTTGTGTTTCAAATCTCAATATATTGAAATTCAAAACCCAAAAAAGTCACCCTTTAATAACATGGACTTGGTGTAAAAAAGGATCTCTAGCATGGAAAGGCACATGTAATCGAGGTTGAGTGTGCATACATCCCACATGCACAAATCTCATAATTTTTAAACAGTGAACGAAACCATGAAGACTCCCTGATGGAATGGAACATTTATAAATTGATACCCCCACAAGAAAATGTAAAAATGCCAAGAATCCAAAACCACCTCGGCCATATTTTGTATGATGTTCTATTATTCACTTTTGTTATATGGAACTTGTTTTTTAACCTCATATTGTACCAAACTTTAAGTCTTAAATTGATTGCACATTTTGTAGGTATGCATGTGGGTATGGGCCAAAAGATAATTGTGAAAACCCACATCACCATCAATCCATTAAACGAGGTTGTTTAATTCAAATTTTGATTAGGCAATTGTACACACAACCCAAGGTGGCGAAAATAATCTTCTACCATCAACTTCATACACATGCCAATGGTGAACATGTCCATGGTAAACATGACCTTGATTCCATTGTGCGACCGTTTTTTTTTGCCCCATGAATGTCACAAGCCCTCAAGGACTACATTTGGACCCAATTGGGTTTAGGCTACACCATCAAGCAAATATATGACAAGCATAAGGCAATATGGCGGACTAAAATCAATTCAGGAAAAGTGATGACAAGGGATGATTTCATTAGACAACAAGACATTGTTTATTTGGATCATAAACATAAAAAATTGAGTTGGTGTTTACACAAAAATCTAGCCATTTCTTTTTGCACATGGGCAGTTAGTCATTCAAATCATGTGTTTTATTTTCAAGATGCAAATGAGGATAATGGGATTCATGTCCCATTCATAATAGGGATACAAACCCCATCTTAATTGCAAGCCATGGTTCCATTAGGTGATAATGGGGCAATTTCAATGGATGCCACCTTCAACACTAATGATGTGAAATTTCATTTGTTTACATTGATGGTGTTTGATGCACATCGCACTGGAGTGCTGGTTGCATGGATCATTACAAACTGCCAAATATGTCATGATTTGGTGGAATGGTTAATTCCTTTGAAAACAAAGATTCTAAAGAAAAACCATAAATGGAAACCTTCATGTTTCATCATTGATGATGTTCCACAAAAGTTATGAGCGTTGCAGTGAATTTTATTTTCATTCTACCTTTTTTTGAACTTTTATGTACATGCAACCATTTTAAAATTTCATCCCACATTCTCCATTTTAAATAATGTTATTAGTTGAAATGGTAATAAATTGGTATTTTATGCATGGTTAGGATTATGTGGGGCGACAATCATGTGCTCATTTACCTTTGCACAAGGCATGTTTTAAAGGTTTGGTGCTTACATTCGATGGAAAAAATCAAAGACAGTGAGGTGTGACATGCAACAGTGGATGACTTTCGCACCATCATGTACATGCTGATTGAACCAAGTGAAAGCATTGAAGCCTTCATGACTTGTGGGAGAAACAAGATCATTGAAAACTTCACCCAACATTTACCCAGTGATTCATGGACCCGGAATTTGTGAACCTATTATTTCCAAGTTGGTACGTGAATTAACTTTCAATCCATTATTGTTGTTCCACCATGTTGTGCATATCCCAAAATATTCACCCTTTGAATTAAGGTAAAAACACCAATGGTGGACTTAGCAATCCCATGTGGGGGCAAAATGCAATACCCACACTAAGACCTTAATCCACACTATATGTGGGAGCACTAAATGTAATACTTGCATGACAATTTAAATATGCACACTATATGTGGGGGCAAAGTGCAATACTCACATTATGACCTTAATCCACATTATATGTGAGAGCCCTAAATGCAATACTTGCATGATAATTTTAAGATGCACACTATATATGGGGGAAAAATGCAATACCCACATTATAACCCTAATCCATACTATATATGGTAGAGGGAAATGCAATACTTGCACAACAATTTATGGATGCACACTATATCTTGTTGTAGATTTGTGGATGGTGGGGTTTTGACGAATGCCACATTCAAACCATGATACATAAACATCAATTGATTCTTACCATGGGGCATTGAAACATTAGTTTTCTTTGAAAACAAAAGGGCTTCGAGGTTGCAAATTGATTGGTTAATGTGGAGACTCACAACAACAGTTGTAAGACACCACATGCACACAACTGAAATGAAAAAATGCAGGTTCATAAAAAATAAGATTGTGGAACACATTGTGAAAATAAACATTGAGAATGCACATTGATCCCTCACACCAATGTCACCCATGGGATAAATGATTCGAACGAAACTAACCATGCACGGATGGTACGAAACCAATAACATCTAAATATGACATAAAGCCCACTTCCTTTCACCAAGTATGTTTGTTACACATGCGAATGTGCATTATGTGCAAACTTGTGCAAACATCAAATTGTCGTTTTTCTTACATGCACCAATCTCATTAAATATCATTCAATATTGTGGGACATGGTATGGATCTGATTGTGGAGGTTTTGCTACCATGTTTGCGAACCCTACCTATTTGCACATTTATGACAATGAATATGATGATGAAGAGGCAAATGAAAATCACTATGAAAAACCATGGGTTGTTGATATGTGCGAACTTATGGGATCGAATAATACCTCCCCCAATGTGGAAAAAAAAAAAAGATCACAACCAACCTTCAAGTTCATCCACTTTCATAGAAAAAGCGTTTGCTTGAATAAGTGACATAATGCAAGAAGTCATCAATGAAGTCAAAGAAGGTGGGGTTCAACTCATAGACCACACCACATCATTGTTACGTGTTATTGCAATAAATGTACAAGGTACTTGCCTTTCCAAGGTGAATGAAATCATGCATCATGGCATGATATTTCATTGCGTCAATGATGGACTTGGTAATTCAATGCATCAGATGAAGGATTACCATGAGATGATGTTAAAGCATGGAAATATCTATAAGAAGAGGGTTCATGAATATAAAAAAACACAAACTTGTTTGTACCTATCCCCCATTTTAATTTTCCATTATTAAAATGTGCATCATATTACAATTATGTCAAAGAATAGATTATTTATGTGTTAATGCATTGATTTTTATATCAATGAACATATAGGGTTTGAAAGTTAAAGTTACATTGTTAAGGCTATATAACACATATATTCTAAAATTTCCAAACAAAAATATTTCACTCAAATGTCATATAAAGGTGGGTATTGCAAGTCAATTGTACAATAATCACCATGTCAATATGTGAGTAATGCTTACCCATCTTGTTTCTTGTGGCATTTAATTGGTATTGCATGCAGGTATTGCAAGGTTTAAGGTATATCATAGTTAAAGGTTAATGAACACCAACACAAGTATTGCATATAATTTCATATATTTTGTGGGTATTAATTACGTTAGATGAAGGTATTGCAAATTCCCTATTCCTTCCAAAGGGGGATTTGACCACTTAATGCAGAGGACGATGAGGAAGGCTCGTCATCCTCTTATGGGTTTCTGTGTTTTTTTTGTTTTTTTCTTTAGTTGCAAAAGATGATGACAAGTGGGGAGGCTTGTCATTGTCTTCTACAATCCAAGGAAAAAAAACAGAAGACAAGGATGAGGGGCGTTTGTCGTTGTGTTTTACCCTAGTTTCATAAGAAGAGCAGAAGACGACAATGAACGTTCTATTCATTGTCATCTTTTGCCATAATCTTATAAGAATAATAGAAGATGAAAACAAGTGCAACATTCATAGTCGTCTTTCTTGCAAAGGGATAGGAGTGAAAAAAAAACAAAGAAAAAAAAAGAGTTGTTGTACAGTTACTTGCCACATATGCACATGTTATCTTTTGGAGCAATGTTTTCTACAAAACCACTTCAATGTCTCTTGTAGCACTACTTCAACACCGCTTCTGCATTTCGATTTTGCAACAATGTTTAATTACACTTCGATGTTACAACAATATTAAGTTGTTATGTTGTAACAACACTTGGTTCCTAATCATTTTTAATCACTTAACGACTCCTTTGCTCCTTTGGCTCCGTTGAAGTTTCGACTACAACAATGTTCTTGGCCTCTTAAAAAGTACAATGGTAAGGTTTGAATGGTGGGGAGGTTTAGGGTTTTTAGTGGGGTGGAGGTAGGTTGTTGGGGTTTGAAATGCTTGGGCAGTTGAATTTTTTTTTAAAATGGGTAGCCTTGAAGTAAGTGAGGGGGGAAAAAAATGACCCGACCTCAATGCTTGCAGCAGATCCAATAAGTGGGATGAACTTGAGTTCATCCCAAACGGAACTGGTGCAGTCATGGAGGCTTGGTCACTTCGGCAGTGAACCAGCACCCACCAGTGCACCATCAAGGATGGATGATGTGTGATCAGGAAACAAATATCTGTTGGGTTCCAATTCCCTAGCTAACCATGGTGGTTAGCTCAGTTGGTTTATTTACTACCTACCAACTAGGTAGATAGTAAAAACAGCCCCTACCTACTATGCATAAACTATCTACGTACCTAGTAGTCCCCTATTTTGTTATCTACCTGTCTATATGTTAGACCTACTTCTTATAAAATGGGTTACCAAGATGAAACCAGGTAGTAACTCAGTTGAGGATCATCCACAACTGCGTCATAACAGGCATCCAGTGGATGGTGCACTGGTGGGTGCTGGTTCACTGTGGCCGTAAACCTTTGGCAGCTTTGGAATAAATTAAATTATTTTTTAATGTGTCAAAAAATTTATAAATTTATTGTTCAATCTGTCCAAATTTAGGGAGATTGTAGAGTTCAAACTCTGGTCGTTCTGAATAGAAAATATTAAGCAAAGGTCCACTTGATCACTAAACCAGTTTAAACTATTTGAAATTATTATACCTTACAATTTTATTTATTTTCATTGTTAATTTTTAAAAAATTGAAAACCCAAGTGTTGAACCAAGAAACTTGAACTAAATAAATTATTGGACATTCATATGCGGAATACACCAAGCCCACTGCAGTAGTTGTTTTAAAAAAAATTACTGTGATATCCGGTAGATATTAGATGAGTACCCTCTGGGTATCATAGTTTAAAAAAAAATTCAATTAACACAGGCATTTCAAAAACAAAATGGCCACCCCCAAGACAGAAAGTGCCTCCTCTCAGCACAGGAGTCATTATGCCTCTTAAGTTGCCCTCCCAATACACTGGAAAATTCGTCCGAGGGGCTTTACGTGCTCAAAAATTAAAAACTACTAGTCATGTCATACATCTGATATCAGTTTTTCTAAGGGATTTTGTTGCTCTTTGGGGCCGAGCTGCAGGGTTCCAGTATCTGTATATTAAGATAAGTGTTTGTTGGCCTTGCCTACCAAGGCAACAATATTGTGTTTAGATTAAGGGGTTTTGGCCCAGAGGTAATAGGTCTAGTTTTATATGAGGAATTTTGAAAGATGATATCTTGGCTTGTGTTGAAACTTGAGATTAGTTATAGAGTTATAAATATCTTGAAGGATTTTGGTTCCTTTCAGAGGATTTTTTGAAGATTATATTTTTGCATGGTGAAATATTTGAGTTTCCATAATTCTTCTTTTGCCTTAAAATACTTTTTAATGTAAATGGCAAAGCCACAGTGTGACACAGTTTGTTAGTTTTGTGTGTGTGCATGTGATCACACCTTAATCTTCCAAAACCACCCACCTAAGTCTTTGGTAATATTGCAAAGCTCACATTTGTGGTTTCTCAATTTATTATTATTATTATTATTATTATTACTGAAGTAGAACAGCAGATCTGAGCTGACAAGCTGTTGGCATCCCCAAGACAAGCTCAAGTGGCTTCCAAATTTTCGAACCAACAAGCCAAAGTTATTAAATTTAGAGTGATTTTATTGTTGAAAATTAAATTAGCATTATTTTAGCAAGGTTTTGTAAGAGCTCCAAATCTAAGGCCATTTCAATGAGGATGGTATTTGGATGGAAATTTGTCACCAAAAAATCACTGCTCCTAAGCCTTATTAGTCAAAGCAAATCCAATTTTCATTACTCTTTTCGTGGAATTTTTGAAAGCAAGCACTTTAGGTGTTAGTTTGGAACCTACAACTTAATGAATATCCACAATTTTTTTTTGGTTCAATGTGTCAATATTACATGTGGAATATCCCAACAAACTTTATTATCAATTGTAATATGTCTTCATGTGCGTATCATAGTTTATGCGCATCATGCCATTACAACATGTTGAAGATAATAGTTGAAGGTCCCAAGGTCTCTAATGCAGATATTTGAAGTCTTTTTTTTCTGGTTTTAAAACATGTTCAATTTTATTATGGAAGTTTTTTATTATAAAATAAATTGATCATAAATTTTGAGGCTAGACAATGCATAGATATTAAAGTTATCTGTAAAGTAAGCCAAACTCAAGGTATGATGGCCCAGAAATTAAAAAACTTTCAACAAATACCCAAAATAGGCATGTATGCCCATTTGACATTTTGTAATATGCTTCAATTGCCATTGGAGGTAAATTCAATGGCCCTAAATTACAAGCTTTACACAATCTTGTGAAGTTAGACATGATTGGGTTGGGCAAGAACAAGTAAGGGTAATGCACTTATGGGAACAACACAACTATGAAAGGAAATTCAACCTTATTTTACATCCATCATGCACCAAATGAAAGCATGCAATGCATGTCAATACTATCATTGAGTACAAGTACATAATTTACAATGTTCACATTGGAAACACATGTGACATCATTAACATCTCTTCCCAACATCCTTTAAACATGATAAATATGAATTTGTGACCAACTTGGATTTCTTCAATGTAGATCATAATCTTGGATCTAATTTATGGAATTTAAGTTTTTGCCACATGAAATTTTGTATATTATGTTTGTGTACCAAACAACATCAATTACCTTATGTTTATATGCATGTAGTTTACATGTTTAATCATATTTCCTATGTTGTATACAATATGGCCATGATATGACAATTATTACAAACTTAAATGTTAATCATATACATGACTTGTCCATTAAAATATGAATATATGTAAATTTCATTTAAATCACATCAAGGCATGGAGGATGAATTTATAATAAGATCTATAAATTTCATTAGTTTGTTCTTTTTTTGGGGGTGTTTCCTAGTTTGTTGAAGAATATGGTTCCACTTTTTTTTGCCATAGTTTAGTAAACTTTCTTCTTGCATTTTTTGGAAGATTACAAACGAAATTAAGATCTTGAGTTTTTACTTGATTTTTTTAAACTAACATTTTAACACATGTTGAATTTATTTGCAAGTGATTTTTCTAGGATGGTCTTCAAACACTTTCAAAATTGTTTGCACTTAAAAGATTCCATGAGTGAATTCTCATAATTGTTTCAATTTTGCTCTCATATTGCACAAAGTCACATCCATATCGAATTGCACATATATTTGGGGTAGCCCACCTTTTAATCATGACCAATCCTTCACATGGAATTCGTCCCATTGTCATAGGAAAAACATTGTGTCAACTCACAAGTTGTGTTTTATGCTTTTAATTTTGCGATGCATTTACAACACATTTATTCCCTGTACAAATGTGGAATAACAACCAAAGGTGGATGTGAAACAATAATCCATAGCATTATATGCACCTTGGACCTTCACCCCAACTAGGTTGTTTTTTAACCGGACGTCACAAATGCCTTCAATTTAGTGTTTAAAAAGGTTATATTTCAAGAACTTTGTGTAACAAATGGGGACATCATACAACTTATCCCCTTTGTTTGTGCATTCTATGCATTTGAATCTCCCTTGTTTTATAGCCATCGTAATTGTGATGGCGATGTCATAATGATCCCATCTACCATGGGAATTCATTAATGTGATCATTTGGGAGGGGCATTATTTGCTTTAACTCGCCTTATGAAACTACATTCTACAACTAAACATTTCCCCTTTTATTTATCTCCATCAAATATAAACAACACTCACATCATCGCCCCCTTCTCCATTGTATCCTTTGCATATGAACATTTTCAAATTGAATTCCATGCAATAGGTCTTTCTATCCAACCTCAAAAATGTGTAACATGGTCGCCTTCTAGCTTGCCACCTTACTTCAGCACCCCATCCTAGTTTAACACACCATCATAAGGAATTACAGTATGGGGGGTTCCATTAAGCACCTCATTATTCAAATCATCCTTCATAAAAAATACCTTATTAAAAGATTTTTAACATGTTGACCTTCTCTGTAGACTGGGTGATGTTTACGTAACTTTTAGAAATTTAACTCATTGTTATGCGCAACGGCCATCATGTTTATTATGTTGCACACCTCTTTTTCCCATTTTCATAAATTCCCTTGTTTCTTTTGATTTTTCCTTCCTTCAAGTGTTTGGACATTTATTGGGTCCAAGGTCCTTTGATAACCTTGAAGGACCTTTAGACCTTAAACAAGTTTTTTCCCCAATAACTCTAGTGGTATCATGCTCATATTAACATCCACCATCATCCTAACAACTTATTTAAGGAGTTGGGCCTTTGTAGCTTCAATCATAACAACTAGGTTCATGGTTGACCAATGTCCTTTCCTTCTTGAAACTTTAGCACAAGTCGACATCAATATCTTCTTTTTTGGCAACGCCACAATGTAGCATGCGATCTTTTAAAGCCCCCAGCACGAGTGTGTATCCTTCCTTTTGAACAACTCATCAAACAACAAGTTGTTCATTGTCAAGATTCCATTTCATAATGTTTGCACCATCATACCCTCTCTAACATGTTTTCTAATGGGATACTTGAAGCCCATTATGCCCAAATTTTATCTTTTAGCCTTGGGGTGTGCGTTGGGTTATAATTTGACTCATCTTCCCAACCTTTCGATTATCTTCTCAATTTTTTTTCACAATGTTTTAGATGCAGCTCAAATTACCACATCTTTCAATTGTAACCCCCCCCCCCCCCCCCC
>Ga0209208_10013071_pt1 | contig 10420 bp, 6 predicted proteins | sample S1TSphfallax_3_FD_187694 | JGI IMG/M metagenome (GOLD analysis project Ga0209208, IMG submission 187694) | Host-associated microbial communities from peat moss isolated from Minnesota, USA - S1T2_Fd - Sphagnum fallax MG (SPAdes) (version 2) | ecosystem: Host-associated > Plants > Peat moss >... | reverse complement strand
AATTCTCATCCAAAAACAGAAGCAAATTATGCCTCGTAATAGGTACCTCTGAGCTTAACTGGAATAAGGGCCCATGCAAGGCGGAGCTGAGTGTGGGCTTGAGTCTGCAAAAGCCCATGGTCAAGGGCTTGACCAAAATGCAAAGACTTGCGTCAATTTCTTTTATTAAAATTTTGCCCCGACACGAAGACAAAAAAAATTTGTGGGAAGTTTTGAAAAATGGAAGGGTCACACTAAACCTTTGTAATGAGGTGTACTGAATTTTTTTTGTTGTCACCAAGTGACCAGAATTCACATACAAAAATTGCTCTTGCAAGGAGTTTTCATGTCAATTTCCTGGAGCAGAAGTTTTGTTGGGATGGAACAATGGCAGTTTAATTGAATCAATCTGGGCTCATTTCAGTGGTAGAGGTGAGGAACTCCTTGGCCGTTACGCCACCCTTGGGTTCCAGGGCATTACGCCCTGACAGCATGGCCTTCTCCTATACATAAAGGATCACCTGGATTTTTCCTTTGTATTTTCAGGTCCTTTACCTGCCTGAAGAAATACCAGCCTCAGGCACAGATATCAAATCACAGAAGGGCCTGTACTCAGGCCGCCCATCTCCTATACTTTTCACTTCAGAAGTTGGTGGTTCTTGCTAGGAGTTCTTTAATTGTTAGGAAAGAACAATAGAATAAGTGGACAGTTGTTTAGCTAGTTTTGCTGCACAAGCAGCTCATCACCTAATGGCTCTTTCTTCCCATTATGGCCATTTCAAATGGGCAATGTTCCATGAAGTAATCCTCAAATGTGAGACCAAATGAGCCTACTTAATCATTAGGTAGTATCTGCCAACGAAACAATGACCCCAGTGAACCCGCCGCACCCACCAGCACATCATCCATTGGATGCCCGTTATGACTCAGTTATGGATGAACCTCAACTGAGTTGATATATAGTTTCAGCTGGGTACCTATTCTATAAGAAATAGGTTGTGCATGGAAGTAGGTAGGTAGGAAATAGGTGGGTACTAGGCAAGTGCATGGTTTACACATAGGTAAGTGAGTTGTTAGTAGGTAGGACAAAAGGAAACTGGGCTAAACACCATGGTTAGCTAGGGAATTAGAACCCAACAGAAAACTGCTTCCTGACTCACCTACCATCCATCCTTCATGGTGAGTTGGTGGGTGCTACTGCACCCTAACAAGGCTATGGCAGATTCAAACAAGATAATAGAAGTCCATGATTGTGGTTTTGAATGCAAGATCAACTTGATTTTTTAAAAGCTCTCCAACTGTCATCTGCATTTTGTTCCCAGTTCAAGCCAAGACTTTATCCCATATCCTAAGTCTCTTCCCTCTGCCTTGGGTAATCCAGCACCTACCTTGATGCTATGGTTAAAGTCCCAAATTTGTTTTACTTCTTAGAGCATCTCCCCCTTAAGGACAATCAAGAGTTTTTGAATTAAAGTCTACATCCACCTCCCTACCTACAATTACTTCTCCATTCCTAGCAATTTAGGAAATCAAATTATACTTAAGTTTATATGGAAGGTAAAGCTTTCAACTACAAGCTTTACCAAAATTGAACCCACAATCAACTTTGCATCATGGAGGCCCTTATTCTAGTAAAACAAATTGCTTAAAGCTTTACCTACCACGTGAATTTATAATAATAACTTCATTAAAACAATCTATGTCATTATTACCTACTCCCTTTTTCCTCCTATATTTGCCCTTATACACAACAGACCATGAATCCCTCAAGGATGTCCCATGATATGTCCATGTGCATTATTGTGATAGGCTTGGATGACAAAAAGTGATTATTAAAATAGGAATGGCCATATGGACATGGGACCAAACTTCATAAATGGGTGTGGTGCCTTAGCTTGTATGGACTCTAGATATGGGAAACCATATCTGACTATAGAAGTTGTTTAGTTCTCAAAACCCTAAGACTTGGAGGGGGGGACATGATAAATTAGACCATTTGTGGTCCTTGCAACATATTTATGGAAAGTAAACATCAAGGCTTGATATGTTGAACTTTAAAATATTATTTAATTCAATTTTAAATATGAATATTTTTTGAACTTTGTTACAATTGTATTTAAGAACCACATATATATATATAAAGTTGGTTCAAGAGAAAAAAATTGTTGAAATATAGGCAAAGTTCACAATTTACAAATTAGGTTGCCAAAAAATGAAATATTGGGTTTTTCCTACTTTCAAGTTAATGGTGTATTAAAATGTACTTGTCGACTTCCAACTTTCTCATATTATAATCAAAATGAATCAAAATTCTAATGTAAAAGTACGAAAGAACACAATATTCAATAATTAGCTTCAAAACTACTTGTTATTTACTTTTATTATATGAAAGTTTTCCAAATTTTATGTTCAATTAACCATAAACTCAATGGAGGCATGGATGTTTTCACAATGAGATGTATAAAAGTTTTGAATCTACTTTCTTGTGTTTATGTAAAAAATTGTCACATCTAAAAGCTTTAGTTTAAACAAGGTGTTTTTTTAGTTTAATTTAACATGTTTTCACCCAAGGACAACCACAATGTATGGACAATGCATGTAGGAATAATACCTCTAAATTCTAGAATTATGTAACGCCCAACCCACCAAAGTACCATAAAGGATGGATGGTAAATGGTTATGAAACAATTATCTATTATCTTCTAGTTCCATAGCCAATCATGGTGGTTAGTTAAATTTTCTCTTTTATGACCTACCTACTAATTATTAAAAGGTAGGTAGTAAAAAAACCCTTATCTATGTGTAAACCATCTAATTACATAATAATCACTAGTTTTCGTATTTATAAATACTTATTTCTTAAAAATAGGTTATTAATGTAAAACCAAATAATAATTTAATTGAATTAGTTCATCCACAATTGAATAATCATGGGCATCCAATGGACGATGTGTTAATGGATGATGGTTTATTCTAACCCACAAAAGTAAACTCATTACAGAATGAACTACTTGTTTCACCCTATTTCACTATGGACCACAAACACATCATACCTATTAAATAAGTAGTATTTTATAATCAAATTCGGTACAATATTTTTGCTAAAATGAAATAATAGCCACCAATGCACCATAAGGGATGGATAGTGGGTGGATGGTCTCATTCATGGTTGGGGTTCCAAAAAAAAGGATATCAAGATTTTTTTACACCAGTTTCTACAAATAACAACTACACAAGACAAATTCAAGTGAAAAAATTAATAGTCCAAACTAATATAATTCATGTGGTGGTGATGATTTTTCTCATGTGTACCTTGGTGTGCGTTTAAACCTTGGTTCAAACCTAAAAATACAAAAAATGTTTGAATAAGCATTTACAAACAATTTCACATTTTTCTAGAATGATTATTTCTTACACATATGACCCACACTTCAAGTTATAAATCTTAAGTTTGATGAAATTTTTTAAAAACCAAATGGTCAAGAAAAAATCCTTTTCCTTATAGCCCCAAAGATTGAATTATGTTACTTGCAAAAAACTTATATGGTTTCTAATATAATCAAATACATGCAATGAAAATGGCCAAACATAAATGTAAACATTATTTATCCATAAAACAAAATTGACATCAATTGTATTCCTTTTTATTCATTTTATAAACAGGTGCAGTTTAAACACTTGATATAGTTAGGTTTAAAGGAATCAAAAGGACATTTATATAATGTTTAAAAAACTTTATTGATTTAACATGACACCATTTTATCTACTAACATAAAAAATCCAATACAATTATAATGATGCAAATAGGAAAAAAATCCAAAGTTATCTTTTCCAATCCTTTAAAACTGAAACATTATTTTTCGGTATCCCAATTGTGAATGGACCTAAATAAAAAACATTTTTCCATTGAAATTTGAATCCTTAATTAATCATGATGATTAATTTATTATAATGACATACCTACAAACAACCCAATAGCCCTTACCTATGTATTAATAATAACTACCTATTATGACGCGCTCCCAAGTTCCTTGTTGGACCCAAGTTGAGTCCAAATCAATCAAACAGCGAAATTGTTTGGAACTCAGGGGCACACTCCCAACTCTCAACACTAAAACGGGTAGAGGGGCGTGCTAAAGCTCTGGGATAGGACTAGGAAAGAATGACAAGCTTTAGTTACTTACTTAAACCTACATCAAACCAACCAACAAGTTGGTTAGTTCACATTCTAGAACACCTTTAGTGCTTAGACAAGCCACAGGCAACCATGGACTCACAAGACTCACCAGGGCCTGGACTTGAAGGAAGCCACCACCTTCCCCCATATAATATTCTCTGCGTCTCTCCATGGCACCTACATTCGAATGATTTTTTGTCCTGGGACTCCCAAGGAGGAGTCCCAAAATTGTCCTAGTTTGGACTCCTAGGACTTTACAAATTCATAATTCTTTGCTCAAACCTCCGATTGGGATGAGGTCTAAAGAAAACTTGTAGCTCTCCTTGAGAGCTTTCCAACGGTGTGTTGCACTCCACCTGCACACACCAGGGTCAAGTCGATTCCCGACTTTTAGTGGTCAATAGTCAAACTGCCAGTTTGACTCCCGACCCTTCTTTTTGCCATAACTTATGCTGCAGATATCCAAAGGGCTCATGCGAGGCCATTTTCGACATGTAGATTTCAATAGCTTTCCAATGATATAAAGAACGCCTCAATGCAAGATGTTTTGACCCCTACAATCGAACTCTGAAATTTTGGGAATCCCGGAGGACTCCCAAGTCCCCATTTTGAAAGTGTGAATGTCATCCTCACACTCTTCCAAAAGTGGGGTTGCGACATATTATCCTGCCTATACCTACCTACAAGACCTAGTCTTTACAATATAGGTTACTAAAAGTAAAATATTATGTTATTCAATTGGGATTCATCCACAATTCATTTAGAACATGTTTTATTTAGATGGTGCACTAGTACTAATGGCTCTCAATTCACTTTGGCCATCCACCTTGTACAAAGTTAATTTTGACACACCTATTATTTTTTTTTTAACAAATCTTTTCAATTTTTCACAAAACAATTGGGTAATTTTTCAAAAAATTTGTTTTCTTAATATTTTGGGCAATTCTTCAAAACTACTACAAATATTTGCTAGTTATCAACCCAAGTATATACCCACTTAATCAATAGGGGTGACATTTTTAGAAAACTAGACCTATAGCAACTCTCAAAGGTTTGACAAGGAAAGAACCTCATGTGAAATAAAGAGTTGACAATAAAATATCATTTTTTTTTGCTTTTAAAATCGAATCAATGGTTTTCATAACAAGTAAGTCAATTATTTAAATGTTAGAGGTGAACTTGGAGCTTTTGGTAGTACATAACGTTTTAGGAATATAAATTTCATTGTTCAACGTTGTGTTTGTAATTTGTTAGGTGCTACAACTACAATGTTGAAAAACAATAATGAATGATGACAACAAGATTAAAACATGCATGATTTTTTATGTTTTTTTTTTGGTCGAGTTTTAAGATTTAAGTCTGTGTGAAATGTGAAGTGTGAAATTTAGAGACTCAAATTTTGCTCCAACTTTCAATGACCTATGGTTTGTAATCTACCAACAAAACTTCATAATGCTCTATAAAATGTTCTAAATGTCCAATGTCTAATCACAACCCATTGTTTATCACAATGGAGCTTGACAACCAAGGCTACAAATCTTATCTTTTTATGACCTTTGTCACAACATTCCTCAAAACTTTGTTGTAAATCCTCAAAATGTTGAAAGTGGAAATGTTCTTGCTAGGGTGTTAAGTTCATCACACGAGGATCAAGAACCTACTCATTGGGGGAAATAACTTCATGAGATGGAAGTAATGATATTCCCAAGTTACCAACTATTAAAGGGTGAAAATATAATAAAATTAGTTGAAGACCATGTTGACTACCAAAAACTCCTAATCCCAATGATTTTGAAAAATGGCTACATGAGTTTTGAACATTGGAATGTAATCAAATTTAGTGGATAATGTTTGTATACGTGTGAATTTTCATTTCCATGATTTTTGTCTAATTTGAAGATGTGTAAATAACCATAAAATGAATACAAAACAGTTGAAACTTGATGTTGACAAGGTGTTTATTAATTTTAAACATGTTTAATGTTATGTGAAACTAAACCATTTATTCTCAAAATGCATGGAAAGTCATACATTGATGATTATGAGGATATGTTATTGAAAAAAACTTAAAATTATATGTTTTAATTTGCCAATACATAAGTGTACTTTAAATGTGCTTTTGATATCCAAAAATACATAATTTGAAAATCATATTTGTTTGTTTTATAATGAAAGGCAAGATTGCATTTTCATGACAATTGGATGTGTTATGAATTTTTTTTGTATAATTTACTAGTATCCAATTTGGAAACTACATGTGTGGTTACCAATTGTGACCTTTAACACAAAATTTTGGTATCATATACAAAAACATTATTATAATGAAAAGAAGTCATTTTTTGTTTCAAGATCAATTCACTTAAACATTGGAACACATGATTTTTATAAGGCATATTCATATTGAAGAACATTATAAGATTAAGGGATTGTTCATCAAATGATGACAAACACATTATATACTACATTTCCATCAAATATTGGAAGAAATTATTTGATATCTAAAAGCCACATGATTGTAAAAAAAACACTCTACCCTTGGGCTAGTTGGCTCCTTTTATTGTGTTTTCATCTAGAAAGGTCAATGGCTAAAAAAAAAATCTTGAAAGCTTTAGATGCCAAAGGTTTATATGGGTCTTTTTTGCACGAATGATGAAAAACCTATAGACCATCAATGTGCATAGTTTGTTACAATGAGGCAATCAATTAGCTATCCTTGCTCAACACACAAGATGCAAAAAATATATTATTACTTATTTCAAAGCAAATGGCATTATGGCCATGATGAAACATGTGTATCCCGAACATTTCATGCTTGCACATACACTATTTGAAAAGGTGAATAGCAACACAAGAGATCCACATGTCTAATGAGTTTCGAAGTATAGGTATGGAATCACCCCAAGCATCATTTATGATTTTTTGGGGTTGTTGATCCATTTGAGAAAGAGAATGAACAACAATAAGTAGTGCCATTTGAATTTCATCATGCTAGCTAATGATTTTGAAAGCCCTACATTTCACATACTTCATACCCCAAATTTTACATACTCCAAACTTTTCATAGATTGTGTTTCCTGGTCCTCTTGATTTGGGTTTGCAAAAAAAATACTCACAAATTTTTGAGTTTCAACAAGATTTGGCTCAAAAGTGGCTTATTAATTATGTGGGATGTTGACAATTGGTAGGATACAAGTTCCAAACATAAATATCTTATGTTTCTAGCTATAGACAAAAAGATCTTGATTTGAGATTCATTACTTTTCATTATGCTAAAACATGACTTTCATGACTACAATCATAAAACTATGTAATCAAATAGGACCCATTGTTTATGCCATTTTGACATAGGTGACTACAAAAATGGGTCCAATTCTTCTGTAGTTGTATTTTTGTTGTCATGAAAGTCACATTTTGATGTAATGTTCCTTTTAATGAATAACTAGTTAATTGCCAATTTTAAATTTGTAGATCAGGAATAAAAATAAATGTGTTTTGTTTTGCATAGTTTGTGTATAAGGTTGTTGTGTAATTGTGCTGAAATTGGTGGGTATGTAGAGGTAAAGTTGACAAAATGTACTATGGATATATCAAAAGGTAATATTATATGTGTTGGATCCATTTTTATGTTTCTCGCAAAATTTTGAACCTTAAAAGGTTCACAACATGTTATGTCTTATGTTGGATCTCTAATACAATAACTTACACATCATGTTTTTGTTCATTAGGTGTGATACTAGCATTCTAATGAAACATGAATATGGTCAAAAATTGTTGGTCCCAATGTTGCTAAAGTGTTATGAACATTTGCATCACATTTCTAAAGCTCTAGATTCACAATCTACTCAAATGGATACTAATGTGGTTCATTTCACAAAAATTGATCTAATGATCTGAGGTTGGGTTGTAAGTGTGGCCCCAAAAAGTATGGCAAATCTAATTGAGTTGGAAGTAAATTTGGCAAAAGTGTTGAAAGAAGAATTTGAAGGAGCTTTTGAAGATGAGTTTGATGCACATGACTAATAGGGGAACTACTTGGGCTCCAACTTCTCTTCAATTATATCTTGCAAATTTTTGAAAAACAATGATTATGAAATCTTAATGCTACTACTTTCCATTTGCTGCCTTTGTTTCCATTTGTTCTAGTATATATTTTATGTGATGTAATTTACTTTCATTTATAATTTATAATTCTTACAAGCCTTATGTACTAAATGTTTATGTTTGTGCATGTGATTAAGAAAGGGTTACTATTTATAATTTGTATTTTGTCACAAGATGGAAATTTTTTACAGTTTATGGATTGTGACAAGATGGAGCTCCAAACTCTTGTCTATGCAATTGGAGCTACAACCAAATTAAGTGTGTCAAATGTCAAACCCCAAACTTCTTGTTTTTATTGTATGGGATACATGTAATTTATTTTTTGAACAAGATAGATCAAATATTTTCTAATTTTAATACTTGTCATAATGCTCCCATCATAATTGTGTTGAAGTTATAGTTGAGTTTGAAATGAGGACTTGAATTATTTATTGTCACCAAATTTCAAGTACAACATCTAAACTTTGAACTTTAAACTCGATTACAAGAATAATGAAGTATAAAACTTTGTTAACATAGTTCAAATTAGTTTCAACTTCCAACTTCAGCTATCAATGGGGAAGGTATCCCACATTTGTTATTACTACTAGTGCAAAATTGACACAAAAGACATGATGGAGTCCACAAGCTTATGTTTGTTCGTGAAGTTAAATGCATAAAGTTAGATGTTAAGGTTGTGAAAGCACTTGGAACAACCACTGATGTGGTTCTAATCAATGGTGTACTACATGAAAGTGATCAAATTGTTGTTTGCAACATGTAGGGTCCTATTGTAACAAGCATATAAACTTTGTTAATTTTAAAGAATTTGAGTGAAGGAAGTTGTGTTTTGTGTGTAAGCATCAACATTGAGTTCATTGGAGGCACTTTTGGAGTTTTTGAGGATGTGCCATTGGCCCAAGTGTGAACCCATTACTAAAATAGGGAAACTCAACATGTGAACATCGTATCACAATGTATGTTTTGATTTTTTGAACAGCCAAATATGAAAAGAAATCACGTTTGAATTGAATGGTAAGCCTTCAAGTGTTACCTCATTCTCAACTTATTTTTCCTTCCAAAACCTGGTTTTTAAAATTTTATTTGAATTTTCAGTGACAGAAATCATTTTTAAATCAATATCTCCTTAATTTAATTTTCAATGAAAAAATCAATCAATATTCAAGAACTTCTACACTGCAAATCCAAATGCCATAACCAAGCCAATGCACCCCTCCTCAAGATTTTTCCAAAGAGACCAAGAACATGATCTGAAGCATCGCAGTTCGGTGGATTTCATAAGTACAAACAAAACAAACAAACTACCTTCCTTCATAGATTAGATATTGTCAGATTCTTTAGACTAAAGAATCATCAAATATAACCACCTATTCTTGATACTTAAAACTGGGAACTGAGGAGGTCTGAAATTTTAAAAATCAGAATCAGCAGGTTCTTTTTATTTTTTAATAAAACCAAAAACTCAGAACCAGATGTTCTTTGATTTTCAAATTAAATTTTTTTTAAAAAAAACCAGAGATTCTTTAAAAATTCAAACAACTGCCCAACACTGGTTCTTAAGTGTAAATTGGAATAGTTTTGCTAATTATTTTTTTAAATTCACCCAAAAATATATATCACAATTTACAAAACTGAAAGAATGAATGAATTCTTTATATTTATTTTTAAAATATTGACCCTGCTGTTTAGATGCAAGAAAAGAAATTACAAATAATAACTTGTAAATCTTTAGAGGAAATGCAATAAAGTGTGGCAAATTAAAAACCCAAAAGTGAAATTCGGCCATCAGCTACCAGTTCACCAGCTACCAGTATAGTTAGGTTTAATACTACCATAGTAACCTTGGCCAATTCAACACAAGTCCATTGAATAATTAATTAATTTGAAACATTCATTTCAATAAGTGAAATATTCTTAAATATCCACTATTTTTCTTCACAATATTTTTTGATCTAGAAGAAATAAATTTTGAAATTTTCAACATTTCTGAAAATAATATAATTAGTGTCGAATTGGCCAAGGTACTAAGGTATGCAGTTGGAATCTACAAAGGCTTCCAAAACCCTAAACCTTAAACCCAACCTCAAACACCTCCCCCACCGCCCCCACATAAACAATGCACATCCGTTGAAAAGTTCGAAGGACCGACATTAGAGAGCACCC
>Ga0209208_10013069_pt1 | contig 10421 bp, 3 predicted proteins | sample S1TSphfallax_3_FD_187694 | JGI IMG/M metagenome (GOLD analysis project Ga0209208, IMG submission 187694) | Host-associated microbial communities from peat moss isolated from Minnesota, USA - S1T2_Fd - Sphagnum fallax MG (SPAdes) (version 2) | ecosystem: Host-associated > Plants > Peat moss >... | reverse complement strand
CATGTATGCCAAATGTGGGAGCATGGAGGATGCTTCAAGAGTGTTCAACAAGATCACATGTGACATGCTCTCTTGGAGTGCCATGTTGTTTGGACTTCTAAAATCAGGGTCAAGCACAAAACACATTAGAACTATTTTGAGAAATGCAACAGGAAAGAGTGCACCTCACCTCCATCACATTTGGGTACTGAATGCTTGTGCCAATGTAGTAGCACTTGAAGAGAGCAGGTATGCTCATAAGCAGATCATTGAAAGTGGTTGTGAGTCTAATGTGTTTGTGAGAAATAGCCTGGTTGACATGTATGCCAAATGTGGTAGCATGGAGGATGCTGGAAAAGTGTTCAACAAGATGCCCTCAAGCAATGTGGTCTCTTGGACTGGTGATATTGGGACATGTGAAGTGTGGGCAAGGGCAGAAGGTATTGGAACTATTCTGAGAACCTGGAGCACTACACCTATGGCTGACATCATTGGGTGCTCTAGCCAGTTAGGGAGGCAGAGGATCTTATCAAGACAATGTCCTGTGAGCCCAATATTGCTGTCTGTATGGCCTTGGTTGGTGTTTGCAGTGTTCATGGGGATGTGGAGATAGGAGAGTGCATCATAAAGCACTTTCTTGAATTGGATCCTGGAAATGCCACAGACCATGTGCTGCTGTTGAAAAAATAGATGCTGCTGATAAGTGGTATCTGAGTGCAAATGTTGAACAACAGAGAAAGGAAGGGGTGTGAAGAATCTGCCAGGATGCCCCTGGCTTGAAGTGACTGAGGAGTGCATACATTTGTAGTGGATGATCAAGGCAATCCTCAAATTACTATAATCCATGCGGAATTTCAGAGATTGTCTGGGCAAATGTATGATGTTGGCTACGTGCCAAATACAAAATTTGTGATGTGGAGGAAGATATGTTATTTCATTGTGTCACCATAGTGAGAAGCTGGACATTATTACCACAATCCCAGCAATCCACTCCACATATTCAAGAATCCACAGGTATGCAGTGACTGTCACACAAGTTCATTGCAAGGATAGTTGGGAGAGTAATCACAATTGAGAATGGCAATTGCATTCATCACTTTGAGGATACTATTTGTTCTTGCAGATATTATTTGGTGATACCAACAGTCTGTCTTCCTGTTGATGAGTTTGTTTTGCTTGTTGCATCTTGTGTCATCTCATTATGCTGCAACTCAGACAAAGTACCAAGGTATGACTGTGAGAAGATGCTGTATAATGTACCAAAAATGATTAAAAAACTGAACAGAGTGAAAGTTTTGTACTAAAGCATATTAGCATATAGTGAATTTTTCTGTGTTCAGGAGTCCAGAGAGCATATGCATCAGGTATTCTTGTGTGGGGACTCTGCAAGATGGAAGATATTGGTTGGTTGGTGGCTGTTGCAAACAAAGAACATTAGAGTTGTGCAAAAGATGGTAATGGGATATTGGAGATGGTCATTCACCATGAATGCATTTCATAATTTGTGAACCAATGCTTTGAGCAACTAGGACTTGCAGGAGTCCTGATGGTGTTCTTGATGATGTACATCAGTGTAAAGTTTGCAATGACAATCCTCGGAACAAATGAAACATACTCTTAACCTGATAAGCTTATCTTATGTGCACTAAAGTACCTTGGTGCTGTATGTTAGATCTTGTGCAAAAAAAAGGAAGGTCACCTAAGATGGAAAGTTGCTTATTCAGTTGAGTGTCATTTCCATCACAAAAATTGTCACATTGTGTTCCTCTTACCTCTTCCGATTCGCTAGGAATTCAATCACCAATCTGAGAGCCTTTTAAACCATCTCCTCAGCACCCCCTCATTGTCCATTGTCTGCAGTTTTGACCATACATGCTCAATTGGAAGAATTCATGGCTTTACACATCTTATGCTTCCAACATCCAATACTCTCAAGAGTGTATTTGGGCCCCAACCTACCTGCTATAAGGTATGCATGCAAATACTGTTTCATTAGTTATCAAGATTGAAAGGTGCTCCAACATTTTATTTTGAGGAGGAAAAAAATCTTGTCTATGCTGTTGAAAGGTTAGGTTGAGTAATAATCTAGGGGTCTTCAAAGTCTTTTTGGGAGGAGATTGATGCCACAACCTCCAATCCCTAGGAATTTTGCAACTTGCTTGAATTGTGAATGAAAGAAGTTTACCAAACCTATTTATCTCATGTTTTTAGATTGCCAACAAACAAAATGAACACCAGTCAATTGCTTATCACTTAGAGAAATCTACAAAGCATAATGCTGGTAACCATTGACTCAAAATCACAAACACATTTTTTTCATGAAATTGTACAAGTGTTTGCATTACTACATGAATGCCATGAATGAATAAAATACATAAATTGTTGGTGTGATAGCCATGCTGAGGTTTTAAAGAGAGAAATATAGGAAGAACTATTTCACTTGTTGATATTTCAATTTGACAAATAGGTTCACTTCACAAGAAAAATGAACAAAAGCCAAGGTTCAGAATGATGGCTGGGGACTTTTACATAAAAGATAAATTCAATTTTAAAATAAAATTTATCACATGATACCAACAATGCTTTTAATAATTTAGTTGCCTTGTGTGTGAAACTCCCTTAACAATTCGGTGTGAATTCATATGCTCTCTTCTAACATTTGGACATGTCTATGTTTCCCAACATCTACAAATTTGTGAGATTTTTCAAGACGCTATTTTACACCCTAATAGGTACATGAAGGGGAGATCAAAACCGAGCATTTTTAGAACAAATAATTCATTGTGTACAACCTTTCTGCCCGTTTGTTTGTTTGCAATTGACACAAGCATAAAGATGTATATTCCCTGCTTCAAACCTGAAGTTACATCACACAAGAATTTGATAATTATTTACAACACTTGTTATCGAACTAATAATTCAAAAGAATTAAATTTGTGATAAGAGTAGATAAGTAGGCAAGGTGGGTAGGTAGGCTATGTAGATAATAGTTATGTAGGTTTTTACCTACTTGACAATATTATACATGAGATTATAGCACAAATTAAAATATCAAAATTGATGTAATGCCTTGAAATTTGGGTTTAAAGTTTAATTAAGTGCCAGATGAAAAAAAAAGTGCCAAATGTTTAACTCAAAATTTAGTATCTGACTTTTAATCCAAATCAAAATTTATAACATTTTACATTAAATTTTTTCGATGTGAAGTTAATGTAATATCTTGTTATTTTGGAATTAAAATAAATTAAAAACCCAAGTTAATTATGAAATTCATGGAATGAAATAAATGAATAAAGTTTTAGTGGCCTGTTCAATTTTAGTATGAAACTACATAATTATGTGATAATGTTATAATTCACAAAATTCAAACATAAATGTTTGGTTATATGTTTTGTGGTGATGTTATTGGTTACCACATGAAGTGATGGACCTTAGATGGTTAAGGCCTTAGATTGTGTCTATGGAGGGTGAGGGTTCAAACCTCACTTTGGACATTTCAAGATCATGTCTTACATGACTAATAACAATGTGATGAACTGACAAATAATAATAATATCATAAACATAGGCTAGGTTTGGTAGTTAGGTTTAGTAGGTAGGACACATGGTCTAATTGTGAGATGCCATGTGTATTATTTGATATTAAAGGTCGATAATCAAACATCTTAGACAGAAACAATTCAATGCCCAAAATTAATCATCTTAGGAACCTCAAATATGACATTTGGCACCCGTTTTTCACTACATATGTATTAGATTTTAGTCATAATAGACACCATGTGGCACCCACATACACCTAGAACAATATTCGACATTTTAGTTGTTGAAGTAGGACATACCACCTTGGATCTTCACATTATGTTTTTCAATCACATCTTTCTCTAAAGCAACTTGACTATTTTGACTAAAATCAAATTTGTCCATCAATGTCCATTATAATTCAATATTCAATCCGGAGAGTTAATATAAAAGACATGTTTTGTTGTAATGAAGTTTTTGTAAGTTTCGATATATATAATCATTTTTAAAAATGATATTCAACTGATATCCACAAGATAGTAAAATTATTCTTTTCAAAATACTAGAATATTTCATGTTATATATACTAATATATTCAAATTTACTTGCAGTGTTTCTAAACTTGTATGTGTTTTTAAAACTTGCACATTTTAAAACATCATAAAAGGGGGGAAAACATAGTAAATTTCATGCTAAAATCCTATTGGAATATGGTGGACATGAAAGGGGTTGATCTCACCTTTCAAATCAATTCAAGTTTGAATTTTAACAATTTAAAGTTTTAAATTAATTAAATTAATGTTTTTCAACTCTTGATAATCTCTTTAAAGAAATGAAGATGCTAGAAACCTTGAAGAAAATATTAACGAGGAAATATTAATATTACATGTGGCAACCAACGATTCGACCACATTGGCAACTAACTACCTATGAGTCTACCTAACCACCCGACCTACATATCTGCCACTCATGTATTTGGTCAAATCATTTGCCACATCATCATGTATGTTTTTAGTCATGCTACTCACAATCATAAAAGATCAAAAGCCAGCTTTGAACCTTCACTTCTTTAGCCACAATCTAGGCCTTTCCTACCTAACCATCACTTCATGTGATGAAAAATAATGTCATCACACAAAATAATGAAATTTCATGCATAAAATAGCACCTGTAATTTTACTTCATCCATAACTAATTTCATGTAAATTTTATTTTGTTGATAAAAATTTATCTAGATTCCATGAATGAGTGAGCATCCATGAATTTTAATGGATGATGTGGCTGAACTTGCATGAATGAAATTTCATAAGATTTCAAGATGATAAAGATCATCCACAAAATATCTATGAAACATTCACTTTTTTTTTTAACCCTCATATTTTTCTTAAATGAAACACAACGTGAAATCTTGTTTGGAAGAATTTTTTGAGATTTATGAAGTAAAATAAATAATTTCCATAAAATGGAATTCATTTTATACAATAAATTTTTTAGTTAATTTTTTTTCTGAATTTTTCTCATGTAATAGAAAAATACATTGCTCAGATAATTATATTTCCATGGCATGATTTGTTACTAGCTTGCCTCCTTAAGATGAAATTTGACAAGATTTGCTTTGGTTATACAAAACATTTGTAATTAACATATTAAGGTATTATAGTTATCAAATTCACATATTATTCAGTTGTATAATTTTGTGTGATTGGACCATAAATGCTCTTCTCCTATTTACTAATTTATTGTAATGAATAACAAAACAATTCATTCACATGAAAAACTTCAAATTATGGTTTGAGTCAAATTTAGCACAAATATATTGGAAATGAATCATTATGGTTATGACATCATTAACTATATGATGAATATTGAATGTCATCCAATTTTGATGTATTATTGTTGTATTTTGATTCTATTACATGAAGACTTAAGATAAAATTTAACATTTGTTCAAATTTTATTATAAACTACAACAAAATTTTGCTTTACTCTAAACTTGTTTTAATTTATCAACATGTGGTATATATGTCAAATTGTCAAATGATAGATTAGATGGTGACTATAGCTAGAAATTAAAAACCATAATGTGAAGTAAACATGTGGAATGATCAAATACAACTGTTTTGCACATATTTATTTCACAACAATGATTTAAGTATCAAATTTTCAAGCCATTGTCTCTCTCTCTCTCTCTCTCTCTCTAATTATGATTTATCACTTCTTATGTTGTAAACAAAAAATCTGAAATATACTTACACACCCATGTACATAATAATTAACTTTAAATGTGTGAAATGTTAAATCACTCATTTGAAAAAATGTCAACTATTATATTCATGTTTTGTTAATCGCATGTAGAGAGGCATGTATTGAAGTGCAATGGGATTGTGTGAAAAAATATCAATTATTATTATATTCATGTTTTGTTAATTGCTTGTAGAGAGGCACATATTGAAGTGTAATGGAATCCAATCATCATAATATTGGATTGTGGATCCGGTTTATAAGACCAACCAAAAAATTCAATTCGTTGCAACCTTAGGCCCACTTTAGACAAGGGTCCAAGGTCCAATTTCCTATGAACCAATTTGGATTGATTTGAAGCAAATTGAACCCTTGAGTTGGACTATATACCTTAGTCCGTAGCCTGATTCTTGGTTCTCCAAATCAGGAGCTCTCCTTTTAGCACCGTTTTTTGGTCCAAACCAATTGATTTTCTCTCCAAACTGGTGCTATGTAGGTTTAGCCTCAATTTGCCACTTTTTGGTCTTGGACCATCGTGTAAAGGCCTTGGGACCAATTTAAAGCTTTCGACCAATAAGATTGCTTAATTCATTGGTCCCTGGACCTTGGGACCCTTGTCTAAAGTTCCCCTTAGGCTAGTAAGGATTCACACACCAGAGTCCATATGAAATCTAAAGCCAAACTAGGTTTGGCTGAGAATTATCCTAAGCTGGAAAAATAATACTCTGGTCATAAGTGTTTCTTTTTCTTTTTCTTTTTCATTTTTGTGATGTAGCTGAAGTTGTGATCATCCATAACAAAGTTCACCCAAATTTGACTATAAAATATATATAAAAGGAAAAAATGTTTAGGTGGCCTTCACATTTTGCTAGAACCCAATAGAGAAATCTGATGATTTGCTCCCACCCCCCCAAAAAAAAAAATTTATTTGGTGACTAGAAAACCAAAAAAACACTCTAATGTACAGCAATTTTTTAGAAAAAATATATTCACAAAATAGGATAGATTTATCCAGAGAAAAAACCCTGGGAAAAAATTTGTCAAGTAGGGCCATTGACAAGGACCCCCAACATGAATCTATCTATGAAGGACGGTAGTTATGTTTTGTTTTGTAGTTATGAGATCCACCAAACTGGAATGCTTCAGATCATGTTCTTGTTGTCTTTGGAAAGCTCTCAAGGAGGAGGGGTGCATGGGCTTGGTTTCATGACATTTGGACTTGCAGTGCAAAAGTTCTTGAATATCGAAAGATTTTTTCACTAAAAATTAAATCAAATTGTAGCTAAAAAGTTTTGAAGGAATGGATTGTGCCTTTGGTGTTGTTGGAAAGTCTATCTTGATGAGCAGGATTTAATGGAATTTATTTGGTAAGATTTGGATTCAGAATGTGAGAGATATTGATTTTGAAGTGATTTTTTTTTGCCGCTGAAATTTCAAATAAATTCCAAAAAACCAGGTTTTGGAAGGAAAAATCAGTTGAGGACGTGATAACACTTGGGCCAACAGCACAGGCGACACTAGGTGGGCTGTAGCATTTTTCCAAAAGTGCTTCTACAAGTAGTGACCTAGGAAATGCCTAGGTTCAGATGTAACTAATTTAATTATTTTTATTTTGAAAAAAGGCAAAAAAATCCCCTAAAAGTCACAAATCTTTCATTATGTTTTAAAAAATTCTGGGGGAAAAAAAAAATTAAAAAAATGCTGGTCATGGGACATTCCAATGTAATTAACCATGAAGAAGCCACCTTCAAATGAGTTGCAATAAGTCGGCTAGCATGGAGGATGTTGTATAGAGCCTTTCAGGCACACCTGCTCTAAGAAGCGGTCAGATCAGAACATCAAAGAATGAAACATTCGTGGCAAACAGGACACCTGTTTTTCAAGCATCAAAGAAGAGTGCCTGGAAGCTCCATGAAACAGGACACTTGTTTAGATGTTTAGAACCGAGACCAGAAGTTCTAGCAAATAGGACACCTGTTGTTTCCTTGCAAAGGCCCTTTGTAGAAGGAGCTCTTAGAAGATTGTGCCAATGCCATTTGGAGTTTCAAAAGGCCAGAGGGCCATCATCCTCTTTCTGTTTTGGTTTTCTTTCTTTTTTAAAGTTTTAATCACATTGCAGAGAATGCAAGCATCTTCCATATGAAGTGAGGACAATAGCGGTAGGATTAGCTACTTCCCAACTTGGATCCTTTCAGAATACACCCCATTGTCACATTGCAAAGAATGCAAGCATCTTCCATGTTAAGTGAGGACAATAGTGGTAGGATTAGCTACTTCCCAACTTGAATCCTTTCAGAATACACCCCATCGTCATGGCTGCAAGTGGTAGTTTGTAGGTGAGATGGAGGGATTTTGACATCTCGAGTTTGCATTAGCTTATGATCCTTTAAATTCTCGTTTTTCTTCCAATGCCTTTGTACATTTTCTGAATCAGCAGTGTGTTTATAAATAAAATTTTGCAAGTTTTAAGTCTCAGAATAGGATTAACAACCAACCCAGAGCATCTCCACCAGTGCTCAGTATGCCACTCTGGATAATAGAATTAAATGTCTACGTTTAGCTGTTTTTTCTTCGCAGCCCAACCAAGAAAACTGTAACTGGAACTGCATATATGTGGGAACTAATAATAGCAAACCACCTGGACCAATCACTATGATCAACGAATCAGAAATACTGAGCTGCAGTCAGATCCAATTTATTACACTCTTTTGTGGAAGTGCACAACTGTGTTGCGCCTTTTACCAGCCATGGCAAGCTGCACGAATGTGGTGCAGAAAAACCAAGTTCCTGAAATAAACCAGCACATTTTGACTTTTTCACAAATAATTTTACTATCTGGAGTCACATACTCAGCACCGGTGGAGATACTCTGCGGACTCATTGTGTAAAAGGCTCTGCCCCTTATGGAAGGTCGAAAGTTCAAACAAGCAGCTCATCATCACATAATGCCCTTTATCAGCAGGTTCAAACAAAATAATGCTCAAGAAATGATGAAACTGTGTAACATGAAGCCCTAGAGGCAATATGAGTACAAGATGCATTTTATTCTTTAAAATGCCAATCTAGAGGGTACACCCTTTGGTGGCCAAGTGTCACTCAAAATATTGTTTTCAAGTTGAAGCCAAATTACTCTAAATTCCTACTCTGATGAAAAGTATCTTCCCACAGATAATATGGCTATCAAAAAAATAAATACCCGGTTGATCAAATCAAATTACCTTGTTGTTATATATAATCATGGTTCTCAAAGTTTTTTGCCAAAATCAAATATTCGCCTAAACCCACCAGGTCTTCACCAGTTCTTTCATGAAAACCTGGCGGTTCTTTGAAGTTTTTGACATACGCAGAGCGTACAGTTCTTTGAATCTGATGTTTTCCAAATACTCAGACCTCACAGTTCTTTAATTCTGAATTTTTCCAAATACCTCGAACCAGAGGGTATTACAAAAATCAAATGCCCGCCCCACACTGGAATTCACCTTGCAGCAACCTTGTGGCAATGGGTAGGTAAGTTTGAGTGTGAGATGAATTTGATTTCTTTTTCAAATGCAACCTAGAGAGTATACACCTTGGTCTCCAAGTGTCAGCCACATATTGGTTCCAAGTTGAAGCCACTGCAATGCAAAGTCTCTATGCCAGGGCAGGGCAGAGCTAACAAAGTCCATTGGAAATGTGGAAACCTTGTAACATACTTAGGTGATTTGGATACCTAATTTTGAGTGTAAGATGAATTTGATAGAAAAAATGGTAGCTTAGAAAGTCACCTAGGCTCTCAAGCTGTTGTCACCCACACAATGGGTCCGAGTTGAAGCCAAAATTGTACCTCAAAATCTCACATTGATGCAAAGTCTGTTTGCCTCTGGACTCAAGTGAGTGAGTCTGGACAGACAGACAGACAGACGGAAGGAAGCAACAAGTGGGTCATTACATAATGGCTCTTTCCCTTGTGGCAAGTTCAAACGCTCAAACCAGCAACCCTTGAAATAAGGAATGTTTCATGAAGCTCCAAAAAGGAACTCACACGTAATTACACCTGTTCCATTAAGTTCATAAAAGGAACTGAATCCAATTCAATTAATTTTGGTATGTTTTATTTGAAGACCCTCTGATTTTGCACAGCAAAACTACTTTATCATGCTTTCACCCAAATTGAAATCTTCCTTTCAAAGAACTGAACCCAGTACTGGATTCCTGGTTCTATTACTTATGTGTGAAACAGGAACCAGAACTAGGATACATTTGTTTTGAAAAATATGAAGGATTGGAATGGGGGGGCTAACTGCAAGTTGACTAGCCATTCCACTCCCCCCATAGTAACAACTGGATCTGAATAGGGACTAATTTCCAAAACCATAAGGTTCTGGAATTTACTCGCAGTTCTATTATGTGTGAAACAAGAAGCTAAAGACATTTCCAATTTATTTTTCTGAACCGAAACTGCCAAAGTTTCTTCATAAAATAAGAAAAGAAAAAAAGTAAAGACACATTGCAGCTCATGGGGCAAGCTTTTACTTCCACTCTGGACTTGATTCCCATCTACACAAAGTTCTCACACTTGGCAAGCTTCCACATCAGGAAAGATGATTCATATTTGATGTGGTGACCCACAGAACAATCAGGATAATGTAGTTCCCACAACACAAGGTATCAGATCAAATGAAGTTCTCAGGTAAAATATAATCA
>Ga0209208_10013068_pt1 | contig 10421 bp, 7 predicted proteins | sample S1TSphfallax_3_FD_187694 | JGI IMG/M metagenome (GOLD analysis project Ga0209208, IMG submission 187694) | Host-associated microbial communities from peat moss isolated from Minnesota, USA - S1T2_Fd - Sphagnum fallax MG (SPAdes) (version 2) | ecosystem: Host-associated > Plants > Peat moss >... | reverse complement strand
AGGTGTTTGTTTTTTTGACAAAACTTTGCCCTTTCCAAAGTAATGGTGAAGGTGCAAGGTATAAATCAGTGTGGGTGGGTATTTGAGTTTTGTAATACCCGTTGACGCTAGGCATTTGAAAAAATTCAGACTCAAAGAACCATCACTTCTGAATATTTGAATTTTTTTAGAATCAAAGATCATCAGGTCTGGGTATTTTTGAAGAAAAAAAAAACAGATTCAAGGAATTCTCAATTTTGGGTTTTTTTTTTAAATTAAAGAATTGCCTGGTTTCATGAAAGAACTCACAAAGTTCAAATAAATTTGAGAATCGCAATTACATATAATATTAATGTATTTGATTTATTGATAACCATAGTTATCCACTTTGATACCCAGATTGATACTCAGTGAAGGTTTGGTGCAATTCTTAATACCCATCTCACTTTGGTGTAAATGTGGTGATTGACAAGGGAATGTTGAAAATGGGAATAGTGGAGATGTTGAAGCTATCGCATGGTTGCCCAAACACACCGTTGCTTGACCTAGCTTAGGTTAATGTGCATGACCACATCACAACAAAGGCTACTTTAAGCTACATTCAGTTGACATTAACCAATGGTAACTCAATATTAAGGGAGCAAGAATGTTGTAAGATTCACACTAGAAATGCTATCTAACATTGCATCCTTTGTGTAATCCTAGGTGACACAAAATGGTAAGTTGATGTTAAGGTGTTGATAGTTTTATGTTAGTTGTCACCAAATTTAACAAAATCTTAGATTTTAACATAAAAAGGCAATGTTAGCTAGTAGCCTCAAAAAGGAGGTTTTAAGTCAATGGGAAGTTAACATCATATGTTTTCTAAAAGTTTCTCAAGTTCTTTTTTTTCCTCTCCCTATTCTCCTCCACTTTCATTTATCCCCCTTCCATGCCACTATTTTTCCTTTTTGTTGTTATCTTCTTTCTTGCTCAAGAAGATCATTCACTACTATTCAAAAAAACTATAAACTAGTGTCGAATCCTTTAGCACCATAGAGCTACTTGAGACAAACAACTCCACCTAGAATAATGACCAAAGTGAAAAATGTAAGCAAATTCAAAGCCCTCCTTCATTTTGTGTTGCAATGAAGGTATGAAAAGGGATTGGAATTTTGAATTGCAAATTTCTTCAACAAGTCCACAATAGAATTTGGTAACAATAACAAATCTTCAACCGATGTTTTGAACAATGTTGAATTTCTTCAATAGTAATAGGTCTTTGTCAAGGATTTTGAACAACATCCAATTCCTTCAACAACATCATTTCTTCAACCATTTTCTTGAACATTAACCAATTCCTTCAATAGCAAAAGGCTTTCATCAAGGATCTTGATTAGCAATTTGTGAACAACGTGTGTTTTGTAAAGTTGTCAAACAATGCCATTTGTTTGACAATATGTTTTTCTTAAAAAGACAAGAAAAAATTAAAATCATAGAATAGTTATAAGGTTACATGCAAATACATAATCTGAATATTTATTGTTGGGCTAAATTTGTAAACATTTTCATTGGTGGTTCAAACCTTGATGATGATGCAGTAGTTTTAGTAAGCAAAAAAATAAAAGAAAAAAATGCAGCATTCATACAATCATCAAATCTCACTACACATATGCAAGCCCTGAAAAACATGTCAATCGAATTGAGAACATAGCAAGGTGTTGGATTTTGTCAAAGCAAAAAAAGAAGAGCACCTTGCATCTCTTGATGTTGAGGACAAGTGAAACAAATTTGAGACAACTACTATAAAATGGAACAAATTGCAATGTATGTGATGAGTGCATATGGGGTCTTCAAATCATTTTTAAAATGGCATAGCTTGCAAAGACAAGCAAGGCTTGTTGGTAAGAGACTTCAACAATATTTACAACTACAAGGCGAACATTACAAACAATTAGTACTATTTGTCAATTAATAATGTAAAAAAAGTTGTTATGGGTTTACCGAAAAAAATTGAAATTTCTATGACATTATTGTTGATTTTTTGGGCACAAGACCCATATTCATTCCACCCCATATGTAGGATACGAAAGATGATTTAAACTCCATTTATAAGCCCATTGGACTAATGCTTACTAATGCCATTTACATAAATGAGAATTCAAAAGAAACAAATGAAGGAGTGCATGAATGTAATATTAAACCCACCTATGATGATGACTTTTAATTCTTTGAATCACCACCATTAACACCACATCCATCACATGCTATAGCTAGGAGCCTCATAGAACCAATGTAGGAAATAAACATTTCTACAATTCCTTTTCGACTAAATGCACATTTTGTAACAAAGCCCACTCCACCAAATGTAATGAAGCCCGTTCAACCAAATGCTATAATTGGTGTGACACCACAATATTAAAGTCAATGAACAATAATATTTCACAGTTTTAGAAAATGAAAGATGTTTGATCTAATAGAAACACACAAATTAAATAATTCTTCTACCCATAAAAACATGGTGAAAACAACAAAAAAAAGGAGCAAGATGTTGGACACCATTAATCAAATCAATGCCTAACTTGGTGTTGCAAGATAAACAAATAGAAACTCAAAACAAAATCCTTGAAAAACAACTTCAATATTTCAAAACCAAAACTCAAGGCACTAGTAATGACATGGTTAAAGCCCTCAACAATTTGACCCAAGTAGACAATGGCCTTCACACAAGGTGTTGCCAACAATAAGCAATGTACACAAAATGTTACAAAAAATCATTTGGAAGAATGAAGGTAATAAATCATCACACAACTTGAAAAGATTGTGTACAAGTTGATACGTTGACTCAATATGAAAAGTCTTATCTACTAAAACCACAGAACCTAACAACTAAAGTTTCAAATCAATTAATATACAATTACATTAAATTAGATAATGGAAATTTAAAATTTTAATAAATAAAACGCCATGTCAAAAAATCAAAAGTTATATCGTAGTTACAAATGGAACACCTATAAGGTTCAAGATACATCATACACACAAACATAATCAATCATGTTTGAATTTTTAGCAAATTACATTTTAGTTGTGTTCAGCAACTACATTACAACTATATCACATGGCACATGTACACATTTCCACCGCCCATTATATATGAAACTTGCACAAGTTGTTAACTATGGTACTCATTGTTACAACTAATCATGCCACTTTGTTGCCACTATAAAAACATTATATTTCCATTACTTTGTGATTGTCATTCAATTGTTAATACATTATTCATAATTAAGTAATTTAAATATGAATAACCAAAAAAATTCATATTTACTCTTAATATTATATATATATATATAATTCAATAACTTTTTAACTATTACATATTAATTAATAATTAATTTACTTCATTATAAAAATTAATTAGTCATATTCATTAATTAAAAATTAATTTAGATAATATATTTTTAAATTGATTCAAATAATTAATTTCTAATAATGGAGTATCAAATTAATTTTTTAATTAAAATAATTTTAAAAAATACTTAGATCAAATAATTCATTGTCAATTCAAAAAATCAAATGACTAGTCATTTGTAATAAATCATCTACAATCAAATGATAAATTATTTAAAGTAACTAGCTAAAAACTTAAATGATGTAGACTAATTAAATCAAATAAGTAATTATCTGATAACTATGCCCTTGACCCAAGTTCATATTACATTTTTAATATTTAATAATTTGATTTCTCAATCATTTATTATAATTCAATATAAATTAATACGTAATTTATTTAATTTTTATTAAAATTTTAATAATAATAATAATAAATCTAAATTAGCCAATATAATTATTTAGTTAGTTCAAATAAATAATTCAAATAATGAAATTTATATTTATTAATATTAATTATTTGAACTTAAATAATTAATTTTCTAAAATAAAATAATTATTTTATTGAAATAACTAACTAGCAAATTAGATGAATTAAAAATTTTAATTCACATAATTTATCAATTAATTGATTCAAATAATTAATTATCTGAATTAATTGTCTGAAAATTAATTATCTAAATTCACTAACTAGTGAATTTTCTGAATTAAATTAATTAATTTAGATAAGCAAATAAGATAATTAATTCAAATAATTAATTACTAGATAATCCAACTAATTAATTTTGGGAATCCAAACAATTAATATTTTTAGAATTTTATTTGAATTCATAACATTACTTATTTAATAATTAGTTAACTAATTATTTGAATTATAATAATTAACTAATTAACTAATTAATTTGATTTTCTTAAATAATTAATTCACATATATAATTATTAGATAATTACTTATTTAGTTATGAAATTTCCAAATTATAAAACAAACACAAAGAATGTGGGGAAAATGTTTTTTAGTTGTGATCCAATTTGGAATTAATGTGCAACAAAAAATGTTGGACCCATATGTTTTGTCCTTAAATCTCATGTCCCAAACTATTTAAAGAAGGTTTTTTTTTGGAGTGCTCACATTAAAATACATGTGCCAATTTGGGATGAATTCAAAAATATTTACATGGCTACTTTTTAATTCAACTACTTTTTTACATTCTTATTTACTTGCCTACCTTGGTAAATAAGTAGTTGGTCATACAAAAATTTACCTACCGAGGTAAGTAAGTAGATATGTAGCGTAGGTATATGGTATGTTTTACCTATTTAATTTTACATGCCTACTTAATTTTACCTACATATCTAAGTAAGTAGGTAAGACCTTACCTACCTACCTATGCCTATGTACCAACCTACCTAGTTACTTAAATCAATATTTATTTTATTTTTTAATTCAATTAATATGCCATGTGGCAATTTTCGATTGGGCCACTTTTCATAATCTAAAACCATATAAAATGAACAATTGTAATGGATGGTGAAGACCAATATTTTAAATCCTTGTATTTTAATGCGTTAATTTTGATGGATTGATGAAAAGTAATGTTAGCATGACATTACCATGGTAGTTACAAATTAATTAATGTTGTATAGTAGTTGTTCATACATAGTTGTAATTAAGTTACACAAATTGCATATGTATATGGTTTCACATAAGGTGGGTTACATTCATTGTAAATCATGTAACTTATCCAATAACATTCATGCAAATAAAAATACATTAATTTGAATGTGGTCCACAATATTGAAACACAATAGGCAAAATTTTATTTGATTTGTTTGAAGGACTAATTATCACTAGAAAAACTCTAGCTCCTTGTAAATTGTGACCTAGAAACAAAACTTGATCTACACATAAGGGAGAAATGATTTGAAAGCATTGCAATTTATGGTTTAAGAAATGTTAACATACACAAAAACATAATTTTATGCTTAAAAGAAACAAAAAAATGAACTTGAAAACAAAAAGAAGTTACAATTTGCCACATAATAGAGACCCAAATTGTTGATGATGAACTTTAAATCAAAAGAATGCACCTTGCTCTATTTGCAAATATAGGACAATACATACTTTATTTCAATCCCAATATTTGCAATGAACATAATTATACATGTGGTGAAAAATCTAATAATAAGCTTCAGTATTTTTCTATTAATGGCATTTAAACATAGTAAAAGACCTTTGGGTAGAAGATATAATAGATTGGATTTCTTTATCTAATTTCCACACTTTAACCAAATCACATCAATTAGGCACATTTAAACAATATTTACTATATTCAATTCCATGGCCCATGGAAAGTGGTTTTTACCTTAAACTAAACAATGGCTAATGTTTAATGATCATCACATGTTGTAAGACAACATGCCTAAATGGTATTAATAGGTGTGATTTTTATAAAAGAATAGTTAACACGAAGTTAATCCTAACTAACATCAACATAAAAATTCACACCTAATGTTAGCCTAATATTAGTTAACTTAACATTAATCACATTGACATTGGGTCTAAATTTAACTTTAGAGGGTTTGGTGGTAAACCATAAGTTGGGGGTGGTGGCACTCTCTACTTCCAAGAGAATGTCTACATTCTCTATTAACTTAATTGTGTTAATTAAGTTAATAGAGAATGTAGACATTCTCTTGGAAGTAGACCGTTCATGTTGGAGTTGTGTTGTAGGCAGCATAATTGATGAAATTTCAAATTTAATGTTTTCCCACCATTGCATTATTGTTACAAATAATGGAGTCATGTTATCCTATCAACTGGGCTAGGGGTAATGTGTGGGTTGTAGGAAGGCATAATGAGGTAATGGATGCATGTATAGCAATTGCCCTAAGGAGTTGGATTGTAGACATCCTTTTAAGGAAGTGGTTTCCATTGCAAGGAAGGAATTTTGCCATAGGAAGTAAATCTAATGAGGATGTATCTTTATTACCACCACCTATACCCTTGGTAATACATTACCATTCATATAAAGAGGCACTCTCTACTTCCAAGAGAATGTCTACATTCTCTATTAACTTAATTAACACAAGAAGAATCAAGGGAATTCAAGCATTTATCATGTACTCCAACAAAACAAAAAAATCATGGAAAAAGGAATAAAAAAAGCAAAGCAAAAGTGATAATGCAACAACCTCTTTAAATGACCACCCTTTGGCCTCATTCATATGCTAGCAAAAGTAAAAATTGTAATGATTTCTAAGTATTGTCACCCTAACAATCCCTTGACCCACAATTACATCCAACGGGGAATTAAAGTTTTGAAAGCAAAGGAGATAATCGAGGTAGCAATAAAGGAAGGGGCATCATTGAGACCTTCTGCCCTCCTTGTTGATTAAACAATAAGACAATAGGAAGTAATGATAGGGGTGGTATTACCCCTTGTCACCACCATCACCATTGGACCTACCAATATTCCAAGCATTAAAGGTATGATTTAAGGAAAATGCCATGCATTAATGTCAAATTTCGTTAATTTGCAAACCACTTAAAACTAAATGTGGTAAAGGCAATGGAACATTTGAAGGTTAATAAGGCCATGGCATTCTAAGGTTACATGTAAATTGAAAGGTTCACCCGTGAATATAAAAAACATTTAGTATGTTATAGAAGAACACCTAAAAAAGGAAAGGCAAAATGTTGTGCTTTTAAATGGTGGCTTGGAATACCACAACATTACCATTGAAAAACTTATTGAACAAAAGGTTTGGGAAATGGAAACCTTGCAAAAGATGTTAATAGAGCTCAAGAAAGAACTAGTTTAAAATCATAAGACAATTCAAACCAAAATGAAGTTTTACATTAACGCAAGGAAGAAATTATAGCCATGTAGGCAATAATATGAAAGGAAAGCCCAAGGAAACTACCACCATGCAAGAGGTACTAAATAAGAAAAGGAAGTTCAAACCCCAAATATTCATGTTTTTCACCTTTAAGAATTGAATGAAAAAAATTGGAAGAAATTAAAAGTTAAATGTCACGACTTTAGCTTTGAACTTGTAACCAAAGGTAATGAAATAGAGGGCGAATAGGCCATGAAAATGTTTCAAGAATCAAACACATTCTCATGTAAGTGTGAGAAAATGAATCTCAACACTCTTAAGTGGTTTCCCACTTTGGAAATTGAAGTCTTACAAAATCCCAATTTTTTGGGGGAAAAAAACTAAATAATAAACTTGGTTCAAATTGTGTTTTTTGAATTTGACTCACTCATTGCTTGTTTGTGAAACATTTCCACTTCAACTTGCACTAATCACTATTTTCTTGGTTTGTGCAAGTTGATCTCACCTCGAACTCTCACTTTGGAATTTGTTTTAATCACATGCTAAAGCTCCCAATTTCATATATATTTTGAGAATTAAAGAACATGTCCTAAGTTTACATTTCATTGCAAACATAGGAATTGGTTGGTTTGTTTATCCCTTATATGAATCAACAAACCTAGGGGTGCATAATTGAAAACCATGAATCTAAGGCACTAATATATTCTTAAAATTGAATTAAACAAAGGTAAAAAGGAGGTAATTCTACCCATGACTAGTGGTCCTTTGGAGATGGGAAAATGCATGAATGAGTGGACCCATTTTGGCATAGGTAAGTGTCCACAAAATCCATTTTATAGTGTTATATTGGTAATCAATTTTATTATCATGTGTTAAATGGAAATTATGTGATAGGTATAAACTAATAAAATCCATATAAATGGATCCATTTGTAAAGATCTTCAAAACATGTGTTTTTGAAAAAAAATTGAAACTTAAGATGAGTTTTAAAGATGAATTCATATTTTGATCATTTAAAAGTTCATAACTATTTTTTTTCATATTAAGTTTTCTTTCAAAGGACTTCATTTCTAGATTTTCTATGACTTAATTAGAACAAGCCGTACTATGTCCCTAAAAAATGTTACTCAACCAATCCATGTGTTGCAATTTCAAATTCAATCATTTAATTTAAGGAAGTTTTCTTAAAATGTGATTACATGTTTATTTTCATTATCAAGTTGATAACTTCAAACTAAAGTCCATTAGACAAAATATTGATTTTGATACACTTCAAAAAGGTTATGAATAACATGTCCTTGGAAAAACAACAAATTGGTCCATTCATTCATGGACTCACTTCAATGGTAATATTATATTCGTAGGTGGTAAAATGGAAGCGAAGGACTTTGAAACCCTCTTTGAACAAACACAAACTATAACAATTTGAAATTGTTATAGTAGCTTGGTGGTAGAAATGAAGTTGTTGGGAAAGGTGGTAGAATGATATCAAAGAATGTTGGAGTAATGTTCAAGAAGATGATAATGTAATCTTTTACAATTGATGAATCCTTGTACACCAACAAACAATTGCCACCTACTAACATGTTTACCCCAATTTCCAAATGGAAATTTATCAACATCTTTGAGTTCAAATTCATCTGTGAGTTTTGAGGAGGATAATGAGGAGGAGGGTACTCGAGAACACTCACGATGTTTTTAATCCCTACCCACACTTTGTGCCTAGGATTTGAAACAAATTATTTTAATGGTTATTTTTGTCTTTGCCATTATTGTTCCATTACCACTTAAAACATGTGATAATACCACCTCACCAACAATAAGGAAATCAACATATCGAAGATATGAAGACATATACCAAAGTAGAGGGGGATAACATTTGTGGGTAAGTCCTATTGCTTTTGTTATGTAGTAAAGTAACTTGATAATTTTAAGAGTATCAATAGTAGGATTACTTACTACCTCCTTGAATTTAGAAATGTGATGTTAAGTACTATTTTTAAATAGGCTCCAAAAAATGTTAGTTGGTAAGTTAGTTGGCATGAAAAGTAAGATTTAAGGGATAAGATCTAGATTTAGAGAAATTAGTTAATTTGTAAAAAGTGGTGGGGAGACATGGAAACTTCAAGGAAAAAGGAGGATTGCCATTTATTTTATTTTCTTTTCTTTCTACTATGATAGAAAATGTTTTTTACTCAAATATGCCTTGGAAGAATATTGGAGAATATGGTTGTGTGGAAAATCTACAAAGTTTTTTCATGAATGTGTGCATGTTTGAGGTATTAAGATGGAAATGCTTAGAGTAGAAGAATTAGAGAGACAAGGAATAATTTGTTGCCATCATGGGCATACCCAATAAAAGGTATAGGGGTACTAAGGAAATGAAGGTACCTTTGGGAACCATTAAAATTTTTTTTTCTTCCATATTTTGTTTAGGTGTTTTTTTGGTTTTTTTTTCATGATAGTACCACCTTAAACATTAGGTGATAATTCCATTACACCAAAACATGGCTTTTATGATTGTACACACAACTACATTTGTAAGCATTTATGCCATTTGTGATTACAAGTGACTACATCACTATGTAGTTTATAAGACAATGTCACTCATGCCATTAGTTGTAAACATGGCAATTGTCCTAAATGCCATTTGGTAGATCCTAATGTTCTAGCATTGTATTAAATTCAGGTTATGTTATTTTACCATGTTAAATTTCAGTCACATAATCCATACTTGTACAATAATTCATAATGCAATTCAACAAACACTATCTCACATCCATGACATCATTCATCAAGGATTCCTTGTTAACAAATGCTTGACATGCAAATTTGTTTCCAAGGCTAGGGGATGTCCAAGTGGCTACTAACATTTTGATTTGTTGTTTATTTGAGTAATACAAATCATACTTGTTGGATTGTTTGGCCCTTTTCCACCTTTTAAAACCGCTTCTCATTATTTGATTTATTTATTTCCCAAGTTTTGGGTACCTTTTAGGTTTAAGGTCCTTTTGGTAGCCCACATGGGATTTAACTCGTAATCATGCCTCTTTCCCAATATCCTTCAAAGAGGTGTTGAGTTCATTTTAACAATTATAATTGCTCTATTGGCTTATTTAGTGAGTTGGACCCTTATAATTAAACAACCATGGTTTATAAGCTTTTGTTTGACTAACATCTTTGTATTTCATCACAAACTTGCCCCTTTTATGTATATGTTAGAAACAAGTTTG
>Ga0209208_10013067_pt1 | contig 10423 bp, 6 predicted proteins | sample S1TSphfallax_3_FD_187694 | JGI IMG/M metagenome (GOLD analysis project Ga0209208, IMG submission 187694) | Host-associated microbial communities from peat moss isolated from Minnesota, USA - S1T2_Fd - Sphagnum fallax MG (SPAdes) (version 2) | ecosystem: Host-associated > Plants > Peat moss >... | reverse complement strand
GATCGCGACGAGGTCTAAACCAAAGTTGTAGCCCTCGTCGAGATCTTTTCAACGCCGTGTCGCACTCTTAATTCGGAGGTCGGGAAGAGGTCGATTCCTGACTTTTAGTGGTCGGGAGTCAAACTGCCAGTTTGACTCCCGGCCCTTCTTTTGCCCATAACTTGGGCGACAGATGTCCAAATGGCTAATGTGAGGCCATTTTCAATATTTACGCTTCAAGACCTTTCCAATGACCTCAAGAACACCTCAATGCGAGGTGTTTTGGGCCTTGCTATCGAACTCTAAACATTCGGGAGTCCCGGAGGACTCCAAGTCCCCAACTTTGGGAGTGTTGGGCTTCACCCCCACACTTGGCCAAAGTGGGGTTGCGACAGTTCATCTTCAAAGTGCTCAAACATCAATGTCATTAAGATGTGTTCCCATGACACCATCCCAAGTAAAGGAGCCACAAATCAACTTTCCTAACAAGTTTGATGGGATGCATTTCAAGTTTTGAGGTTTTTTTTAACTAAGTGTGATTAGTCATTCATTTCCACCCCCATCGTTATTCAAATGGCCCAGCTCAGGTTGGCCTTATTGGCATGTTGTTATTAGGCACAACCTTAGCATGGTTCATACCTTTGTTAAATTGACAATCTCCATTGTTGAATGATTTTGAGGCGTTTGTGGAGGAATTTAACACCACCTTTGGAAACTCTAACAAATAACACACATCAACTAGCAAATTGTGATATTTTTGTTAGGGACCATGCCCAACTACTATGTATGCATCATATTTCATGCAATTGGCTTGTGACATATCATGGGATGAAGAACACTCATGAGTCAGTTTCAATATGGACTAAGCAACAATGTGAAGGACCTATTGCTCACCATGCCAAATCCATCCACATTGAGTCAAGCAAATTTTCAAGTTGTTTGTTGCGATAACAAACTTTTTGAATGCCAATAACATAAGCATTGGAAGTTGTCAATAGTTCATGTTATGCCATCTCCAGCGACAACATATACATCAAAGGATGATCCCATGCAAATTGGTCATACACGATTCAAACCATTCATGGAACAAGATAAGTAATGACAACAAGTGAACAAACTATGCATGTATTGTGGAGAACTAGGTCACATAGCTACCAATTGCTTAAAGAAACATCGCATATAACTCGAACCACTTCCGCTCACACACCACCTCTTGAAGATTCAAGAAACAAGGATATCCAATCACAATAAGGACTGTAAGACTGGACTTGGAGGCACCATGTGTTTAAAATGGTCCCAATTTACCTTCAGACCTAACACCTTGTTTTATATTGTTAATCACGATCAAATATAACAGATCCATGACGATCGAAATTGAAGCATTACTTTATTATAGTGCATATGTGTGTTTCGTCGATAAGGAGTTGGTGTGATGACATAAAATGATTTTCATGAAGAGAAACACATTACTAGTTGTGGAGTTCATTGATGGTCAATTTTTTTTTTCATGACCTATGACACATGAAACCAAGGTTCAAATATTATTATTGGGATGCATATAAGCAAGGTGGCCTTCAATGTCATTTCATCCCCAACCCTACTGTCATTGGGTTATCATTGTTCATTTTGCACAACCTTCGAATCGATTGGTGTACAAAGAGTCTTCATTTTGATGTACCTCAGAAAGTAACATCAAAATGTGAGAAACCTACATCCAAAAACATCACCAGTAAAGGCAAAGACTACCATTTGGATGAGTTGTGTATTAAATTTCTTGAATGTGAAAAATATTTGGGGAGTGCCCAAGATGTCAAAAGCTCAAAAGCTTTATTTGTCGGAACAAAAACTTTTGTGCAAGCTGCCAAGAAAAGAAATGCATCTTGATCTATGTTTTCCCACATCAAATGTTGAATTGCCTCATTATGAGATTCCTTCCCAATACAAGGAATTTGAGGACATGTTTGAAAAGAAGAATGTTGACACCTTACCAGAACATCGTCCATATGATTACACCATTGACCTCAAAGAGAGAGCACAACCGCCATATAGGCCAATCTACAACTTGTCACAAGATGAACTGCAACTCTTTGTGAGTACATCAATGAAAACCTTGAAAAGGGGTTCATTCGACATTCCAAGTCTCCAGTTGGTGCCTTGATCCTATTTGTAAAACTATTTTGTTGGATTTTTGTGAATGTGTGTTGATTATCGTGGATTGAATCAACTCACCATCAAGAATTGGTATCCTCTACCCCTAATCTTAGGATTGTTAGACCAAGTAAATTGTGCCAAGATGTATACCAAGATTGATTTACGCAAGGCATACAATTTGGTGTGTATTCGAAAAGGTGATGAATGGAAGATGACATTCAAAACACATTATGGCCATTTCAAATATGATGTGATGCATTTTGGCCTTACCAATGCACCTATTATTTTCCCACACCTAATGAATGTTGTGTTTCGTGAGTATTTGGATGATTTTGTGGTTTACTACATCAATGACATTCTCATCTTTTCAAAGAACATGGCAGATCATGAGCACCATGTACATTTTGTGTTGGAAAAGTTTCAAGAAGTCGAACTTTATGTCAAGTTGGAGAAATGTGAATTCCATGAATCTAAAGTGGAATTCTTAGGCTACATCATTTCTAGAGATGGCATTTGCATGGACCTTTGTAAGGTCTAGACCATTATTGATTGGACTACCTCGACTTCTATTTGAGTTGTTCATTATTTTCTTGGATTTGCTAACTTTTATTGACATTTCATTGCCCACTGTTCTACAATAATGGCTCCTCTTACTCATTTGACTTGAAAGGATCAACCTTTTTCATGGGGAGTTGAAGCAAAAAATGCCCTCCAATCTTTGAAGGTTTTTTCCACAACTTCATTCTTAATTCATGCAAATCCTACCAAACCTTTTATCTTGCAGATGAACATTTCTAATTTTGCATTAGGTGCCATACTTTCACAACCTGGAGAAGATGATCTTCTTCGTCCTATCAAATGCCATTCTCATAAGTTTTTTCTTGCCAAAATTAATTATGAAATTCATAATAAGGAACTTCTTGCCATCTTGATGCTCTTAAATAGTGGCATCATATGCTTTAAGGACAACATGAAACTATTATGTATTCAAACCACAAAAACTTGCAATATTTCATGATAACTTGTGTTTTGAATCAATGTCAAGTTTGATGGGCATTGTCCTTGTTTTGATTTTGGTTCGTCATCAAATATTGCCATAGGCATTTATAAGGGAAATTAGATGCATTATTGTGTTGCTCTTACTTCATGCCTAAAGAGGGAAATGTTGCTTATAACGAACAACAATGTGATGTCATTCTCAAGCCTAAACACCTTTGACTTCAAGCATTATCAGTAACTTTTAATAACAAAAACTTTCTACATCAAATTCATGAAGATTTGAAAAGAAATCCTCTTGTTGTTGACATCCAAAACCAAATAAAAAATCAACATCAAATCTAAAAGAATTATAATAATCATGCCAAGTTCAAATTTTGAGATGGTTTGTTATATTGTGATGGTCTTTTGTATGTTCCCAATGGCCCTACTCGATTTCAAATTCTCCAAGCTAGGCATGATGTTTTAGTTACATGCCACTTTGGATTTAACAAGACCATGGAGATAATTTTTCAAAATTATTGGTGGCCGCAACTCTAGAAGTATGTGAAAAGGTTTGTTGAATTTTGTGATGTTTCACTATTACAAAAGTGGGGTGCAATTTAGTAGCCTAAATCACTATGGGACCTTAAAAGTGAAATAACTTCATTGCATTTTACTGATTTCACCCCGGTGAAAGTTATTTCATTATAATATCACTATGTAAACATCATGTTTCATTATTAGTTAACATAATTCACTATTATAATTTAATATAGTAAATAGGTTTATTTCTATGTTTAAAAAAAAAATCTATCTATGCTACTTTATGATATACCCTATATTTATTTAAGTTACTTTAGTTATTCTAACTTATATTTTATGTTATTATAGGCTATTATAAATTATTGTACCCTAAACTATTATATGTTATTTTACCTTAAGGTATCTTAATTAATTTATTATAAGCTTTTAAGTTTTTTAAAATTAAATTAAATTATTCAACTAACTTTAAGTTATACCTTAGTTTATTTTATTTTAAATTAATATATTTTATTTCAAGTTATACTTTAAATTATTCGAGGTCATTATACTTTATGTTATTATAAATTATTTTATCCTAAGTATAATAATTTAAATTAATTCAAAATATAATATAATGTCCTAAGCTAAAAATAACTTAAAATAAAAAATAATAACCTATGAAAAATAATTTTATATACCCTATAATATAATAACTACCAATAGCCTATGATATTATAACATAGAATATCCAAAAATAATTTATAATATAATAACCATTAATAACCATTAATAAAATATCCAACAATAACCACAAATAAAATAACCACCAATGGTTTATAATGGAATAACCACCAATACCCATTAATATAATAGCCACTAATAACCACTAATATAATAACATTAATAACCAGCAATATCCACCAATAGCCATTAATAGGTTGACCATTAATAACCATTAATACGATAGCCACCAATAGCCACTAATATCCAATAACAAAATATCCATCAATAGCCATTAATATAATAGCCACCAATAGCCAATAATATAATACCAACTGATAACCAACAATGTCCACCAATAGAATAACCACTAATAGCAACTAATATAATAACCATTAATAAACACCAATATCAACAATATAATATCCATCAATAACCATAAATAGAATAATCACTAATAGTCATTAATAAAATAACCACCAATTGTGATTAATAGAATAACCACCAATAGCCGTTAATAAAATAATCACCAATAGCCGCTAATAAAATAATCACCAATAGCCGTTAATAAAATAATCACCAATAGTTATTAATAGAATAATCACCAATAGCCATCAATAGAATAGCCACCAATAGTCATTAATAGAATAATCACCAATAGTCATTAATAGAATAATCAGCAATAGTCGTTAATAGAATAGCCATCAATAGTTATTAATAGAATAATCACCAATAGTTGTTAATAGAATAACAACCAATAGCCACAATAAAATAACTCCTAATAGTCATCAATAAAATAGTCATCAATAACCATTAATAGAATAACCATAAATAACCACCAATAGCCATGAATATAATAGCCACCAATAGCCATTAGTAAAATAGCCCCCAATAATCACTAATATAATAATCATTAATAACCATTAATAAAATAACTGCCAATAGTCATTAATAGAATAGCCGCAAATAGCCATTAATAAAATAACCACCAATAACCATTAATAAAATAACCGCCAATAGCCATTAATAGAATAATCGCCAGTAGCCATTAATAAAATATCCACCAATAGCCATTAATATAATAGCTGCCAATAATCATTAATAAAATAACTGCCAATAACCATTAATATAATAGTCGCCAATAGTCATTAATAAAATAACCACTAATAACCACCAATAAAATAGCCATCAATAGAATAGCCACCAATAAAACAACCACCAATAATCACCAATATAATAATTATTAATGGCCACTATTAGAATAACCACTAATAATTATTAATGGCCACTATTAGAACAACCATTAATAATTATTAATAAAATAACCATTAATAGGCATTAATAGCCACCAATGGAATGGGTACCAATAACCATTAATAACCACCAATAGACCTAATAAAATAACAATAGCCATATATTAAAATTGCTTAGGATTGCCAAAAATAATATAGGGTGAAATAATTTATAATAGACAAAAGTAACTTAAGCTGAAATAGACTACAATAACCTATAATTACCAATAATAACATGAGGTGAAATAACCTTCAATAGCCAAAAATAACTTATATTAGCTATAAGTAGTTTAAATTGAAATAATTTACAATACCCAAAAATAACATAGAATAGTAAAAAAAACTTACAATAGTTGAAAATAGCCTAAGGTGAAATAAGCTAAAATAACCAAAAGTAATTTAAAATAACCAAAAGTAGCCTAGGGTGAAATAACCAAAAATAACTAGAAGCAATTAAGAATAACCCTAAATAGTCATAAATAATGTAACGTGAAATAATCAAATTAATGAAAATAGTCATATAATAATTGAAAGTAGTTTAACATAGGTAGTATTATTATATTAAAAATCCATTTTATTAAAAAATAAAATTGAGAAGAATGGTCATTGAAATGTTATTGAATAATGATATTCAACTTTTTTTTTTCTCCAAATGATTTTCAACTTTCAAAAGGAAATGTAATTATGTATATTGTTGAAATTTAAAGTAAACTCAAATCATTTCATTTGAACAAAATTTCAATAAAATATGAATTTTCAAAGTTTATGTTTTTGTAATGTTTAAAATGAAGTATTTGGTAAATAGAATGTAATGTAACATATCATCACAACAAGTGCAGTGGCTTGATGGTAAGGTTGTTTGTTTTCATTCCAAAGGTCAAGGAATCAAACCTCATGAGTGATGTTGTGTGTGGTCAACAATGGTATGTTGACCAAATATTTTCTTATCAAATTCTTATAATAGGTGCTTAGGTTGATTACATGGCCTACCTACCTATTTAGCCTAGGTTTCACTTAAGCTAGGTTAAAAACCTAGCCTAAGTAATGACACTTGTCAATAAATCATAGGTTTAAAAATCATGAAATTATCAATAATATTATATATATTAAATAATTAAATTTTAATCGATTTCCATGCTGATTAGTTAATTAACTAGCTAGTGAATGGTTTGGTAAATTTGTATTTCACTTGAAAGTATTCATTGTCCGTAACAATTGGTCCCATGTTCACTAAGGGGTTAAACAATTTCACTAAGTAAAAATGTCCAAATTCATTCAAAATCTAATGAAACCCATAATGAACTAGGACGCATTTTGTAATAATGTTTGCGTTCGAATGAAAAATCCTTGTCATCGCCCACATGGATTCCTTCAACCATTGCCCATTCCTTCTACACCATGGTTTTCGATCTCCATGGACTTCATCAAAGATCTACCACTTTCCAATTCATTTGTTCCATCTTAGTGGTGGTGGACTACTTCACAAAGATGGTTCATTTCATTGCATGTAACAAATCAATAACTAGTGAAAGGATAACAAAGTTAGCTCTTGATCATGTGTTTTGATATCATGGTCTTTTCGAAAATATCATTTCTAATCATAGACTTCAATTTACATCCAAGTTTTGGAAAAGGATTTTTGAGCTATTAAATGCAAAGGTGAAGTTGTCATTGGCCTTCCACCCCCAAACAAGAAAATCTAGCATGTTAATCAAGTTTTGGAACAATATTTACATTGCACAACCAATTGTCATCAAGATAATTAATCAGACCTCTTGTCCATGGTAGAGTTTGCTTATGATAACACAATTATTTTTTCAACATAACAAACACATTTGTTTTTTAATCATGGTTTGCACCCCAAGTTTGACATCCAAAAAGTGAATAAGATTGTGAACCAGCTTATGAAATTTACCAGCAATATAGTAAATTTTAATAAGATTGAAATTGAGTCATGTGGTTAACAAACATTTGAACCCAACTTGTCTTTAGCCTTGAAGAAACATAAAAGTCATACAAGGAAAATGTTGATGATTGTCATAAGGAACAATTGAGTTTCAAAATCAACGACCAAGTTTGACTTCGACAACAAAACATCAAAACAATTCAACCTTTAAAAAAATTCGAATAACTCATAATTGATTTTCAGTTAAGAAGGTTTTTTTACTTGATGTACACATAAAATCTTCCTTGGAAGTTTCTTTGAGTTAGGTCCCTAAAAAGGTATGAATAGAAATATGACCCTTCATTTTTTTAGTATGCTCAACATTAGTCTTAGGCATGATTTTACACCATAGCCTTGTCATATTTTTTTCATGTTCATGTTTACATGTGTTAGCATAATAAAAATTCATTTTCACGTTTGTCTTACAAATCTTATGTTTTTGTTCTTAGTTTTTGTGTTATTGTTTTTTAATTACATAATTTTGTCTTACTCCTTATTTGAAAGTTAAATTTAGACCCTTTTTTTTTCTTTTTTTTTCTTGTGATTTTTTATGTCCGTGACAATACCTATCCACCCACTTACTTACCTAAATTTAACCACTAGGTGTAACCATTAGATTTAGCCATTATCTTTAGCCATTTGATTTAACCATTAGGTTTACCCAAAATTTAACCAAATTTTAGCTACTAGCTTTAACTTAAATTTAACCATTAGGTTTAACCATTATGTTTAACCATTAGGTTTGGCACTAGGTTTAGCTTAAGTTGAACCATTAGATTTACCATTAGGTATAGCCTAAATTTAGCCATGCTAAATATAACCATTAGTTATAGCCTAGGTTTAGCCATTATGTTAAACCATTAGATTTACGCATTAAGTTTAATATAAGTTTAGCCATAATGTTTAACCAATAGATTTAATTTATGTTTAGCCATTATGTTTAACTAAATTTTAGTCATTATGTTGAACCATTGGGTTTAATTCCTATGTTTAGCCAAGGTTTAATCATTATGTTTAACCATTAGATTTAGCCATTACGTTTAGCCTAAATTTGGTCATTATGTTTAACAAAGTTTTAGTCATTATGTTGAACCATTACATTTAGTCATTAGGTTTAGCCATTATGTTTAACAAATGTTTAACCATTAAGTTTAACTAAAATTTACCCAAAGTTTAATTATGAAATTTAATCATTAGGTTTAACCATTGTATTTAGCTATGGTTTAGTCAAATTTTAGCCATGAAATTTAACTATTATGTTTATCAATTAGGTTTAGCCATTATGTTTAACCAAGGTTTAGTCATTATGTTTAGCCACTAGATTTAGCCATTAGGTTTAGCCAAAGTTTTGTCATGAAATTTAGCCATTAAGTTTATTATTTAGGTTTACTCATTATGTTTAACTAAGGTTTATCATTATGTTTAGCCATTAGATTTAACTACTAGGTTTAACCAAAGTTTAACCATGAAGTTTATCAACTAGGCTTAGCCATTATGTTTAACCAAGGTTTAGTCAATATGTTTAACCATTAGATTCAATCACTAAATTTAACCAAAGTTTAACTATGAAGTTTAACCATTAGGTTTATAAATTAGGATTAGCCATTATGTTTAACCATTAGATTAATCAATAGGTTTAACCAAAGTTTAAGCATTAAGTTTCACCACTACATTAAGCCATTAAGTTTAACCAGTTGATTTAACCATCATATTTAGGCATTAATTGTCATTTAAGTTTATCCATTATGTTTAGTGATGTGAAATAAACATGTGAAATAAAAAATTTAACAAAAGTTGAACACCTTTGATGGTGTAGTCCTTTGGCAAGGACTTTGTTTATCATTGTGAAGGTTTGGGGTTCAATTCCTAATACTTGTAATTTATATGCATGTTTAAAGGATTATGGTAGGTATGCTAAATTATGTTAGGTTAAGTTAAGTTAAGTTAGAAAGGTTAGATTGACTAAATTTAAGTTAGGTAGGTTAGGCAAGTTAGGTTAGGCTACCACCTACATATTTGCCTTTTTATGACCTACCTACACACCTAACTAAACCTACTTACACAAAAAAAATAATTTGGTAATAATCTAGAAAAAATTAGGTAGAAGTTTGACCAATCAAATGGTCCACTATCTAATAATCAAAATGACGAACCAAAATGATTAATCAAATAATATGATAGTATGCTAGTCAAAAAGACCACCCCTAGTCACACATGACATGGCCAAAACAACTCGTCCATATTGACGAAGGTGGTTTTTTTTATGCATGTCCAAATTGAGTCCTTTTTTATTGGATTCTTTAGTCAAAATAACTTCTTTTTTGTAGTAGTGGGGATTGCCCAAAAGGGAACCAATTTCTCAAAAGTTTTTTAGAAGGAGACCAACATATCAAAAGTTGCCCAAAAGGAGACCAACTTGTCAGAAACTACCCAAAAAAGGACCAACCCATCAAAAAATCTAAGCTTCCAAAATCACCTCCCAAATGTTTCAATGTGTTACAACTCTTGGATGTGCAACTGCAAGTTGTGGCAAATGTCAAAATAGAATTGGTTACTTTGGAGGCACAAAAAGACACACTTTTTGGTGTAATTATATTACAATCTACAAAGTTCCAAGATTGCAAAGTAAACTTGAAAGATGCCATGGGTTGCCCAAGAAATAACAATGAGGAGATTGGGAAGATTGGAGATTTTACCCTTATATACTTACACCTTTCTTTGCTTCCCTTTACCTATAAGTTATGATCACGCTTTTGATGTCACAAGTTCCTCGCACATTCATTGCCGATTCGATTTGGTTGAAGATTTTTTTTTTTTCCTTGAAATTATGGCGTCG
>Ga0209208_10013066_pt1 | contig 10424 bp, 3 predicted proteins | sample S1TSphfallax_3_FD_187694 | JGI IMG/M metagenome (GOLD analysis project Ga0209208, IMG submission 187694) | Host-associated microbial communities from peat moss isolated from Minnesota, USA - S1T2_Fd - Sphagnum fallax MG (SPAdes) (version 2) | ecosystem: Host-associated > Plants > Peat moss >... | reverse complement strand
TAAAATAGTTGATTGTCATTGGTAGTGTGTGACAATGCAACGCTCAAATTGTATAACACATCATTGAAAAGTCTTTTCCAAGAATTTTAACTTTGCTTTTGAATGATGAAAACTTATTAATCATTAATAAAACAAAACACCCAACAAAGGGAGAAAAAATGACACAAGATGGAAGCACTCATGTCCTAACAAATGAAGAATCCTCCAATGAAGGCAGATCGCGATGGAATAGGAACAAATCAAATATCTAAATTTCTCAAACGTGATAAGTTTATCAAATAATGAAGAAGGAAATTACCTTAAAAAAAACATCTAGCCATAAAAACCTTCACTTATAACAAACAACACATTTTAAAATAGAGGTCACCCACATTCATTGCAACATCACTAACAGTCTAGCTTTGTTTATAAAATGAACACAAAATTGAAATAAAAGAACTTTTTGTTTATAAAATGAACACAAAATCGAAATAAAAAAACTTCTAGTGCTCTTATTTATTCACACCATGTTAACACATCAATGAAAAAAAATTTGTCAACTTATTCATGAAGACACCTAAAAGCCTCTATGGTTAGAAGGACAAACATATCCACTAAATTTCAATCATAATAAAACCTATCTTTAACCTAAGTCATAATTGTCACAATAACCCCATGAGATAAAGTTGCGTGCAAAACCAATTATGTGCAAGTGGGGTTAGTGATGATGACATCAAACAACATCCACCAACCATTAAAACCACACTCGACCCATTGATGTGAAGACAAAGGCAAGTGAAAAAAAATATGGATGCACCCATGTAGAACGTGAAATTTTGCATTTCTTATAATAGACACTAAAACATCTTAGATAACATCGTGGGAAGTCATTCTTTTTTCCACATAGCATTACAAAAGTTTTTTTTTCCACAATGGGCACAATAAAAAAAAACTGGTTCCCCATACAATCCAAAGATTGGTTATAAATGCAATGCTTGAAAAGAACATTAATAAAAAAGTAAAAAATATGTGAATAAAAAATAAGGTGCAATATATGGGTTGTTGGGTAAAAATATTAATAAATTAATTTAAATATAAAATACATTTGATTGAAATGATCAATGTAATTATAATATAAGATAAATACTTTGAAATAATGAATTATAATTAATATAAGGTGGTTTTAATATGTATATGTTATAAAATTACATAATAATAGAATGATGAAAAATAGGTTGGACAATTATCTAATACCCCCTAAAAATGGTCATTTAACACACATAAATCCCAAACTTTATATTAAGTGTCCCCCATGATGCAATGTCATAAACCAAAGATTAAAAAGAAGGAAAAACCAAATTGAATATGTAACATATTTTATATTAAATGTCTCCCAAGATGCAATGTCACAAACCAAAAGTTTAAAAATGAAAAAACCAAATTGAATATGTAACCTAGTGAAAAAAAAGCTTAAAGCCAACCCAAAAAAAGGATCATTGGACAAAGAAACAACCATGCACTTGCACCAAGCCTCGCACAAGATCTTTGAATATTCTTCAATTAATTGATATTCATATATAAAAATAATGAGGTTATAAATTTGTTAGATTCATAACTTGTTCAAATTGAATGAAACTTTGAAAAACATTATCATTTCAATGTACTTGAATCATTAATCAAATAATATATTACAAAGAGAAAAGATTGATGATTTCTTTCAAGTTTGAGTTTTGATGCATTTTTCAAATACGAATATTTTGTGTGTCATCCATGTACTAATTTGTTCTAATTTTTATTTTTTATTTTTTATTGTATTTACAAATCAATCACATCTTGGAATTTTAATGTCTTTTGTGAAGGTTAAAGCATTTTAGGTTTACATTTGGATGCAAAATTTAAAAATCAATATTTTTTTAACCCCAATACCATTTAACAAATATAATACTAATTATAATAACTTAATTGCAAGTACCAATTTTAATGAAAATTTGTCCATGAAATTTTACCCATATAAAACGTCAAGCATTAAAAACAATCTTCCCCATCAAAGCTTTCAACATTTCTTGAAGTCATGGAAATCAATCGTATGAATTAAAAAATTTGTTCATTATTACATTATGTTATGATAATGTTGATGATTATGAATTTTTGAGATTGTAAAATGTTTTTCCATTAAAGATGTACTTGGGCTAAATATATTTTTAATCATTTCACAACAATAAATTGGATTTTCAAAATTAATAAAAAGATGTTGTAATGCAAGGGTTTTTTTTAACCTTTATAATTTATTTGTGTACATTATAATATAAAAGTGCAATTATGAATCAATTAAAAATTCATGATTTTTATTTTTTTAATTAGTTTTGAAACCTAAATCATTTCTATGTGATTTGTACAATAATCCAAAATGAGTGAAATCTTATTGACACAATATATAATTTTAATTTTGCTTAAAATGATACACATTATAATCTACATTTAGTCAATAACTTAAGCTTTTAACATGCATTCAATTCCCCTAGAGACGTACGTAATTTTTGTTAATTCAAACACCTCGACAAATGAAGGTTTGGATTGCATTGAATCAACCAATATAATGGGTAATTTTTGCAAGTTTGAACACCTTAACAAATGGAAGTTTTCAAGTGCATTCAATTGACTAATAGATGTAAGTAATTCTTGCAAGCTTGAACACCCACACAAATTACGATTTTATGGTGCACTTAATTGGCCAATAGATGTATGTAATTCTTGCAAGCCTGAAAAATCATTCAAATGAAGGTTTTAAAGTACACTCAACTGGCCAATAAATGTATGTAATTCTTGCAACCTTGAACAATTATTCAAATGAAGGTTTTCCAATGCACCCGATTAATTAATAGATGTACATATTCTTGCAAGGTAGAATAATTAATCAATCGAAGGTTTTGGAGTGCGCTCAATTCCTCAATACATGTAGGTAATTCTTACAAGCCCGAACAATTTAACAAATTAAAGTTTTTGAATGCATTCAATTGGCCAATAAATGTATGTAATTCTTGCAACTTCGAACACCATGACAAATGAAGGTTTTGTAGTGCACTCAATTGCCTAATAGATGTAGGTAATTCTTGTAAACTTGAATAACTCCACAACTAAAGGTTTTTAAGTGCACTCAATTAGCCAATAGATCTAAGTAATTCTTGCAAGCTTGAACAACTCCTCAAATGAAAGATTTTGCGTGCACTCGATTGCCCAATAAATGTAAGTAATTTTTGCAAGCTCTAACAATTGTTCAAATGAAAATTTTGGAGTGCACTCAATTGCCCAATAGATGCAGGTAATTCTTATAAGCTCGAACATTCGTTCAAATGAAGATTTTGGAGTGCACTCAATTGCCCAATAGACATAGGTCATTTTTGCAAGTTCGAACAATCATTCAAATGAAGGTTTTGGAGTGCACTTAATTGCCCAATAGATGTAGGTAATTCTTGCAAGTTCCAACAACGGTTCGAATAAAGGTTTTGGAGTGCATTCAATTGTCCAATAGATGTAGGTAATTCTTGCAAGCTCGGACAATGGTTCAAATGAAGGTTTTGGAGTGCATTCAATTGCCCAATAGATGTAGGTAATTCTTGCAAGTTCGTACAATGGTTCAAATGAAGGTTTTGGAGTGCATTCAATTGCCCAATAGATGTAGGTAATTCTTGCAAGCTCGAACAATCATTCAAATGAAGGTTTTGGAGTGCACTCAATTGCCCAATAGATGTAGGTAATTCTTGTAAGCCCTGACAACCTGACAAATGAAGGTTTTGGAGTGCATTTAATTGCCCAATAGATGTAGGTAATTCTTGCAATTTCAAACACCATGACAAATGAAGGTTTTGGAGTGCACTCAATTGGCCAATAGATGTAGGTAATTCTTGCAAGCTCGAACAATGATTCAAATGAAGGTTTTGGAGTGCGCTCAATTGGCCAATAGATGTACGTAATTCTTGCAAGTTCCAACAATGGTTCAAATGAAGGTTTTGAAGTGCATTCAATTGTCCAATAGATGTAGGTAATTCTTGCAAGCTCGAACATACGTTCAAATGAAGGTTTTGAAGTGCATTCAATTGCCCAATAGATGTAGGTAATTCTTGCAAGTTCCAACAACCGTTCAAATGAAGGTTTTGGAGTGCGCTCAATTGCCCAATAGATGTAGGTAATTTTTGCAAGCTCCAACATTTGTTCAAATGAAGGTTTTGGAGTGCACTCAATTGCCCAATAGATGTAGGTAATTCTTGCAATTTCAAACACCATGACAAATCAAGGTTTTGGAGTGCATTCAATTGCCCAATAGATGTAGGTAATTTTTGCAAGCTCGAACATTTGTTCAAATGAAGGTTTTGGAGTGCACTCAATTGCCCAATAGATGTAGGTAATTCTTGCAATCTCAAACACCATGACAAATCAAGGTTTTGGAGTGCATTCAATTGCCCAATAGATGTAGGTAATTCTTGCAAGTTCCAACAACGGTTCGAATGAAGGTTTTGGAGTGCATTCAATTGTCCAATAGATGTAGGTAATTCTTGCAAGCTCGGACAATGGTTCAAATGAAGGTTTTGGAGTGCACTCAATTGCCCAATAGATGTAGGTAATTCTTGCAAGTTCGTACAATGGTTCAAATGAAGGTTTTGGAGTGCATTCAATTGCCCAATAGATGTAGGTAATTCTTGCAAGCTCGAACATTTGTTCAAATGAAGGTTTTGGAGTGCATTCAATTGCCCAATAGATGTAGGTAATTTTTGCAAGCTCGAACATTTGCTCAGATCAAGGTTTTGGAGTGCACTCAATTGGCCAATAGATGTAGGTAATTTTTGCAAGCTCCAACATTTGTTCAAATGAAGGTTTTGGAGTGCATTCAATTGCCCAATAGATGTAGGCAATTTTCGTAAACTTAAACACCTCGATAAATTAAGCTCTTGTAGTGTAATCAATTGGCAACTAGATGTAGGTAATTCTTGCAAATTCGAACACCCCGATAGATTAAGTTCTAAGAGTGCATTCAATTTACTAATATATGTAGATAATTCTTCCATATTATTAGATATTGACATATTAAGGCCATGGCTTAAAGTATCAAAAAATAATTGTAAATAATCACAATTTGTTAAATCGAGCACTCGTAAATGACAACAATTAACCAAATTATTTGGCAACTTTTGGAATTCGCATCCTTGGAGACACAACCATCGAAGGTTATTCAAATCTTGACCTTCAATGAAATTTTCCACGATAGTTGGTGAGGCTTTTGTTAAGTCAAGTAACCTAAGGTTGTCAAATTCCTTTGAACCATTTTGAAAAAATGAAGGCAAAATTTCACAGTCTTTAAAAGAAATGCCTTCTAAATCTTTCACCACCTATCACATGAAACAAATTACAAACAATTGTCAACATCAATAAAATAAATTTTCATTCAAATGCCATTTTTTAATGAAAATAATTACATTTCCTTAAATAAAATTAAAACTTATGGTTTCATTTCAAAATTTGAAAAAATATATATACCATAGGATTGAATTAATAGGTGTTGTTCAAACCTGATTCTTTTGCAAAGATATATTTGGTTTCCATATAAATCGACTCCTTGTAACTTCCGTTGCGATATTTCGACCCATGTCTCGTAATTGTTCATGCATGTACAAGCTGTCATCTTCTGCCCATTTGATTAAAGATCTATCTTTCAAGTTTTGTAATCTAAGCATAGGGCTTGATGAATCATCTGCATTCCAATACACTCGACAAATTGTTTTTTTTTTAAAACCGATGAAAAAACAAGCAATATCCAAAAACATGTTTTGATCTTTTTTGAACAAATGGTTATAAGAAATTTGCAAAGTTTTCCAAAGCCTTTCATTGTCGGAGCCCCCTGTTATATCTCGCCCACCTTTCAATTCGCGCAATGCATCTTTCCATATTTCCAAATCATAAATATTTTGCAAATAACAACCCAATATTTCAAGGCTTAAAGGGAGGCCCCCACAAGCTTTTATAATCTCCATAGAAATGTTTTTGAAATCATTGGTCGCACAATTTGCATGCTTGAATGCATGGAACATGAAAAGTTCCCTTGCTTGTTCTTCCTCCAAGAATGCCATGTTTACTTTTGCAGACTCCTTTACATGATTTTTCAATATTTGCCAATTTCGACAATTTACAAGTACTTTGCTCATACAATCTACATTAGTGGCATGCTTGTCAATAATAAGTTGCAAGGCTCCAAGGTTGTTCGTGATATCAACATCATCCACAACCACCAAAACTTTCTTTGTTTTCATGCATTGTTTGATTTCATAAAGGTATTTGTCAACATCTTTATGCTTGTGTAGTTTTCTATCACATAAATCTTGTAGAAGTTTTTTTTGGACATCTTTGATGTGTTTCGATTTCACATCCTCCAAAAAGCTAGATTTTTCGTATTGGTTGTGGAACAAATGATACACTTTTTTACTCAAAGTGGTCTTCCCAATCCCACCCATTCCAACCAATGCAACAATAGATTCCTTTTGTAACAAATTGTGTATGGCCTTTGCTTTATCTTCCAACGACACCTCATAACATGGCAAAGGTGGCATAGGTGGAGTGTTTTTTTCCTGTCAAAGTTCACCAATTTTTTTTAAAAATCAAATAATGGACCCTAAAAAAATTAGCATGCAATTTAAGTGAAATGATGTAATGTTTGCAATCAAATTAGATGAACATACATAATCCCAAAAATTAAAACCAATATTATTTACCTTCATAAAAATTTTCAAACATTCCAATAATTTGGAATAGCTTAAATGTTCCTTTGATGGTGGCTTACAAATTGTCAAGTGATTAGCATCTTCGACAATGTAATAGTTATTGTTCGACAATCGAATAGCTGAAGTCGTTGGCACTAGAATTCCCTATACATGTGCAAAAGTTATTTTAGTGGAAACTCCTTGATGTGATTGGAATTATGTTAATATAGAAGTTGTCAAATGTAATATAGTAACCAAATGATAATTGGAACAATAATTTAGATTTTATGTTCAAACTATATAAATCAAATAAATTTGTAACATAATTTCATTTAACCCTATTACAAATGAATTTAAAATAAAACTACAAAGGTGTTGGTTTCAATTGACATTCTATTCACAATGAGTTTGAAATTTCTACTATGAATACATGTTGCAATGGATTCATGGACAAATAAAGGAAACTTATAACCAATTTCACAACTAATAGTAATAGTTTCACAAGTTAAACCAACATAAGTTTCTATAACATTAAAAATGTTCAACTATGGCACCTAGTTGGATAGTCAATGTGTTTAGATGAAAATCTTACCCATTTATTGTCAATAGGTAATCCTTCAGCAAATGCATAAATGCTGATGTTTTTGCAAATAGATTTTTTAAAATCTATTGAAAGTTGTTCCATTTTTCGGTCAAAAATTTTCATATTTTTCAAAAGACTTGATCGAGTTTTATCCTTGGCGATTTTTTGACATTGCCACTTGAAATACTTTGATAGATCTTGGGTACCACCAACATGTGGTACACTATAAAACACCACACCTTTAAGATTTTTCAAAAATTTCTCACAACAATTTTGTCTTTTACCATCCAACTTGTTTGTTTGCTTTTGATACACATGTTTGTGCATTTCAACCACCAAGCTTTTGAGGACAAGACCTCCGAAACTATAAGCAACCATTGCCACTGGTCTGTCCCAAAGAGTTTCATACCTACAAAATATTTCAAAATACACCAAAAATGCATCAACAATATTTTTACTAGTAATGTACATGTATAAATAGTCACAACAACATATATTGTATATGGTGCAGTTTGTCAATTACCACAACAACTTAAGCAATAAATCCATAACATATTTGTTTGTAAGTTTTTTTTTCATTTTTCATTTTCTTTTTTAAATTTACCTATAAAACATTCCAACCACATGTGGGTAAATAAGTTATTATGCACAAGCATATAGACATTTAATTCCAAGTGTTAATGTATAGATAAGTTTTTATGTGTTAGATTGACAATTTAACTCAAATATTAGAATGTAGGAAATTGGAAGTAAAACATATTTGTTTTGAAATTAAATATAGGTACAAAATGGATTCAAATTTAATATATTATATAGGTAATTGAATTTAGTTCGAGTGCCGAAGATGAAACTTCAAAAAACTCCCGTCACAAATTGTCACTATAATTAAATTGGATTCCCATTGTTTGATAATGTGAACATAAACTTTGCTAATAATTCATCTCAACATAAAAATTAACACAAAAGGCCCATTTCATGTTCTCTTCAATGGATTTGAAAGTTCCAAAGTGTTCAAGATTTAATGTGTACCATAATAATGCTCCACATGAACAATTTATTCAAAGATGTCAAAATGAAATCAAGTATCTTTGATTGCAACACACAATGTGAACATAAACTTTGCTAATAATTCATCTCAACATAAAAATTAACACGAAAGGCCCATTTCATGTTCTTTTCAATGGATTTGAAAGTTCCAAAATGTTCAAGATTTAATGTGTACCATAATAATGTTCCACATGAACAATTTATTCAAAGATGTCAAAATGAAATCAAGTATCTTTGATTGCAACACACAATGAAAAATAAGATGCCCATAAATAAGGAAATTGTCACACCTTGAATTTGTAACCAAGCTTTGAATGAGGTTTTGACCAATTTCAGCCACATCATTGTGGACACTTGCCACAACATTAGAATCATATGATAGTGACAAAATTTTGACATTGTCATTCAAGTCTTTTGCGATCCACATTTGTGGCCAACATATGCATTCTTCTTGACCATCAATAGGGCGTGTTGTCCATGTTTGCTTCCAATCATCATCAATCCCATAAGTAATGCCATGGAAAAAAATTATGGTCAAATTTGGGTTCTTTGAAATGCAATCCGGATTTAAGTCATGCACCGGGTATCTCTACAAAAGAAAAAAAAAACAATATCAGCAAAATTCATGAAATAAGTCTTGAAAATAATTGAATTATACATAAAATCAAAGAAATATAAGATTCCTAAAATGTACATTCACAATACTTGACAAAATGCATATAGTTAATTGAAAATGTAAAGTAGAACAAGACAATAATTTATGAATTAACAATACCATATTCATCTTGCAACATTATTTAAATAAAAGAAATTATTCCAATCCATATTTGTAATTTTTTAAGGCTTGCTAATTTTCTTTCAAAAAATCAAATGAATCACAAAAAAAATCATTTACATGCAAAGTAAGTTTCAAAATATAATTCAATAATTGACTATCATCACATAATGGTATGACGGAATATTAGCCAATAAATTTAAGGACTAATGCTAAAAATTGAAATCTTCAAAATTTTGGGTTCTTTAATTAAAACCACCTAATTATTTTAATTCATTTTCATTTCACTACTTTTTTGACAAATTTTGGCTACCAAAGGTTGTAATTCCTAAGGGATTGGGACACTATCACAAGAATAATGTCCAAGAGAATTCTTTAATAATTATGTTGTTGGATTTAAACCACTTTGGAGTCACTCACAATATCCTTACACATTCTATTTATGAACAAAGCCAATGCCAATTGACAAATTTTCCTCTCACCAATTTCACTTGTTATAGCAAAATGAATCCCAAATCTAAGAGTTTATTTTGATATCACTTCATTTCATATTAGTTGATTTAAACGATGCAACAAAAAAGCAAGCAAAACTATTAGTACTCAACAAGGAAGCTCATAAACTAATATCAAATTTCAACATGTAGCTTCAAAAAACCCAAGAAAAAGAGTTGTGCAAAACAAGTTCAATCACAAAATCAAGAGGACGTACCACATGGGTGCCTTGTCTAGAGCTTGAAGGAGCATTTTCACCCAAGATTGGAGGTGTGTTGATCACACTAGAGATCCCCGTAACATCTCCTTTTCTTTTTTTTGGTGGCCCTTTTCTCTTATTGTGAGAGAATGAATTTCCCATACCTCCCACCACTCAAATTCAATTAATTAACTCCTCTCATATATGTTCTCTCTTCCCTTTCTGCTCTCCTAAAACCTTGCTAGAAGTCCTTTACCCTCTCAAACGCACAACTGTTATAAAGTGTTCCATCACAACACAGATTCACAAATCCTGATCTTTCCTATAGCTCTCTGGACATATTGATGCATTTCCTCTTCACGATCTCCCTGAAATTTCCACACTCTTCTCTTACTCCTTTCCTCCTGTTTTGTCATACACTCTTCTTCTCACCTATCTTTCTTATTTGTTTTCTCCTCCCCTAGAACTTCCTAGAAGGATTGGGCCACCACTGATGGCAGGTACATGTTTACCGATTCGGTGCGCACTCAACCATTCATTCATCTCTGTCTTGGACACAAGTAGTCGATTTCCATCTCATAATTGACGATAGAGTTGGCAATG
>Ga0209208_10013065_pt1 | contig 10425 bp, 3 predicted proteins | sample S1TSphfallax_3_FD_187694 | JGI IMG/M metagenome (GOLD analysis project Ga0209208, IMG submission 187694) | Host-associated microbial communities from peat moss isolated from Minnesota, USA - S1T2_Fd - Sphagnum fallax MG (SPAdes) (version 2) | ecosystem: Host-associated > Plants > Peat moss >... | reverse complement strand
TCAACGACGGATTGTGATTCATGAATGCAAGTACAAAAGATAAAAGTAACTCAACAAATGTGAATGTAAGCTCAATGGGCACTTATAGGTTGTCGTTAAGCAACAAGATGCACAAATTGATGACAACAATTGATGCACAAGTCAATAGCAACAATCAACGCACAAGTTGGCAATAATCATTGCACAAATATACTCACAACAAACACACAATTGAAATTTGGGAATGTCAATTGCTGAAATGAAATTCAAAAAGAATATTACATTTAAAAAAACAATAACATTGCTTAGTGCCTTGTTCAATGAGCAGTAGCACCGACCCCTGACTCCTAAACACTAAACCAATGAGCATGTCAAACAAAATCACAAATTTTAATCAAATTACATGAACATTGAATAATGAAAAGTCAAGTTTGAGGTGATACACATTTAAAGATCTAGGAATTAGGCCTTAGTTCAAGGTTTCAGTTTATTCGTCAACTATTGTTGCTATTGAAGCTTGAAATTTGAGTTACCATTCCGCTGCGATGCCATGTTGCCTTACAACACACAATGTTCATACAAGCTTAAAGATTGTTTGCAACAATTCTAAATCTATTAAAGAACAAGCACCATGTTGAAAAGTTGCTCAAGATTCAAGAATGCACATTGATTTATTGCCAAACTCATCATTCCCATCACCTAGACTCCTAGTGCTTGAATCTTGCAAGGTATAGCATTGCACAATGCACATCAACATTGGATAAAGTCATCATTCGACATTGGGCAAGCAAAATGGGATTTGGGAGGAGGGAGGGTTTAGCAAAAACCTGTTGAAAAAGAGGTTAGGGTTTTGATATTGATGGTCCTCAAGGTGAAGATGTAATGATTTACCCTAAAATAAGTTGCGGCTTGTGTGATTAGATGTTTTCCCTTGGCAGTGGCGAGGCAAAACAAGAACATCCATTATTTACATGGCGACAACATTGAAACCTTTTTTACAATTTTTTTTGCAATTGTTTTATATTTTTGTGAATTAAAAAACCCTTTGTGATTCGCCAGCCCAATATTCAAGTCAAAAAAACACGAATTTTCACTCCAAAAAAAAACACTGCTGGTGAGGATACTTTGATTTCCCAGGGAATAATACTACTTGTATTATATTTTATTTGTTTACCCACAAAAATTTGGTAGGAAGTTAGTCAATTCCAGCAACCACAATGCTAAAGTTAGTCAATTTCAGCAGCCAAAGTACAAGCACCCACAACCTGAATCTGGAGTATGGGACCCAAAGAAATAGAAGATCAACACAAATAGACTCCAGGATACAATCTTGTTGTCTGGACCAAAGAAATAGAAGAGATCCACACAAATAGACTTCAGGATACAATATTGTTAACACCCAATATTGCATTTGACTTTGAGATGTAGGCAAATTTTACAAAAGTGGTTTAATACTTCAGAATTCAGATGCATCACCCACATCAGACTTTCATACTTTCCAGATAGTCTTGCAATGGCCACCAACCCAACCAACAACAACAACAACAGCCTGTGAACAGTTTTTCCTCTTTTTTTCCCTTTTTTCTTTCCCTTTTTCAATTTTGTAATATAGCCACAACTGGTGAGCATCCTTGAACAGGTTACATCTTCATTCATTTTGTGAAAATAATTTTATGAGAGAAAGGGAAGTTTTGCCAATAAAAAGAAATTTGTGTTTCTTTTTGGCAATTTATCTCCCCCCCAAAAAAAGAAGACACTCTCCTGTAAGTCTCTCTAGTCAACAAAGTTCCCAGTCATCATATTAAAATTTGGGCATGTTGGATACATTTTTTTATTCTTTATTTTTTTGGCCTTTTTTTGGCACAAGTGAACATCAATTCATTGCGAAGAAGAAAAAAACATACATTTCTCTTTTAAGAGACACATGTATAGTCCAGCCTTGAACGTGTCTTGTGAATTATACATATTTATATTCATATAAATATAATAGTAGCCTAAATATGGTTTAGCAATTTGATGCCAAATATATTATATATATATAGACATATTTTTACCTAACCATTGAGAAATTATTAAGTTGTACTTTTTGTCTTGTTATGTAAGACTTAATGATTTCTCGAAAGCCTTGAATTTGTTTCTCTCATAATTATTTAGTGCCAAACCCACTCTAGGTTATTCTGGCATGTAGTGACCATCTCCGAGTATAGTGGGCTGTGGCATGTGTGATATCCGTGCATCATCAGCCAGTTGCAATGGGCATGATTACTTTCCTACTTGTCTTTTTATAACTCTCTTAGAAAGAAGGGATGGCTGACATTACGAGTGGTGATGTTCTGGGGCCAATTGTGCTCTGGCAGACATTTTGGACTTGGAAATCTGTGGAGCATTATTACTAGAAAAAGTCCAGATTGGGCTGATTATTTTAGAGATGAAGTAGAAGAAGACTTGAGGCTGGAACTGGCCGTAACCCATAGTGCATTCACAATGCAACCTTCCTTAGATCGAAGTGGTCATTGAACCTTGGTTGTGCCTTGTCTAAGTGGGTACCATTTAGACACGAACTTTGCAATCCGTTTCATTTTCAGGTGTAAATAAATGGTTTGGAGAGGATAATGTACACAAGATACGGATATCATATCTCATTCAATGTCATCCAATCTTCAGACGATTTGGGTGGGCTAGTGATGATTTGGGCAGCTAATGCAACGGAAACTAGTCGTGAACAAATGGCCCACATCATAGATGCCAAGTTCACTGAGGTTTTGCCCTTTGTGCTTTTGGAGGATACTTGTGCGTTTAAAAAAATACCTATCAGAGTTATCTGTATTGTCACTCCATCTTCGGGCCATAGTTTGTGCCTCTAGTCCTTGTTTCATCCCCAATTTGAGTGTAGCCATGAAAGGAGAAAAATTGGGTGCTGGTTCATAAAACTAGGCATCAGTTGAGAAGATTTGCTGGATCATATTTTGATTTCAATTAAAGAAAATGAGAACAGCAATGACGGCACAGTTAAAGCCAAATCCAAAAAACTGGGGGTGAAACTCCCCAGAGGATCAATTCATGTGAGAAAAACCAGTTTGGTCCCTGTTTTTTCTTTCTTGTGTAATTGATTTAATGCCGACTTCTCATTTCATCCTCAGTTTCAGGGAAACTGTGGGTGCCCAGGATGCCCAGTTTGGGGTACTTTACTGAGAACTCCAATGTACCCGGAATTTGTTTATCTAATCCTTTTGGTTTTGTTTATGGTTCAGGTCAGGTTCTGGTTCAAGTTTTGCCAAAGTCCAGAACCTTGTTTCCAATGACTCCGGAACCAAGCAAGCAACCATACAAGGAACTGCATCAGAACCCAGAGCCAACCAGCCAGCCAGCCAGCACGGGTACCTATAAGTTAGACGAAGGCCAAAGAGCCATGAAATGAAAACAAAGCTGCAAAAATTTATTCTTGCATGGATGCAGACTCTAGATTCTTTGCATGGATGTAGATTCTGGAAGCCTTTAGGTAAGGAAAGGAAACATTCTTGAATTTTTTAACTTTCCCTTTTACAAAAGTTGATGAATGTGTGTGTGTGTGTGTGTGTGTGTGTGTTTTGTTTTGTTTTTGTTTTTTTTTGAGGGTGGTTCCATCCCATTTTCCCTTTTCCATGCATTTTTCCCATCGGGCAGGGGGGAAGATAAAGATTCAAGGAGGTATAATACAATTTCCAATTTAAAAGAAATCCCTGCCCCCAAAACATCTCTATTTGTCCCATATTGTTTGGGCACAATTCAAGTTGCATGTATTTAAATTGTAAAAGGGCATCAAAGGGAAGCCACATTGGCTTCTATTTTGCAGGGCTACAGACAGGGGGCCAAAGGGGTCTTTCTGTTGGGATTTGCCTGAAGTTCTGGAAAACAATGGTGATGCCAATCAAAGATGCGCATCACATAAGGAAAATATTGAAAAATCCTCCCCACAACTAATCAAATACATGTGACAATATTCTACTGAGCATGGCAATGCCTATCATCGGCATATCCAAGAGAAGGCCACATTTCAAATTAAAATTGAAAAATAGTGAAATGAAATTTTGTGAAAATTATGAAGTTGAGAAGTTGAAAATCATCATAATTATCATAGGCTACACTCTGAATAATTTCACTACTCTTTTCACAATATTATAAGAGCTGATTGAAAATATATATAATTTCAAATTTTAAAAACGAATTCATTTTTTGAAAAATAATAATAATTCGTTTTGTCAATGTGGAAATTGACCCTAGTCTACGGTACTTATCCCTGAAGGTGCGATATTTCTTTTAAAGTTGTTAAAATATAAGATTTCAATTTAGTAATTGCATGTATTTCATTCCCAACGTTGTAGCCCAAAATATTTCCATTTGACATCACATGATTTTGTTAAAAAAGTATCATCAGTAGATTTTTAATGCAATTTTTTATGTGTATATGGGGGTCCTACCTCATGATATTACATTATTAGGGTATGAAATTTGGATTATGAATATTTGCCACATTGTGTGTAGATTTTGCTTAAGCCTAGCACACAAAGTGAGGGATCATCCTATCTTGAACTAACAAGGTTATCACAATTAAAAAACATAGATCTCCTACAAAAGAGAAAAGCGTGCAAAGAACACATGCATGAGTCACAATTAGAAATTGAGGCCAAAGGGGAGTGAAAATTTGCAACACAAATAAGTGAAAAAGGTTTTAAGGTTGTCAAAACCTATAAATAAAATATCAAAGGTCGAGGAAGTCAATTGACAAACCAACAAACACATAGGCCTAATAAAACTATAATGCATCAGAAGGAACGTAAGGAAGAAGGAAGGAATGTAACCAAAAGAAAAGGGTAGAAAGAAAATCTCTTGATCAAATATTCTCAAATATACAAATTTTGTGAAACAATTTTTGCAGGTCACATCCTTGGGGATTCTAATCCAACACTATTATAATCCCTTGGTGTTACTGTCCTATTAGAACAAAAATGTTCCATTCCTATTTGAATCTCCAATGACACATACCTAATAATCTCTTTTAGCTTACTATAGCGGTAGCATTCAGTTTGTTACCATGAACAAATCCACACATTGTGAGTGCAAAATATAATGGGGTCTAGTTTGAGGTTAGAACCTTTAGTGTTCAGTTGGTCCATATGAGTTGTTAACCTTCCTTCTACGATATGAGACAATGTAGAAGAACACTTGGACTAATCTTAAAAACATATTGATTTTTAGGTATGAACCACGGATGAATAATGTATATCAAGTTGACTTGCAACCATTCAAAAAAGATAGAATTATGTGCAAAATGAGTCTATGAATATATTTATATTAATTTTCCCACTTCTTTTCCTCTTTACTCGCATTCTACCCAACCCAAGGACACCCCACTGAAGCTTTTGGCACTCACTCAAACATATGCCCTACTAATTAAATCAAGGAAAGGTTCAACCAAGGTACCGTGCAGATGTATCCTTTTACATGTTCCTATATCTATAGTTCGGACTTCCGTTTGTTTGTCATCAACCTTCAACATCAACCCCTTATAAAGTCTAATACTAACAAGAACACATAACCTGCCATAGTGTAGTCACTAGTGCAACTACAAATCTCAACAAGCTCCACTTCTACTCTTCTTATACATGGTTAAGAAAAACCAAACAAACTTGTCGAATTGCCCTTGATTTCTCCTTTTTATGTTGTCCTGCATTGTCTTACTCTCCACCTCCATTGAATGTTGTAGCTTCTTTACCCATCCATTGTTTTTTGTTGATTTGTTCCACATAATATACAAACAAACAAAGTTTCCTACCCAACCTCACAAGTCTCCTTGAAGTAGTCATGGTAGTCGTTAATTCCCGTCATTAGCACGCAAAAAAGTTGACAACTACTCAAAACAAAAACCTTAAAAATTGGTTGTGTTCATGTGAAAAAATACCCAACTAACTTCATGTCTGGTCACAAGAAGACCATGAAATTTAAAAGGAGAAAATCTTGAAACCATTTGGTTTCAAAAATTTCAGATATAATAGTTCTTATGAAGTCATCAATGGGGACTTCATAGATGAAACCTGACTTAAAGGAAGACAATGGCAAAGAAACAAGGTGTTTCACCATGAGAAAGATGCTAATAATAGTGCGAATGATTAATGTGTAACAAGATTAGCCAATGAAGAGGGATGGGGAAACAACTAATATGTAATGGTCACCAAGGAAGTTGGGAAGAACATAATGCCCCCATCTAAAGGAAGATGAAGCAAAACATGAAAAAGAAAAGGAACAAGGCAAATGGGAAAAAAATAATGAGTGTCCATAAGTGGAAGGAGGGGAATTAATGCCTTAGTGCATGGAGAAAAGGCTATATGAACATGACCACAACCAATATATTAAACAACAAGCCATCCACAAATTTGGTTCAAGACCATGATAAAAGCATGGATTGTATTCTTAAAACCTAACCATTCAAAGGTCATGACTTTTTTATCCTTGGGGGCATAAAGGAATATATGGAATACATTGAAGAGAATTATAGTTCCTTGATGATGAACTAAGCTAATAATAACCCTCTAAGTTCACAAAGAAATGTCAATGTTAGATAATTGAAATAAGGAAAATTTCAAAATATGATCTTAGATATTGGACTTGAAGGACAGATTAACAAAAACCAAACTAAAGCAACAACATCAAACCCAATTCATTTCAAGAATGAAAATAGTCGAACAATCCTTAGAACCCAAACTAAAATAACATTGCCATTTAATGGAAGAACTCCTCTTATGGAAATTACGATGTTGATGATCAAATCAACATTAATACCTACAACATGGGAAATAAGCACCAATACAAGGATGCAACCAAGGTGAAAAGTGACCTAAAAAAATAAATAAGGAAAATATTTTTTGTGCCACAAAGGTGGCTTTAATAACTAAAATGGTGAAGGCCAACAAGACTATCATTGGAACAAACTTCATGTTATTAGGCTTCCCCAATATCCAAACTAAAGGATCATGGGGGAGGGATATGAGTCATTAAGCCTTTAGTTTGTTTAATTGTTGATCATGAAGTTAAACCTACTAACATACAAAATTAAATGTCTCAATGAATCTCAGTTAATTGACACACTTCAAAAGTACTTTAAAGGTTTTAACTTGATATCACACATTATTTATGCTTTAAAAACATAAATTTAAAGATAATAAATTCCATGAATTATCACATCTAATGAGGTTTCAAATGAGGGTTTACTCATCTACAACATCTCTATGATACAACCTTATTAACCAAAAAAATGGGGTTGGTTGTTGGATGCAAAGGCTTTTACATTATGGTTGATAGTCAAATTGCTAGTATGATTATTGAATCATGCATTCTCAAAGGCAATAAATTCCTATGGTTTTGATTAATAGGAGTCCTAAAAGGTGATGTGAGGATTGTTAATATTTACACATCAAATGATTATTAGATGAAATGCAACACATGGGAAGCCATGCTTGTACAACCACTTAAAGATCTCATATGGAAAGCCAACATCACTTATGTTTTTCCCCAAACACATTGTAAGTCTCTAGGGTTTAAGCTATGGAGTCAAATATCCTACATGTGAAGGAAGATCTCCACTTTTCTATTTAATGAAAGGAGCCCCGATAAAAAGAAGATGTATTGCAATCTCATTTATGGTGAGATAGGAAGTTTCAAAGGCAAAATTAGGGTTGGCCCATAGTTGAACATCAATTTTACATGGGGCCAACTTATAAAAAGTAAAAGATGTGTGGGATGAAAGACAAAAATTCATCATTGTCTAGTTTGTAGAAAAGATCATTTTCAACTATTTGAAGAATATCAATCGATGTGGCAAACACTAATGGATAGTTGTCATACCATGGGTGGTGGGTTTATTCAAAGGAAAACAACATTAGTTAAAGAAGGAGAATGGATAAATCTATTTACATCACTTGAAGGGGAAAACCTAACATGGTGCTTTTAGAATCCAAAAAATGTATTACCATTTCAAACTTTGATAATCATATGGTGTTTGCCCCCATAAGACCTCCCATGGCGGAACTTTAAAGATGCATTTATAACATTAAACTTGGATAGAATTCCACACTTACAACCAACATGAACCACACATGGTTCATGGGAGCGAATAAGGATAATAATAATAGTAAAGGATCCTAAATAAACCTTTTTCTTAATGCATTATTTGCATATCAAGACAATCAACTTTGACCCCCATAGATGGCAATGACCTAAAGATAAATTGATTATGGAATGCAACTCAAAAGAAGGTAAGGCGTTCATGAATGTGGAAGTTAGCTTGAACAAGCCAATTGAGACTAAGTGGTAGAATGAATTTTCATTTTCTTTCAAGCCACATTGCATGAAGGTGTGTGGCATTCACAAAGATCAAGGAAAAAAGCTTGGTTCATGTGGTTAGTTTGCCATAGGGCAACGGTAATCAATGCTTGGAAAGGACAACTCAACATTCATATTTCGCAAGTTTGTCCCTATTACAAACATCAAACAAAAAAAATCGTATTGCATTAAATGCGGGATTGTGATGTGGCCTAATCATCATGGGATTTTGCTATTAATATTTTCAACATATTTGTGGAAGGTCTTGCTCAACTAGGTCCATGGAAAAAATTCATTCGACAAATGACAATCCTTAAAGAAAGATTCTATAAATGTTCCAAAAGTTGACACTTGTATGGGATTTGTATATGGTGTTGCTAGTTTTCAAGAAACAACATGGTCTTTAATCAAACTTAGTGGGACATACATAAGATCTGTAGATTCATTTGGGGTAGCTTGATCGAATAAGTCAAGATTTTAAAATGAGGAACTAGGTGAAAACACCCCATATTTTTAAAAACATCTTTTCATTAAGCATACATGATGATAACATCTACCAAAAAATAATTCCATTGTAATTTAACTTCCAACTATGATCATAATCATCTCACAACTTTACATGCTAGACATTTATCAAAATACAAAATTGTTGTCATGACCCTAACCTTGGGTTCATGGCAAAACACGATGAAAGAAGTGGGCTAGGAAAATGTCTTGAGATTCAACCACATTCTTACAAATGTGGGACAAATGCAAGGAAATAAATTTCAACACTCTCAATTGAATTACCACTTTGAAAGTTGGAATCTCATGGGTGTTTTGAATATTTGGAGTAAGGTTTCAAATATCAAACCTTATTGAAATTGAACCTTCTTTAAACCATTGTAAAGCCATTGAAAAATAAATATCAAAAGTGAGATCATATTATCCTTTTAAAGATTTTTAATGCAACTTATGGCCAAAAGAATGGCTACGAGTCTGATTGGCAATCCGATTTGTTATCATTAAAACCCAAGAAACAAAGGTCAAATGACCTTTGATTGGTGTGTGTAATATAATGTTGGAAATATTTCTTTGAAGCCTACAATTGTTCCCTTGGGAACATTTTAATTGGAATTCATATTGTGCAAGAACTATGAATCCAAGTTTACACTATGATGAACTTTGTGAATGTGAGTTCTTTGTGGCTTGTCTATGCACCATTTTGATTCCAATTTGCATTACCTACCCCTTTTCTTGGTTTATGCAAATTAATAAATTGACTTTGAATTCAAATTCAAGTTTGTTAGTTCATTCTAATCCCATTTTAAAACTCCCACACCTTGTTTCTTTGTGGGAGTTAATGAACACACCTTAAGTTTACTTTCAATTACAAAATTGAAAATTGGTTAGTTTTCTTGATCACCAATACCCTTTGACAAACCTAAGGATGCATTAGTTGCAAGAACTACGAATCAAATTGTGATTCATTAAACATTTATCATCTCTTATGAGAACATTTGTACATTTAAAGTTTTCAAAATAATTCCCTTCAATAATTCCCCAATTATCTTCCAACACTAAGAATATACAAATTTCCAAAACAATTGCAATTTCCAATGGAAAGGGACTATTTATGTATTAGAGATTTTAGTCATTTTCTATTACCTTGACATAATTGCAATTTTTCATGAGAAACAATGATGATGACCATATATTAATTGTGATGACAACAATGTAATGGAAAGAAAATTAAGAAATCTATTTTTAACAATATAATGTGACACAACTTATTAACTATAATTTATTTTTTCATGGTTTGTGAATAGTTTTCAATTTTGAATTAAATATGTATCAATTAATTGAAAATATTGGTTTTATTGAAAAAAAAAATTATATTTTTCACTTCACATTTGCTTCATTTTTTTACATTATTTTATTCTTCCATTTCATTTTTGAACAATCACAATTCTTTAAAAGATGTGACATGGTAATGAGGTTACATTTGATGATCTCACATGAGTTATACACCATAAGAAAGGTTTAGATGTGCCAAATGAATGCTTATTATTTTAAAAATTATGCGAACCATTTAAATTTTGTACACACATG
>Ga0209208_10013064_pt1 | contig 10426 bp, 5 predicted proteins | sample S1TSphfallax_3_FD_187694 | JGI IMG/M metagenome (GOLD analysis project Ga0209208, IMG submission 187694) | Host-associated microbial communities from peat moss isolated from Minnesota, USA - S1T2_Fd - Sphagnum fallax MG (SPAdes) (version 2) | ecosystem: Host-associated > Plants > Peat moss >... | reverse complement strand
TTCTTGGATTTTCAAAACTCTTCTTGTTTTGTCAATAATGCCCATCGTTATGTAACATTTGTGGTTATAAAATTTGTTGTTGGTATTGTGCTTATAATTGCAACAAAATTTGATGTAAAATTGTAACAATCAACCTTTATGACATTAAACCTTAAACATTAAAAAAAAAGGAGGACAATGATAGAAGGCACAAACTAGGAAAAGAACACAAAAAGGAAGGCGATGATAGCAGGCAAAACTAGGAGAAAAACACAAAGAGGAAGGCAATGGCAATGTGCGAACCAAGAGTGATGACAACATGCATGTACCATGAAAAGAGCATAAAAAGGAATGGGATGATAGCAAGCATGAACCATGAGAAGAACATGAAAAAAAGGGCAATGGTACTCGGTTTATGGTTTAAGCATTGAATTGAAACTGATTTTTTTTTCCCAACCAACCACTTCAATTCTAGCTAGAAGGTCCACTTAGGAACTGAACTTGGGTCCAGTTACCCATTCCATCATGTACTGGAACTGAGGCTGGTTCCTCACTCGCTTATCAAAACCTTACCCTAACTCAAAATTAGGGTTTAAACAAGTTCTAAAACTTGGTTCCAGTTAAGTTTTGAGTGCTTAGAACCAGAACCACCTCTGAATAACCAACTAACCCAAGTAACCACACAACACTAGTATTGTCGAAAACTTGAGTAAATTTTTTGGTGACAGGTCAATCAAAGATGCCCATCACAAAAGAGCCAAAAAAAAAAAAAAACTTTAGGATTCCCACACCTAATTATTATCATGAGTCACACTATGTTCCCATCAAGTTCCCAATGGGTTCCCAAAATGATCCCTCACTTGCTTTGGTCCCATGCGCTTTGCCCCTAAGTTCTACTCTAGGAGTAGCCTATATGACCAGCTCAAAGGAGGAGACTACAATATATCTTTTTTTTGGGGAATGCTCAAAGCTCCATTAAAATTTTATTTTTTTCATGTGATGGACGAATCAAAGATGCCCATCACAAAAGAAAAAAAAAGAAAAAACATTGAACTTTGGGTGTCCCCACAACTAATTAATTAATAAGAACACTAGTGTATACACTAGGTAATCTGAGTCACACTACACACTAGGAACATCAACCACAGTTGTAAGCAATTAAGAAGTCCCCACACCACCCACTCCCTTTCTGTCAACAATAGCAGTCAACTAGAATTTCTTTACTTTTCCTTCTCTGTACTAGTTAGTTGTTGTTGCTGCTGCTGCTGCTGCTCCTGTTGCCATACTCTTTGTTTTGTTGTTGTTGTTGTTGTTGTTGTTGTTGCTGCTGCTGCTCCTGTTGTCATATTCTTGTTTTGTTGCTCTTTCCTTCAGTCAAAAAATCTCTCATCAATGATTGTTGATATTGTTGTCATTCTTGTTTTTTTCCCCTTGTTGTTAATTTTCTTGTCATTGTTGTTGTTTTCTTGAGATATTGTTGTTGTTCTTGTTCGAACTGTTGTTTCTTTCAGTTTTTTTTGGTGTTGTTGTTTGCATGACGAAGAAGATGATGATTAACTGAGGACGAACAAGAACATGATAATCTTGGTTTTGGACACACAATTGTTGTTGTTGTTGTTGTTACTTTGAAGCGTATGATCTGCGTCTTTCTTCCGTTCTTGGAGGTTGGAGGTTGGAGGAGGAGGAGGAGGATGATGACGACTATGGCGCTTATCAGCTCGGATGTTGAGCTAAATTATCATAAGAGAGTCTCAGCTGAATTGCTTTCTCAGGCTCCAGGAAGGATCTTGAGCTAATTAGAGGCTTCTGAAGCTGCTTTGTTGTTGTTGTTGTTTTTGTTTTGTTTTTCAAGGATAGGCTTGAGTAGGTTTGGAGTTTCTGCAGCTTTCCTTTCTCCTCGAGGAAGGATGGAAGGTCTTCCGTTAATTAGAGCTTCTGAAGCTTTTCGTCTTGTTGTTGCTGTTGTTTTTCTCTTCAAGGATAGACTTGAGCCAATCTTGAGTTTTTGTTCGTAACTTTGTTACAGTCTCTATGATTTCGCGTCGACGGCAACAAGAAGAAGTAGTAGTACTACTAGTACTTGGACCTCAAGCATGAAGCCGGAGTTCGTACCTAGAAGAGTATTTGGAAATCATGCTCAGCAGATTTGGCTTGCAGCAGTTGTCGCGCTACTTGTTTATGATTTGATTCTCGGCGCAGCAGAAGGATTGTCGACTGATGGATTGGCTTTGTTGGAGTTCAAGAGCGAACTGGAGTCTGTGGGAAATGTTTTTTCTGCTCTCGACGATTGGAGCGCTTCGGATGCATCTCCCTGCAATTGGACAGGGGTTAGTTGCTCCACAGGTTCAGATCAGCGTGTCACCTCCCTGAACCTCTTCGGTGTCGGACTTGCTGGTCGGATTTCTCCTAGTCTTGGTAAGCTTGAAGGATTGCAAGTGCTGGATTTGTCGACTAATGCGTTGTTTGGAGACATTCCGCCGGAGCTCGGCAATTGCAGTAGCTTGACGATCCTCTTCCTGGACACAAACAGCCTCAATGGCACCATCCCTCACACTCTTGGCGACCTTCAAGAGTTGCAACAGCTGAATCTCTCTAGTAATCTCTTGTCCGGGAACATACCTCCGGAGCTTGGCAATTGCAGCAAACTGAATAGCTTGGATCTCGACACTAACGTCCTGGATGGCTCTATTCCTCCTTCTCTCGGGAACCTTCACGTTTTGCAGAACTTGATTCTTTCTTGGAACAACCTCAGTGGCGCGATTCCGCCAGAGCTTGCTGCTTGCTCCAGTCTGCAAATTCTCGACCTCGAATCCAATCAGTTAACGGGAAGCGTACCTCAAGGAATGTACAACATTAGCAGCCTCGTTTCTTTCTACATCAACAACAACGCGCTCAACGGCGACATCACGCAAGGTACGCGGAAGCGGTCATGAAATCCTCTCCCACAGATATGCGTCTCGATGTCTCCAGCAAATTGCAAATCGCACTCTGTAAGTGCGTAACATTGTCGTGGTTTCACGGATCCTGCTGGTGATGTTGCTGCTGCGATTTGATTCTGATTTGCATCGCTTGTTAGACTTGATTTGATTCTCGACTTGCATCGCTTGTGCTCCAGGTTTGGAGCTTTTGGCGAAGCTACCGAACATTACCGATATCTGGATGCAGTGCAATCGCTTCACAGGATCAATACCTACAGGCATCGGAGAAGCAACAACACTGCAAACATTGATCCTCAACTTTCAAGTCGATGATAACGGGAATGGCAGCAGCAGCGGCAACGGTTTTGGAGGTTTTCTACCGATGGAGCTTGGCTTGCTACAGAATTTGTACATTCTGGACATCAGCAACAATGATTTCACAGGAAGTATTCCGCCAGAGCTTGGAAGCATGACGAACTTGCAGTACTTGTATCTAGCAACCAACAAGCTCACAGGTTCCATTCCAGCGGAGCTCGGAAACTTGACAAACTTGATCTCCTTGTATCTGTACACGAACTCACTCACTGGAACTCTTCCAGCAGAGTTGCGCAACTTGAAGAACCTGGCGGAAATCCTGGTGTACAGCAACAACTTGAGCGGAACGATTCCACCTTCGCTGGGAGAGCTACAACAGCTCGACACTTTGGATATCCATTCCAACTCCTTCATAGGAACTCTTCCGTTGGAGCTTTTCAATTGCACGACTCTCACGTCCTTGTACATCTCCGAGAACAATTTCTCAGGTACGATTCCCTCGCAAATCGGCAATCTCCGATCTCTCTTGAGCTTGCGAGTGCAGACGAATCAATTCACTGGACCGATTCCTGAAGAAATCGGCGATCTTGTCGCTCTCAAGGAGCTTATCATGTCCTCCAACGACTTCTCCGGCTCCATTCCTGCGAGCTTGGCAGACATCAATAATCTGTCAGTGATTTACTTGTACAATAATCAGCTTTCCGGCGCGATTCCGAGCCAGCTTGGCATGAAGAGCAATCTGACACAGCTCGATTTACGCAACAATTTGCTGAACGGGAGTCTGCCGCCAGGGTTATGTTCGCAAGGGTTTCTGAAGTACTTGGACGTCTCGCACAACGCGCTTGAAGGAGGTATTCCTTTGGAGCTTGCGAGTTGTGCTTCTTTGTTTCGAATGGAAGCCAGCTTCAACTTCTTCACCTCCATTCCTGATTCTTTTGGTAAGGGGACTGATCTTTCGTTCTTGGACTTGTCCAACAACCGTCTCCTTGGTCCCTTTCCTTCACAGCTCGGTTTCAATAGCAATTTGAGCAATTTGGCGTTGGCAAACAATGGATTGTCTGGTGATTTGTCGCCACTCCAATGCTCCTCTCTTCCTAATCTTCAATGGATCAACTTGGCATTCAACCATTTGGAAGGTGCAATTCCATCATCTCTTGCCAGTTGCAACAGGCTTTTCCTACTGGATTTGAGCTTCAATTCCTTCAATGGCTCTGTCCCATCTTCTCTTCCCATCAACTTACAAGTGCTCCATTTGCAAGGGAACCAACTCTCGAGCCAAGATCCAAGCATTTACACAAGCCTCCAAAACTTGAACGATCTCAACTTGGCTCAAAATGAGTTCAAGGGATCCATTCCTCCAGAGCTTGCAAAACTTGATGTGTTGAACATGCTGAATTTGAGCTTCAACCAATTTTCGGGGATGATCCCAATCGTGCTTGGGAGCTTGCAAGCACTTGAGGTTCTTGATCTTTCTTACAACCAACTCTCAGGGATGATTCCTCTCTCATTGGGTCAAATTTTGTCACTCGAATCAGTGAATGTTTCATACAATGAGCTCTATGGTTCTTTGCCACCATCATGGGTTAAGAAACTCCTTGCATCGAATTCGAGCTCTTTTGTAGGAAACCCAGGACTATGTTTGAATTATTCTGCTGAAAATGACCTTTGTCAAACCATATTTAGCAATACTAGCATTACCTCCGAGAGTAGAAAGAAAGATCACCTTAGCGTTGGTGTTATAGTGTCCATAGTGTTTAGTTGTGTAGCATGTGTGCTTGGTTGTGTGGTTTTGGGTTGTTGCATTTGGCGAGGAGGATCAGGAGATGAGAAGGTGATGTTGGAGGATAATAAGTATATTGAAGTCACGAGTTCTCCTGGTAGTGATTTATCCTTCAGTGAAATCATGGTAGCAACTCGTAATTTGAGTGATGATTGCATCATTGGGAAGGGAAGCCATGGAACTGTCTACAAGGCAGTGCTGCCTAATGGTAATGTAGTAGTAGTGAAGAAGGTTGCTTCTTTAGACAAGGATTTGCAAATCCATAAGAGCTTCTTGAGAGAAATAGATACAATTGGTAATGCCAAGCATCGGAATCTAGTCAAGCTTTTGGGGTTTTGCAAGTGGGGAGAAATCGGGCTCTTGTTGTATGACTATGTTCCCAATGGGAATCTGTTTGAGGCCTTGCATAACCATGTCAAAGGCTTGGTTCTTGATTGGGAGGCTAGACTTAAAATTGCAGAGGGTATTGCCCAAGGGTTGGCATACTTGCATGATGACTACATTCCGCCAATCATCCATCGTGATATCAAGTCCAGTAATGTGCTCCTCGATGAGGACTTGGAGCCTCATATTGCTGATTTTGGGATAGCCAAGGTGATGGCACTCCAGCCAAAAGAGAATTATGCAAGCTCAACAGCTGTTGTTGCTGGCACCCATGGCTACATTGCTCCGGGTGAGTGAATATATATATGTATGTATCTTGTGGTGATATAATTTGAAAGCTTTCAACACATAAGCAACAGGGTTTTCTTTCTTTGATGAATTTTCACAACCTGACAAATGTTATTGGAGAAAATTTTGGACAAGTCAGTTTTTTCAATGTAATTTAGACAAAATTTGCTGATTTTTTGGGAAAATTTTGCCAATTGAAAACTATCAAATGTTTAAAGCAGACGAGGCCTGAGTATTCAGGTTACCCCGGTGGCTACATTATGAGGCTGAATTTGCACTTGCTGCCAATTCTGCCCTTGTTCCATTGAGTTGCCCTAGCATTCTCGTAGCATCCCCCTTGCTGGATTTCAATGCCTCTGAACAGGCCATGAATGGCTGATTCTGCAACTCACCAGGCTCTCCCAATGAGTGTTTACTTGGGAGAATTGACATCATCAATAGCCGATTCAGTGAGGTGCACCCTCACTGGGTTTGCCCACTAAGGGCATACTTGGCAGAATCAATGATTGGTCTGTTCTCTAGTACAAAAGTACGTGTTTTTTGGATTCAATGGAAGGGTTTTTGAGAATTGAATTGATGAAGGTGAGTATCAACTGAAACAATAATTTCCATAATAACCATTTTGGGACTGTTTTGTGATGGGGTGTGGGGTTGGGTGCAGAATATGGTTATGGAACAAGTGTGACAGAGAAAGTGGATGTATATAGTTATGGAGTGGTGTTACTAGAGCTTTTAATAGGGAAGCAACCAGTTGACTTGAGCTTTGGTGAGTCAATGCATATAGTGGCTTGGGTGCGAGCAAGGGTTCAGCAGAATGGTGGTGCCTATGTGAATGATGTGCTTGATTCAAGACTCCTCATGACAACCACCACTGATGCACAACAGACCCAGATGCTCCATGTGCTTCGAATTGCTATCCTTTGTATTAAAGATGCACCCTCACATCGACCTACAATGCGCAATGTTCTTGATTTGCTGAGGGCTAGCAAAACAACATAAAATTGGGATCGCACCTTTCTGCCTCCCTCATCTCCAAGATGTGTGTCTTTAAAGGTATGCCTTTCTTTGACAAGTTGGCATTGCATCCACTTTTGTAAACAGCTCAATCATAAAAAATGAATGATCTTATTTCTCTTTCATAATCTCAAAACATGTTAATTACTGTAATATAGAGGCAGCTTCAGCAAATGTTTGTTGAATAATTAATTATTTTTTAAGATTCCATTTCGAACAGCATAATATTTCAAAATGTTTCAAAACATTCTCTATTTTCCTTCACAAAATTTTGTTCTTTAAAAACTTTTTTTTTGAAAATTTCAACATTTCTACAAATAATATAATTTATTCTTGAAACTGTCAAGGTACTACAGTAATAGCAGTATCTGGAAAGTCACCCTGTCTGTCAACCCTAGTTTGAGCCTCTAAACCCCTTTTTCTTCCCCAATTTGAGTGCATCTGTAAAGTGAACGAAGTTGGGGACTGTTTCATGAAACTGGGTATCAATGCAGATTGCAGGATCTTATTGTGACAAGGCTTTGATTTGACAAAGAGTATGAGCCAGCCAGCGGTCGAGGCACAGGTAAGGCAAATCCAAGACTGGGGGCGGAAATTCCCTCAGCACCAATATAGGTGAGAACTAGTTTCGTACCCCCTTTTTTCCCTCCGGTGTTCTGTTTTCATCCTGACTTCTAATCTCGTGCCTAGTTTGGGGTACTTTACGAATAACTCTAGTATTCAAGTGATTCAGTTCCATCCTCCAAAATCTTCGTTGCTTTGGGATTTGTATGTTTTTTGGTTCCAATTTTCCAGTTCTACATATCTAACATCTCTCTATGTTGTTGAATATTAACTTCTACTATCATCGATTTCTTAGGTCACAAATGAAGGAAAGAAAAAAGAAGGTACCAAATCTTTGAAATTCCCATTGAGACCACTATCGGTTCATTTTGGGTCTATGAAACAAAAAAACATAGCTGAGTCCAAAAAGATTAAAGGCAACAATTCTCTTATGCTGCACCTCCATGAAGCAGAACTATTCAAATTCCAATTGGGATTATGGTATGAGATGGTATGTTCCAACTTCATAACAAAGATCTTAAGTCCCTACACTCTAATTCATGTTTCTAGGGTTGCCAAAAAAAACACCATAAAGCAATATTATGGTGTTGCTAGGGTAGAGCAGCAATCTTTTTTTGGCAACAGCACTTGGTGGAAGAAAAAATCCAGGGCAATTCCTAAAAGGAATTTTTGAAAAAAGTGTGTCAAAGTTGCCAGATTTTGAGGATTTTTTTTTAAAAAATTGCCAAATTTAGTCTATAGGTGCTAGCAAGTTGCCAAAATATAGCAAGATTCTATTTTTAAAACTGTTTTCCTCTCTGACCGATAGCCGCCAAATTTGCTTAATTCCTCTTGTGGATGATCACCAGTGTGCCTACATCACAAAATAGAAAAAATAGAAAACTTTGGGTTATGGATCAATCAGAATTGAAGTTAAATGCTAGTGAAGTCGGTGTTACACAGATAAGGTTGATCATCAATTCACACCATCAATGTTACGTAACACCAAATCCTAGGTGTCATATGATGTGGCACTAAGTGTTGTCTCAGTGTCAATGCAGTGATAGGCTACCAGCAAATCTTCAAAAAATCTTAGATTTTCGATTAAAAAACTAGTGATTCATAACACCTCCAAAAGGGTGTTGATTCAAAAATCCCAATAATAATAGCTTTAAAAAGTAAACTACTTTAACCCTAAGCTTCCTTAAGCTCGATTGAACTGTGAAATATAGGTTGAGGCTATGATGTCCCTGGGGTGATGCAAAAGAGTGAACCCTAATTCCAAACTGATTCTTCCATAGACCAATCAAGTGCTCATACATGTGTTATGGAAGAGAAAATGATCATATTTCCTTGCTTCACAAGGTCTCAAGTGAAGCAAAACAAGGGGTGTGTGTGTCACACTGTGGCCTTGCCATTTACATTAAAAAATATCTTAAGGCAAAAGAAAGAAGAAATATGGAAACTCAAATATTTCAGCATGCAATAATATACCAATCTTCAAAAATTTCCTCTAAAAGAAAATCAAAGTCTTTCAAGATGTTATAACCCTATAACTAATCTCAAGTTTCAACACAAGCCAAAATATCATCTTTCAAAAATCCTCCTATAAAATAGATAGACCTATTATGTAGGGTTTAGTAAGCTATCATACCAGACCAACACGGGTATTAAGTATGAAGACTACAACAAGACACTTAATGTAATATATGATTTTATATGCATTATGTTGCATAGCTCCCACATTTCTTTGTTACCTGCATCATATATATATAGCTACTTTTCATTTGTAGTATTAAGAATGTTATATATCAATATGGTCTTGGTATATATGTTTCAACAAAAATATCAATCCAACATTGGTATTTATTTATTTTTAAATTAGCCATCAATCTCATATAAGTAATACATACATTTGCAAAATGGGTTGCACCCATGGTATTAATATAGGTATGTTTAGTGCTATACACAACGACCATTGGTATCAATATAATTTTTCATTTTCAAAGTTTCTTCATCTTGTTGTTCAAGCTATTGTAAATACAAGTGAAGGGGAGAAACTTAATCCTTTTTTGAACCTATCCTTTTTCAGGAAACAAAGGAACAAGAAGGAGAAGTTACATCAAGTGTTTTCCTTCCGTAAATAGACATCAAACTTTGAAAAACACAATCAATAATTAATTTCGAATGCAAACCCCTATATTATAGATGTGCCCATTGTTACCTTAGAAGCTCTTGCTAAAGCTCACAACTCATAGCAAGTAACAAGGATTGATACCAAAGTAACAAAGAGATGAGTTCCCTACTATATATATTAAAATGGGTATTAATATTTCTTGTTAATGCAACCCTAAATGTTGGATATCTTGCCATTAAGCCAAGTATTTGGACATTAAATACCCAATTGGTTTGATATTTGATACCAATGTTGATATCAATGTTGGTATCCATTAATGACCCTATATACTAAACTAACATTAGAAATTACCACCTTGAAGTTTGGATGTGGGGATTAGTCAATAATGTTTAAAGGATGTTTATGATATTCTTAAGCATTGGGAGGTTTTTAAATGCAATTTTGTTTTTTGAAATACTAACCTACCAGCCATTCAATATATAGAAAATATTGGGTCCTTTTTTCATATTATCTTCAAGCAATTCCAAATCACACCATCTATCTATGAAGGAAGGTTGTTTGTTTGTTGTGTTTGTATCGATGAGATCCACACGGAATCAGGATGCTTCAGATTGTGTTCTTGGTCTCTTTGGAAAGCTCTCCAGGACGAGAGGTTCATCGGCTTGGTTCCATGATGTTTGAACTTGTGGTGTGAAAGTCCTTGAATATTGAATGATTTCTTCACTGAAAATTAAATGAAATTGTAGCTGAAAATTTCAGAGGAATTGGAATGTGCCTTTGGTGAGCGAGATTGATCTTGATGAGCAAGATTCAATGGAATTTATTTGGTAAGATTTGGATTTAGAGTGTGGGAGATATTGATTTCAAAGTGATTTCTGCCCCTGAAAATTAAAATAAATTCCAACAAACCAGGTTTTGAAAGGAAAAATCAGTTGAAGAATGTGGTAACACTTTACCATTCAATTCAAGCATGATTTCCTTTCATATTTGGCTGTTCAAAAAATCAATACATACATTGCAAAACAATATTCACATGTTGAGTTTCCCTATTTTGCAATGGGTTCACAC
>Ga0209208_10013062_pt1 | contig 10428 bp, 3 predicted proteins | sample S1TSphfallax_3_FD_187694 | JGI IMG/M metagenome (GOLD analysis project Ga0209208, IMG submission 187694) | Host-associated microbial communities from peat moss isolated from Minnesota, USA - S1T2_Fd - Sphagnum fallax MG (SPAdes) (version 2) | ecosystem: Host-associated > Plants > Peat moss >... | reverse complement strand
TTTAACAGTTGCATTTATATGACATTTTCATACACTTGCACTTACACTTTTGTAAACAAACTTTATAAACTGCCAAATTAATTTACAGACAAGGAATGCTTATCTTGGGAGTACCCCCTTTGAGGCATTATTATCAGTGCCTGAGGCACAAACTGTATCCACCCAAACCAATTTTCTTGTGATGAAAATTCAAATATTTTGCCTTTGAATTGGTTGTATGGGTGGCTGACCAAGCATTGCCACTTTGATTTGGGTGAGCTTTTGATCAAATCACTGCATGCATCTGGCGTCTAACTCCTGAACCCAATTGCCCATACTCAAATGTGCAAGCACCAATGAAGGTGGTTCGGATGGCAAGTGGGTAGGAGGGGGGTAGGGGTAAACTCATTTATGAAGCACTCTTGAATCACTGGCAATTCATCGTTGTGAAGATGTTGCCCATTTTCAAAGTTTCTCATCTCCATATTTGTATAGAAGCAAATTCATATTCTAATGAGATCACAAAGTTTCATTTTACTTTCAAGAAGAATCAAGTGTTGACTTTAAATTCCTATTCTAACTAGGTTGATCAATGTTTTTAATGTGTTAGGATGACAATATTTTAAATATATTATGAAAATATGTGAAATCATTTGAAAGAAATCTAATGAGTATAAAATATTTTTAAATATTGTATCAAATGCTTTTTCCCTCCCCAAATTCAAATGGCTTGAAATGCATTAAAAATGATATTAAAGTGCATTTATGGTCAAATGAACCAATGATGCCCACTTGGGGTACATTTTTTTCAAATGATGTGCAAAAAAAAATGATGCAACTTATTGAAAAACATAAAACATAAAATCTACTTAAATATAAGTTGGTGCTTAAAATTGGATTATGAAGATATGTTTAGAATACATCTTGAATATATTCAATTTTAATAAAAATATTCTTTTGATATTTTATTATTCCAAAGCATACCAAAATCTACTTATTTATTTCACATGTTTTGTAAAATATATAAAGAATAATTTCCCCAAGTGTTGTGATTTTAACCTTGGGCTCACAATCATGGTTGGGGCATGAAAGAAGATGGCTAGTTAGCTTAGAAAATGCCCCAAGCACATTGCCAAATATTTGGAAGAATTGAAATGGAAGTGAATCCCAAACATTTTCGACTCTCAAATGGGAATCAATTTGGGACTTAATTCCAAAGTTTGAAAAGGTTTTGAATATTTGGGACAAAATTGCAAATGGCAAACCTTGTCCAAATTGGGCACCATTTCTATGTCTTGAAGTGTAAATAATGACCTTGCATTTTTCATTTGAAAATTTCAAGTTATGGCCAAAAGAATGACTAATCTTAAATCAAATTGGCATTTTGATTTTCAACTTCTAAAATTTCACAAATAGGAATCGAATGATTATCAAATTGAACATTCAATATGTTGTTGGATTTTATTTTTTTTAAACTACAACTTTTCCCTTTGAAGGTCCTCAATTGAACTTCGTGTTCATTATGAAGCTACAAAGTAGCAAAACTTGGTTTTAGGACTTCCACTATGGAGTTCCAAGAATAGGAGTTCTAAGAATTTTATACATTCCAATGTAACCTACAACAAATCACAAAATATACTCTAAGAAGGAATGGGATGTTTTTTCACAAGAATCCAAGTTGTGTGAGTCAAATAAATTTGGGTTGCCCATGATTAAGTTCTAACTTAGCTTTAACTTGTGCTAATCAACTTGTTATTTGGTTTGTGCAACTTAACTTGTTTATAAACTTTCATTAGCCACCTTTTTTTAGTCTCATCTTGGAAATGCACAAAGCTTTTCAATCCCTAGGCTTTAATGCATGGATTTTTTTTAAATGCCTTGGGTTGCATTATATTACAATTTTGGGAATTGACAAAGTATTTTCCTTCAATACCATTTTGCAGGCCCAAGGACATGTATTTGGGGTGAATCCTTATAAGAAGTGGATAGTTTAATCAAAATGAATTGGTAAAATATGATTGTCATTCAAGTAAAATATTGTCACAATCATGATTTACACGTTGACATAAAAAATATTTTTATTTTTATTACCCAAAGACGTTACATTATAGTATTATATATTTTTAAAAATTAATTCATAAATATGTTATTTTTAAAAAAATTGATGACTAACAAAAAGTTCATTAAGGTATGAAACCATGTTTTTAAATACATTTAAAATATCATTGTACAAGTTCATTCAAAATTATCAATATCAACCTAGAAGTAAAATATTAAACAAAATTATAAGTAACAAATATACCTTGTTATTTACTTGTGTTAATAATTTGAATTTATATAATTAATTATAATATGATTAATTATTTAAATTTATATAATTAACTATCAGTTTATTTAATTATTTCATAATAACTGAATAAATTACATATTAATTAATAAATAATAAGTAATAATTCTTTGAAAAATAATTCATTAATAAATATTGAATATTAAATATGAATTTGGGTAGAAAACATGAAGTTATAATTAGGCATATCCATATGTACATTGAATTAAATTTTTACTATAATATACACATCGCTTTTAGTTTCACATTTTAAATAATTATACATATCCAAATAATTATTTAGTTAATTAATTTAAATAATTAATGATTTGGTAATTAAGATGAATTAATAATTATCCTAAATAACCAATCCAATTTATTATGAAATGATCCCAACTTGGAAAATTATTTATTTAATTATTATTAATTAAATAATTAATTTCAAATTAATTATATGAATTACACTTATTTATTCATATTGATATTCAATTATTTAGTATAATCAATAAGTTCATAATAAATAAGTGTATTAAACAGAATTAATATTTAATACTCAAATTTTTGAAACAATAATTTTTTATAAAACATTACATATGGATATGTATATTTACTAAATTATAAGCAATTGCATAATAATCATAACATACTTGAATAATAATATTTTAGTAATGAAACATTAATGGCCATACTAATTATATCAATGGGAATCATAGTTGAAAACTAGTTGCAAATGTATCCCACAATAGGTGGTGGAAATGTGAAAACATGGTATGAGCTCTTGTATGTACATTATACACTAGTTGCACATTTACAACAATTCTAAAGTAGTTATCACATACAACAACAATGCAACTCAAGTTGAAAAAATCAAACATGGTTGATTACATATGTATGTACAATGTGTATAAATTATCATATAGAAGACCCATTTTCAACTCACTTAAAACTATTATATAATTAATTAATTTTCTAACATGCTAATTTATTTATTAATACTCAATATTTTCTTAATATTTGTATATGAGTTGTTTTTTGAGCTTTGATGATTGAATTGAACCCCATAAATTTTCAACATCAATTTTTTATATTTGTAATGAATGTCATTATTTTATTTATAACCTCCCTTGGGCCTTATTGATTTCATTTAACCAAAACAAATACATATTTCTATCATTTTAATATTTTCAATTGTGTTTCTTTTGAAGTAATAAAATAAACAACATAGGATCTTTATCCTTCCCAGCATTTTATAATTTTTTCGATGATAGGTCAATTTTAGCCATAGAACTTTACATCCCATATGTGGTTTCATTTCATTTAGTGCAACAATTCCCTAATGTTAGTATTAATAAAAAAATTATTTTTCTTACATTTTCTTATGATGTTTTCCATGTGATGCATTCATATTTACAATGTTGGTTGTAATATTAATTGTCATGAATTGTGCATATTCCAATTATAACAAGTGCCCTTTGTAATCAGACATATTCATAATTAGGGTACCCAAAAGGATGATCTAACAAAAAAAATATTACAAAGGACACTTGTTATTATAGGACAAGTGCCCAAATAAAAAATATTTTTTCAGTTTTTATTATTATACTTGAATTATGACAAAATTATAAATATCAATGGTATATCACATGTTTTAAATAAAGAAACATGATGTAGTGTTTAAAAATAAGTTATTTGAGTTCAAGATTTTAAATTCAAATATTTTTTCCAATAATCATCTTTTTCCTCTAATGACTTTGTTGGATGGATGACTTCCCCAATCAAATTGTGCACAAGAAAAAAAAACTACATAGAACTAAAAGAGAATACTTTCCTTATGACTTTGGTTACATTTAACAAAAACAATGTTTAAGTGACAACAAATTTGCCTTTCAATTTTTTGAACATTGCACAATGAACAAATGTGCCATCTAATTTCAACTTTTCATACATGATAGAACTTCATTTTTTCAAAATTTCAACCATAAATCTAATTTCAAAAAGTTCTTTTTCTCGAGACCTAGTACAATAAACTCAAAATTGTAGCTCTACTAGGAAAGACAAATAAAGTATTTACTCTAGGTCCAACAAGGCTAGAAATTTAACTATAGATCTACACACATTAAATTGATTATTATAGTTGTAATAAGTTAAAAGTTAAAATAAAAAAACTTAAGGAGACAAACTATGGAAAAAACCAACCATTAATGTCAATGATAATAAAATACATTTATGAACGCAAGAAAATCATATTGCAATAAGGGATGTAAGGATTTCACATCACTTCACGCCTCTTTAAATTGAAATAAGAAAATTACCACCTTCCAAGTACATGTTTATTGCTATTGTACTCTATAACCTTTCTTCCTTGTTGCAATTCAACAACCTCTCTTCTATCCCACCCTGCCCCCCTCCCCCCCCATAGACACACACTTATTTCTGCATTTTCCTTTCCAAATTTCCCCCTACCTTAAATAGCATGCCCCCTTACAACAATAAGTGGTGGCTACCTTTCGCTAAATCCTATTCTATGCGCCTACCCTTTTCCCCCTTAATTACCATAGTGTAACTTCCCATATTAATTAAAAGGTAGGCATGCAAAGTCCATTTCACCTTACCTACGGAAGTCCGTACCTACCTATTGTTACAATAACTATAATAAGGTCACAATATTTAATTTTCACTTTAAGAATCATTTTCATCCATTAAAAAAAAAAAAGATTTTTACCCATTTTGCAATGTTTTTTTGCCTATAAGTCCCCATCATGCAACTTTTCATTTAATTTGCAATGTTTGAAACCAAGTTCCCAAATTTTTAATCATTGTGCAACCTTTCAAAAATTCTAAAACATTTCATGCAAATTAGTTGAACTATGAAAATAAGAAATAATTCAAATAATATTGAATTCTCATAAATAAGAGAATCTCAAATCCTAACCTCAACAACACAATCCTCCATAGTCAAAGCAACTTAACATGAATAACACATGGCCCAATTGGGGACTAGTGGTTGTTTAGAGAAAGAACACCAAAGTTGTTTAGGGAAGGTAACATTATCACCTTCACTTTCCCAACAAATGTTCCCCACCTAGAATTCCCTTGAAAAAGGTTGAAACAAGTTGCCCAAGGAAGATAATGGTTGATCTTCAACCAACCAACATTGTCTTCCCATGCAACATTGGTTTAATTACCAATGGTTTGGTTAGGGAACACTAGTTTTCTCACTTAGGAAAATTTACCTAGTGTTGCATAAGGTAATGCTATCACAGTCCCTAAGAAACATTATTGTCTTCCTCTAGCAGCATTACTTTGTTTCTTAGGCAACACAACTAATTAATGTTCCCCAACCAAATTTTCTTCATAAAAATTTTGACCCAAGTTACCCAAGGGAGGACCATCTTTCTTCTTCCCTGTATGAAAATCATTTCAAAAAAAAGTGCTCCAAAAAACTTCAATGAAAACAAATGAGAAGAAGAAAGTGTTAAAAAGATTTCAAGTGTAGTTGTTTCACTTATAGAAGATGGCTTCAGCCATGATGCCATAATCTTGTAATTAAAGGAAAAGTTATACCATTTGTCCTTAAAGCAATTTTCATAACTTGAGTTCAATAAATAAAATTGAAAATGATTGTCTATTGGGCAATAATGGCAATGATGTATATTTTGCATTGAAAATTGAATTCCATTTTATTAATTGTTGCAATTTAATGTTTGCTTTGATTATCAAAGTGAATGAAAACAACCACCACACCATGGAAGATTGAGGGCAAATGGATTGGAAACATTGTTTTGTGGTATTCCAATCCTACATCTAACCATTTTGGTTCTTGCACACTGAACAATGTTGTCATCTTTTCTACTAAGGCATGTGAGAACTAATGGTTTTGGTTCTAGTTCTCAAGTACCCAAACCATCAGTTCAAAATCTTGAATTTTTTTAAAGAATCAATAACAAGATTGACCTTAAAATAAAACCCATAATTGTGAACTACCTTTCAACTTAAATCAACCCCTAAACGAATTTTATCCAAGGTCCAACTCTTCATTTTCTTTTTAAAAACTCACTTATATTTGAAATTTTATAATGTTTCATGATTTATTTTTGGCTAAGGTTTTTAAATTATGTTGTTTGTGTGAGAAACAATTCAAATATACAACAATAAATTTTGGGGGTGGTGTGGGGTGGGGGGAAATTGTGAATGCAATTGACCCCACTCAAATTCAAAATTCTTGCATATTTGAACAATGTTTCAAATCTAAAGAACCTCTAACCTAGTTCCAAATCCAAGTTTGGTTCCATGTACACATTGCACATTCCCAAGTGTGTTAAGTTATGTATAAGAGTACAATCACAATCTTAAGAGCCGCATTCCTTAAAATTACAATCCTATATCTTGAAAAAATCACAAGGGGAACACCATAATTTAGATTGTCAACCATTATTTGTAAAGTTTCAATGTTCAAAACCGTGGGAGTGGATAGTCCCTATTTTTTCAAACATGCATCATTCCTTCTCAAAATTGAACAAGATCCTAATATTGATGATCAAAAGGAATTGACATTTGTGATATTCATTTTTATAACACATTTGAATACCTTTGGTTCAAACATGCTTTTGACCTTGAAAAACATTAGAAGATTTGCTTTTAACAAAAGATATTTATTTTCATTTGATAAATAACATGGATGTATAATATACATTATGTATAATAAAAAAATATTTAAATTTATAACATTGTTGTGAAAAACACAAAAACACAAAAAAAATGTATCAACACATGAATGTCACATGCCATCTTTGGAAAAGGACTTTTACCTTGGTGCCTTTAGTTCTTAAAATTGAGAATACACCCATAGGTACAAAGTTTTATACCAAATTAAAACCAAGGTTTATATAGATATGAAATTCAACCAATAATAAAAACCAATATTTAATTTTGAAGTTAAACCTACTTGTCAACTTTTATTTAAAAACTAAACTTGCCTACTTAAAGAACCTACCTTTCATTTCAAAAGTGTTTTTTCATGATTTTGGTTTTAGATTTAACAAAAGACTAGTTCCAAAATTTGTTCGTGCCAATTTTAACAAAAATGGTTCCAACAAACCAATAGAAGAACATAACCTTGAAACCATGGTTTCAACATTGATTATTACCAATGTTGGAAAATTCATATTTTTTTATGGACCTTCAATTTTGATTCTAAAAAATAAATTAGAATTGTCTTCACTTTTGGATGCAACACAAAAGTGGAATTCCAAATTTGGGATTTGAACCTAATTCAATTCTTCAACAAAAACAATTCTTGTTCTAGTTCTGATCCAATTCTAGTTCAGTTTTTACTAACCCAAACCAAAACTAGCAATTGAGTAATGGTTAAGTGCTAGCTAACCCTAATTTCAATCACATGTTTTAAAATTTTGATCCCAAATTCACAAACAAAGAAATTAAAAAGTAAAGTCTAGGTCTAATTCTTTAAAAATCCAATTCCAATTTTAATTCTCAAAATTAGACATGATTCCATTTCAAAAATCATCTTAACTAATCAAAACTAGAACTAGCGGTTCTAAACATTGTGGGGTGGATATCATTTTCTATATGTGTTAGTTTGGTTGTAAAAATGTTTTAAAATTTTAATTTTAATCTTAAATTAATTTTCAATTTTTTTCAATTGTAGTATCCATAAAATATTCAAGGTGGTTTTCACAACTTGAAAGTAAGAAACAACCTAAAGACAAAAAATAATAACACAAAGGCAACTAATAGTGGCACAATTGCAATTAATAACAACATGAAAGCAAAAAAACAACCACACAAAAGCAAACAACAATAGCTCGAAGGCAACATGTAAGCAAGAACCGACAATGCAACTTGGCAAGAAATAACAATGTGAAGACAATCAATAATAATGCAAAGGCACCCAAGAACAACACGAAAGCAAGAAGCAATGACATCAAAACAAAAAAGCAACTTGAAAAAAAGAAAATATACAAAATCACAACAAAAAAATTTTGAAGAAAAGATGAGGCCCAAGTGTGAACTCAAGCCCCTCTATAAAGTAGCACAATTATTCATAGGGTTTGAAGTGGCCATGTTGGAATGGCTGCTAGGCCTCAAACCTTCAAACTTTTTTTTTCTTTTTTCTCCTAACCTAACTTCTAATCAAATTCTAATTTTTTTTTTTTAATTGCTATTTAAATAGCTTAAGGAGTTGAAATCCTGACCGAATATCATTTATGTGATATGTGACATTCATCCAGATATTGCATGGCTGAATCTCAAAGTTATGAGATCTGATGATAAGGATATCACCTCGGATATCATAGTTTGTGATATCCAATGAATATCAAAAGGGATATCGAGTGATATCTGGATTTTTCCAAATATCCCCCCCCAACACTTGTTCTGACCCGCCAAAGTGGTTAGCTGCCCAAGGCTCTTATTACGTGTAGGGTAAGGACCAAGAATGAGCCATCTGGTAGAATTTGAATTGGCTATGATGCATTTGAGAAGGAGAGAATTCACCCTACAAGAAAGAAGGTGCACCCTGTCTGTATTGCAGTATAAATTTTACTGAGGGTAAAGTGCCCTCCATATACACTACCAAGGTTCCCACACACGAGTTCTTTACACTAGTTCCAATGCTTATGTAACTCTTGAGACCCCAAAATTCTCTCACCAAAGTAACCCAACAAGGAGACATGGTGCCACCTCTTTGGTCTGAGGAAAAGCCTTTAATAAGAACAACTGAAAACTGAAACCTAACCTAACCTAACCCAATGGCCAAGGAGATGGGGGGAAAGATAATAACCTAACCCATTGGCTGGGCCAAGAGACCAGGAAAGGTCACTCAACCCACTAGTCTAGCCATGAGACGCTTCCAACAGTGGCTCTAATAACAACTCATCTAGTTTTAGGTGACCAATATCTAGTGGTAATTTTAGATACCCTTTGGCTCTCTTCCAATGGCGTCCCAGCCAGTGTCTCCATTCCCCAACAATAGGGAAAGTCCACATTTGGAACTGAGCTATTCTAGTAAATAATGTAAACCTATGAGGAACAACAAATTGACATATTAAGAATCCATTTCCCAGATTTCACTTTCTTTTGTCCTGCTAGGAACTCATCTCATCCTAAAATGCTAGCAATGGATAGGGCAGACCAGCCGGGTCATCGAATACTTAAGTGATTAGGGCAGGCCGGATCCAAGGGGAGGGTTCTGTTGTTTTTGGTGTTGAAACAAGACTTGAATCCCTCCTCTTGGCACATCTGGTACACTAATAATCATAAAAAACGAATTAGAAATGAGAAAGTTATGGCCCCCCAAAGTAAAAGGGGGTCAAGAACTCAGAAAAGAAAACAAAGCTTCACTAAACACTACAAAGGCCAGTTCTTGAACACCACAAAATTCGTTGTATGTTGCTCTGTTGCTATTAGAGTTGAAAGATGATTTGTAGAACTTCAGGTGGCACTCCCATAGGACTTTATATCGTTTAAAATGAATAAGAAATAAGAAAGTTATGCAGTTTGAAAGTAATAAGGGTCCAAAGAAAAAACATGTTTTATAAGCTGGAAAGCTTATTTTTCTTCTTGTTATTTTTTCATTACTCCTCTTCATTTGCAATTCAAAAATGATTTTTAGAGCTTGAGGAAGTGCTCCCATAATATTTCAAATCACTCAAAATAAAGCACATATGATGAAAATATAAATAAGTGTTCGGTCATAGGCAGGCGATCGGTGATGGGCCGGTCTACCCTACCTAAATTGCTGACCTTTAATAGGCTTATGTGTTTTTGTGGGTACTGTACCTTCAGGTGGAATCAAATATTGACTGTAAACTGTATCCCAGATTTTTTGAGATGCTTTGGCTATTGAATTACATCTTAAGAAATGAGCTAATGGCTATCCAAAACTCATTTCCTTGTGGAAATCTAACTATAATGGCACTTGAACAGCCAACTGCAACAGGCAACAAGCAGTAAGGCCCACTTTATGTGGGGGTTCAAGGGTCCAAATTCCCAGGAACCAATTTGGACTCATTTGAAGCAAATTGAATCCTTGAGTTGGACCCTAGCTTGCATTTTGGTTCTTCAAATCATGAGCTTTCCTTTATAGCTTTTGGGCGGAGGGG
>Ga0209208_10013061_pt1 | contig 10428 bp, 9 predicted proteins | sample S1TSphfallax_3_FD_187694 | JGI IMG/M metagenome (GOLD analysis project Ga0209208, IMG submission 187694) | Host-associated microbial communities from peat moss isolated from Minnesota, USA - S1T2_Fd - Sphagnum fallax MG (SPAdes) (version 2) | ecosystem: Host-associated > Plants > Peat moss >... | reverse complement strand
TGACTCAATCTGCAAACATCTATGGACCTGGAAGACTTTTGGACTTCTGGAGAAGGATGAATGTCAGATATGTCAATGTTAAGTTTGTGAGTCTGCAGGTGTGAGAGAGGAGGAAGTTGAGGGTACCGGTCTATCTTTTATTTCAACTCCTTGCCCTATATGAGGATGTGATGGCCTTGAATTCAGTTGGTCCTGATTTGACAATTGGGTCCATTTTGAATATAACTGGAAGAAGCACTGCAGGCACGCTTGGCATCTGCAAGGCTTCATTAGGAAATCATGAGTGAGCAGAAGACTTGTTGTCAATAATTTGCTGGAAGGCATCCCTATGCTGCTGCTATTCAATTGGTCATACAGCAGTACTGTCCCATCACAAGGAAGAGGAGCAGACCGTTGTATGGGCTCATTATCTCTCTCAACATTGTATTTGAGTTTTTGGTCTGCAGGATAGCTGTTGAGGCAGAGAAGGTCTTCAACCAAGCTGTGTACTTCAAACGAATGATTAAAAGCACTGGGGAGCCAATGGAGCACCTGGAGTCAATTGCATCATCTGCTGTTAGAGCTGCAACCAAAGTTATGGCAGCAGTGATTGTAGTGTTTACATCGTCTGGCCGGGCAGCCCGCTTGATTGCAAAATATCGGCCAACTATGCCTGTGCTCTGTATTGTCATTCCAAGGCTCCACACCAACCATCTGCGGTGGAGTTTCACAGGGGCTTTTCAGGCCAGGCAGAGTCTTGTTGTCCGAGGCCTATTTCCTATGCTTGCTGACCCCCGCCACTCAGTGGAAACTAGTAATGAGTCTATCTTGAAGGTATTATTTTTTCTCTTCTGTTTGTTTTGTGTTGGTCTGGCTGGCTAGTACAGGGTGTGAATGACATGATATTGTGTAAGATGTGAACCTAAACCCCAAACCAGAAGTAAATATCATAAGGTGTGCTCATTGAGCACCTAATAAAAAAAAGTCATGTAGAACTGATTGTCTCAATTTTTGAGGAAAGGCATCTTACACTACTGAATTCCCCTTATGCTAGCTGGAGTGATTATGTAGGACAGGGGTGTTGATGATGAGCACTCAGTGGATTGCTCAACGGCTACAGACTCCCATAATTCTGGAACAAGGAGTGTGAATTAACATGAGATCTACATTCAAGGAACTGCCATGCCATTGGCCATTGCTTGACCATCAGGACTAAGTTAATAACGAAAATCTAGCTGGTTCCAGGATCTTGGATGAGCTTCAATTCATCAGTGAGCATGCATGAATACACAAGTAGTGTGATTGGCTAGTTGTGTTACTCATGTGTTGGTTCTTAAGTGCAGAGTAGGGGTTGGGATTGAGCCCTAGACGACATTACTCAGAGCCTGGGTGACACATCGTGTGTTGTTCTCTCCTCATTGCAGGTTGCTTTGGATTATGGAAAAGCAGTGGGAATTGTGAAGTCACATGACAGAGTTGTTATATTCCAAAAGTCTGGAGACTCGTCATTGGTCAAGATCATTGAGTTGGAATGAACCTGGCTTTACCAGGGTCTACTGGGAGGCATGTGTCTAACCAGCCTTGCTTCAATTTTTGACAGAACTGCTCCTTTCCAGGCTGATGCAAAAAGCATAACATGCATGGAGCACATTCAACATCCGTGGGTTAGATTTGGCATTGGTTTTGTTTGTGACCATGGATGTTTTTGTTGTGGATCTACTTGTCTCTTACAAACATGAAAACATTTCTATGCTCAAAGTAAGGAAGGCTGAATGAACATGTGGATAGGAGATATGTTGGCAACAGGTGCACAGTAAATAAGAGGTGTAATCAACATGTATGCCAAGGCCTTAGATCTTAAAATAGTGCCTTCAAATTGACATGTCCATTTGTAGGTGTTAATCCATTAAAACACAATGAGCTATGGGTAAAAAGGTGGAGTGTTTGCATGGGATCTTTTGATACTTGTGTTTCATGTTGTAGGGCTCTACATATTTGCTCGGGGAGGCAGACAGCAAGCTCATGCCTCAAACCTCCACCTGACCCATAAAGAAGAACAATTCCAAGCAACAGGCCTGGCCTATTCATGCATTTCTCTCCGATTCCTTCTAAGCTGGTCAATTGCGAAAGTTACTTGTCTCATTCTATGTCAATGTTGGAATATTACAGATACCATCCGTGCTATTTTAACTGTACACATACATTCATATTGCCACATAAATGAAGAGGGCACTTGAGAGTGTTGTACCTTTCTGCTCCTCTTGATGGAACGGACGAAGGTGAGAGAGAGAGAGAGATCTCATCAATTATTCTAGTGAATAATTTAAACTAGTGGTGCTTATAAAGGGGTCTCATGAATTCAAGATCAAAACCATTGTTTTATTCCAAAACTGGCAGTGTAACAAATGGCTGTTTTCTGGATTCCAGAACTGTGTTTTAAAACAGAGGTCAAAATGTTTGTTCTTTGACTCCCAAACTGGTGTTGTGACTAACAGAAGGCAATTTTGGTTTTCTTCTTTTCCAGGATTCAAAAACTGTCTTCTAACAACGGGGCTGTGTAATTTTGATTCCAAAAGGACTCTATTTTCCCTGGATTTACTGGAACTGTGTTGTAAGCAATGTTGGGTAACCGAGGGGAATGCCTGAGGAGTGGGCTCTTACTTCTCAGGAGTTGAAGGGCATTTTACTTTGGGAACAAACGTCTGAGGAGTGGGCTCTTACTTCTCAGGAGTTGAAGGGCCTTTTACTTTGGGAACAAACATCTGAGGAGTGGGCTCTTACTTCTTGGGAGTTGAAGGGCATTTACTTTGGGAACAAAATGCCTGAGGATTGGGCTCTTACTTCTCCAGAGTTGAAAGGTGTTTTGCTTTGGGAACAAACACCTGAGGAGGAGGCGGGCATTCCCATAGAAAGAGCCCATGCCTTGGGCATTTACTTCAGGAATGCCTGAGGAGCAGGACATTCCTGAAGAAAGATCCCACTCCTCGGGTGTTTACTTTGGGAACACCTGAGGAGGAGGTCATTCCCAAAGTAAGTGGCCTAAGTGGCCCTTCAACTTGTCAAGCATTCCCAAAGTAAGCATTGCCCTTGGACTCCTCAGGTGTTCCTAAAGTAAGTGCCCTTTGACTCCACCTTTGGGTGGGCACTTACTTTAGGAATGCCTCATTGGCCATTACCCTACACATATAGAGGCTCTGCCCCATAATGGCAAAGTAAAAAAAATGCCTCCCACCCCTCTAAAATCCAATTAAAGTCTCCTCTGTAGGTAGCTAGGTAGCTAGGGCTGGGCAGGAGGAAAAGGTTTGTTCCTTTCTGCCCGTTCCTGGAAGCCACCTTTCTTGAAATAACCTCTTCTTCTTCTTCTTCTTCATCACCTTCTTCTTTTCATCTCCATCTTCTCTGCAAATCCTTAGTCTTCTTCATCATCTTTCTTGACACTTTTTGTAACTGTTTTCCTTCAATTCCTTCATCCCTATGTTGTGCACACAGGCATGAAACGAATGATTGATGGGTGGTGAATTCACAAACAATGGGTTGAGAAGATTTTGAAACAAATGATTCATTTTGTGATGCAAATTAGGAATAGCATTAGTAATAATAGTAGAAGAAGAAGAGGAAGAAGAATTGCCACATTGCTGCTGTCACTGCTGCTGCTGCTGCTGTGAGAGGATTTTTTGCAGCTGTGATGGATGATAGCAACTGCTTCTGGGTTTCCAATGTGATGTGAAATTGGAGTTTCTAATTTTAGCATTTGCAATGTGATTTTGAGAGGAGGATCGAGGCCAATGGCGATGGCAATGGCAGTAGAGGGACAGAATGCCAGGCACAAGAGAAACACATATCTACAGCAGAAAGTAAATGAGACTCTGCTCTTGCCTCACAAATCTGCACCGCCACCTCTTCTTCTTCCAACTCATGATGCCAAGGTGAGAGAGAGGGACATGCATACATGCATGCCCCACCTCCTCTATCAAACCCACCCACCAACCCACTCACCTCTCTTTTCTTTTCTCTGAATCCATTGAAGATAGTCTTAGAATGTGAATCTTGTTTCTTAGAATGTTTTTTTCTTGCTGCCATTTCCAGTTCTACTTTCTGTTGGGGTTTTTTCTTTTTCCTTCTTTTTTTGGGGAAAGAAAATTATTCTTGGTGTGTTGCAGAGTGCTTTCTTCTTTACTCTGTATTCATTTATCATGCCAGAATTATTTACTTGTGAGAATCACTTACAATTTTCTTGTGGAAAACTCAGCTTTGGAAAAAATAAAATTAAAAAAAATTGCCAGAATATTCTAGCTCAAAGCTTCTTCTCAATGTGGTGGTTATTCTAGCTCCAAAATGTGAGGAACAAATTGTATAACATTCTGTCATTGTGTATTATTGATCACAAATGGAAGCATTGGTGGTGCTATTGAGAAGAATTTTTTTCTGTAATTGATCACAAATTTGAAGTATTGGTGCTATTAAGAAAAAATAATTCTGTCATTGATGACCAACATTGAAGTATTGGATCCCATTCAGAATTTCTCTGTATTATAATTTCTCACAAAAATTGAATTGAAGTATGGGTGGCGCTGTTGAGAAGTTTTCTGTCATTGATCACAAATTGAAGAATGGGTGCTGGTTGAGAAGTTTTTATTGTGTATGAAGAATGTGTTTCCACTCTAAGTAGCTCAATGCTCAGCAGCTATGCTGCCATGCCCATAATTCCTGATGATATTCTAGGAAGCTTGCAAACATGGGTCAATTTACAGTGTTCTCACAAAAACACATGATGAGTTTCTCCACATGTTCCAAGTCAAGTGCACTTTGAGTGAAGAAAGTGGGTGGTAAGATGGAAAAATTTGAAACATGGCTGGCTGACTGATTGCAGGTATCTCGACATGGTGGAGTTCCTTTGAGTACAGAACAGGAATTAGCCTTTGTTCATCAACATCAGCAAAGAATGCGCATGAACCGCATCTTGCAGGTTTTTTTTCCGTCTCTTCTCTCTCCCCTCTCTCACTGCCACCCTCTCCCTCTGCCTCACTCTTGTGTGTAGCTTGGAGTTGAATCCCTTTTGTAACTAGGATATATATCGTGCTCACATTGATTGATAGATAGAGTGGTTGAAGAATCACAATTGTTGGGTTTGTCTAAGTCCTCTCAATGCAGAGAATTCATCAAACCCTAATAGAAGGGTGAATGGGGGGGAGTTGCGGGGTGAGATTCAGGTGCGAGCTCAGGAGATGGTTTTTGCATCACAACGTGTGGATGAATTCCGGGAGCGCAAATTGGAAGACAAGAATAAGCTGCTGAACCATCTTAAGGTTTACCTGGGCAGATTTTATCCCTTTCTTTGCTGTCATGGTTGTGTGGGCGTGCTTTGATCTGTCTGTTGTCACCTTCCAAGTCTCTTGATTCTTCTCTAGCTAGATTGACAATAGATGGACCAACCTGGATGAAAACTCTTCTGTTGTGTGAGTTATCATCAGCTCAACAGTGGTGATCCTAGATCAAGAAGAACTGGTCTTTCAAAGAGGTAGTTTTGGTCCAGTCTAAGAGCTCTCAACTAAATCAGAAGATGAGTGTTTTGATTTCCCTACATTCTTCCTTTCCTTCTTTCTTACCATGAGAGCACTGGGTAGCACTGAATAATTAACATTCAGAAAATACCCAATGGCATGTAACAGGAGGTGTGGAGGGATGAGCAAAGGCGACAGATTGCAAGTCTAGCAGAGGAGTTTGTAAGCTCATGTCAGAGCATTGGGCTCAGCTATGATGCTGCCTTACTTGTTGAATGCAACAGGGTTTGTTGTTCTCATCCCATCCTGTAAATTCAAGATAACAACACTTGGCTTATGTGTAATACATGTATCTATCACTAGACAGCATTGCTAGTTGTTATGATCCCACCATCTCCTGGTCATAAGCAGATGATTTACATGGATAAAACAACACATGGTAATCATTGGGTGTATGATCATCAGAGGGTGGCAGTACGGTCAATGCTAAGGTACTGAGGAGGGCCATGTATAATTATTGCAGGCAGCCAAGGAGGAGTTATTGGCTCGGCAGGCTGAAGAAGGCCATTGCTGGGACTTACTCCGCTCCCAGGAGGCTCTGCAAAAGGTCAGGACTCTCGGTCAGTTCATCTTCAGAATTGGTTGAAGGAGTTTATTATGTGTTTTATACTACATGTGCATGAACTTTTGCTAACTGACATAAACTTGGGTATTTTATTGGATCTCTCTCCTGATCAGACGCTTGACCCTCTGAACAACTCTGAACCCATTTGAATGAATTCTCTGAAGGTTTTTCAAATTAAAAAAATTCAAGATCTCTCATGGCTGTTGACATCTCATTGTGTTGTACTTCCAAAATATTATATGACATCAAATAGGCACGTGCTGAAAAAGAAAGCAGAGAGAGAAAGCAAAGAGCTCCAGAAGTTCGAAGGAAAATGGTGGAAACTGTATCCAACATTGAGAGGAGCCTTGCCCATCATTACTCAACCCAGTGCAACAAACAAAAGTGGCAAGAGAGTACTACTGGTGGGTGTACACTTGTGTAACTTGTGTTCCTCTCCACAATCTGTTGTGGCATCTTTTGCCAGTTTTTTTGAAGTTTTTTGCTACTTGGGTAGTTTGATGTTGCAAAACTGGTTCAGGTTCTACCAGGATCAGATTCTCAAGAAATCAAGATCTTCTACATATGACCTTTAAAAATTTGCCAATTTCTTGGGAGATGATCTCAGGATCATCATGCCATCAGACGACAAATCCCCCAACAGCAAGTGCACGAGATCATGTAGGAAACCATAATTTCATCTATTCTCGGCCTTCAGGCATTCCTACTGATTTCAAGGACACACATCTACACTCGCGCTTTTGTGTGCTACGTGATTGCACCAATCGCTCTACAAGTGCTCATGTTGCAGTCAATTGTCGGTCTGACAAAGAATTAGAGGTGAATGCTTGGCGTGCTGCTGACGCACAGCGAAAGAGCAACAGGTGCACAAAGGCACGCCAGTCTGAGCAGGAGGAAATCAACAACGAGCGCAAGCTTGAGCGAGGCCATGCAGCAGCCAAATTGCTGAACAATGGCCAGGTGGCAGTTCAGAAATGCTTGTTCTGCACACATCTTTTTCTCCTTATACAGACCAAATGTGTCATAGAGGAGCTTCTTCCATAAACCTGTTATGCATGCATAAGTGTTCATTCAATAATGTTCATCTAGTACTTTGTTGTTTCCCAGTCATCTTTTTTTTCTCTCTTTTGCTGCAAACCCATCAAAGGTTTTGCATCTTTTCCTTTAAGGATCATCATCCATTGGAAACTATCTCCTCACTTGCAGAGAATTGCATCACAATTGGAGCAAGAGGTAGAAGAAGCTCTTCAGGGAGGTGAAAATCTCTTCAGGGATCAGTTTCATGGCCTGCAAGCTTTGAGACAGCAGCAGCAGGGTGTACAAAGCTGTGCAGGGCATGACAAGTGTGGCATCTCTGACAAGATCATCACCAATACATCATCTCATGACCCACTTTCATGCCCAGGTGTGACCATATTCCAGCTTATATAACCCAAACTGAAGGTACAATGTATCGCCAAAGAAGCTCAACATGGCAATAATGGATGAGACTGAGTGGAAAACTGTTTCTGGCAATGCAGATGTGACCAGAGAAGTACATATTTCTTCTTCCTCTTCTTCTTCACTGAAGAAGAAGGCTGGGGAAAAAAATGTAGTTGACAACAATGGGCTGGAATTTCAAGAGGTAGTAGTAGAATCTCAGATGGGAAACACCCACACCCAGCAAGGGGATCATCAGGAGATGCAACAACAGCTACAGTATGACTTTCGAAGAGGTGAAAGTCGTAAATGTGTGATGACAAGTGTTGTCGGCAGTGGTGGAGGGATGATGAAAGTTGATGGCCTGTTTTGTCCAAATTCTTCTTCAGTTGTAAAAGCAGACGACATGGTGTTTGAGCCTTGTTCAGTCTCCAAATCCTTACCCCGCAGCCCTGCCACCACAGCACATGCTGCCAGATCCCCCAGGAGGGCTTCCTATGATCATCATCCTACTTCACAAGCAATGTTGACAAGCCATGATGATGAAATTGAAGAAGCAGCTTCAGATCATGTGGCAAAGAAGGTGACAAAAGTGATGCCTCCTCATCATCAACCTCACAAGGCCAATCCCAGAAGTCACCAGCTGCCTGAGTTTGAAAGCCAGAGAGATTTGAGTGCAAGAAGACCACAATCTGCCAAAAGAGAGATCAGCAGTCAGGGAATTAGTGAAGGAGCTGCTGCTGCTGCTGCATGTCAGCAGATTGACAATTCCCATGGAAAACTTCGAGGTTGGTCAACTCCATCCCGATATTGCGATCATACAGGAACAACAGAAGACAATGGTGGTATACATGTAGCTGGCAGTGAGCTGCTGCCAGGAGTGCAACAAAATGTCTTGAATCATACACGAAGAATTGCCCAATTTCAAAACCATCACATGAAGTCTGATTTTGGTGATCAGATTGTGAAAACTCAAAGCGAATCAAGGGATTCAACAACAAGATGTCGACCTCCCTTCCTCTCTTCTGGGAGTAACTCTCAGAGGAGGACAAGAAATTGTCAACAACCCTCAACTGGTGGCAACTTTCCATCTTCTTCAGAGTCGGATATTGCAGCTGCAAATGCTGTGAGGGCCTCTGTCATTGCAAGTGTGAAGGAAAATATCAAAGATGGAGTCTATAATTCACAGAAACTGAACCTTTATTCACCTCCACGAGATAGATCAATCCTTCAGAGCACCACTCGCCAAGCTACTGCTGCTGCTACATTTGGTTGTCTGCGATCCACAGCCAACAGAGTCAAAACCATAGACAATAACAACAAGAGTCAAAAACAAAATGACACCTGGCAGACTCAAGCTCGGAGTGCAGCATCCGGTGGTGGTCCTCCTGGGCATTCCACTTCTTTCAAGGGTCAACTGCAAGCTGTGGAAGCTGTATATGGGAGGCTCCGTCGAGCAAATGAATGGCTTCATGGCAAATTTGGTCGTAAGGTAGATTGTGCACATGGTGATCAGAAGCTGAAAGTCCATGCAGGTCATCATCGGGGACACATGAGATCTGCAAGATCTTGGGAAGAACATCATAAGGATTTACATTCTGCCGAGAGGAGTCATGGTGGCAAGATTATTAAACCACCCAAGTCACAAGATCCACGTTCTGGTTATGGTTGTGTCCCTTCTCAGGACCAAGTTGATCAGGTGCATCTGCACTGCTGCTGCTGGTCTCTCTCTGTCTCCATATGTGCTTATAGCAAGCATTTTGAAACATCCATTTTTTTTTTGTACTGAACCTTTCTTAGTGACAAATGAGGAAATTTATCAAGCAGCAAAGTACTAAGGACTTGCAATTTTTTCTAATCAAAATTGTACCAACAGAGTGCACTCCAGGTTTTGGGTGGAAGAATTGGAGTGACGGAGAAAGTGGTCATTGGAAAGGATCGTCAAGAACTGCAGCGGCAGAAAAGAATCAGGGAATTACCCAAGAGTACAAAACATGGGAGAGCTGTATGGAAGAGCTATGATGAACGTGACGCCATACTTAGAAGTCGCAAGGACAATAATATATTACTGACCCAATGTTGTCGTACAAATACATGTAGACCATGTGGTGGGCAATCAGAACCATGTTCACCAACATTACACAAACTGGAGGCAGATCATTTCAGTCCAACAAGGAGGAGGAGGAGGTGGTGTTGTCATCATCATGCATGCCGTAATGAAGAAGATCAAGAAGCAGCTGATTCTAGTAGTCCAGAGCACCAATGCCAGTTGCAGCCAGAGGCAGTGGTTACATTGCAGGAGCACCCACAAAAGCTTCATGTGACCCAGGAAAAGTCTTGTCGAACTGCATCCATTTTCAGGCGTTCACCAGCACAAAGACACACAGCTCCTCAAATTTGCAGCAGTGCCAGGACACAACATGATGTTGTTCGCAATGGTTTGAATGTTACAAGTCTTCCTCATCATAATAATATGGTACCTGCAAATGTTATGTTGGAGAGTACAACTAATGATGACACCAGAAGGAGATCAGGAGCTTCTGGATCCTTCCAATCAGCTGAGGTACCATATCATCTCTTCCACCAACATCAGAAACTAAGATCAACAATTTTGTTGGCAGGATACTGTCAGTTTTTTTTTTTGGTTGGTGCCACTCCTGCTTTTTACATCATGGGTTTTAGTCTTTTCCAACTACATGGGTGTTGGCAGTTTCGACAGTTCTGGAGTCTTTGACAGATACTGGACCTGCTGTCACTGATGTTCCTGCAAGATTTTTAAAATGGGTTGCAGGTTTTTTCAAGGATCAATAAGCGGAAAAGGAGCCAGAGCAATTGTCCTTTACTTGACAAGACTTCCCTCTCACCCATTCACAGCCCAACAACAATAGAGAGACATGATTCAGC
>Ga0209208_10013060_pt1 | contig 10431 bp, 7 predicted proteins | sample S1TSphfallax_3_FD_187694 | JGI IMG/M metagenome (GOLD analysis project Ga0209208, IMG submission 187694) | Host-associated microbial communities from peat moss isolated from Minnesota, USA - S1T2_Fd - Sphagnum fallax MG (SPAdes) (version 2) | ecosystem: Host-associated > Plants > Peat moss >... | reverse complement strand
GGGGGGGGTTTATTCCTTGTTTATGTAACTGGATTTTGTTTGTGTATTTGTTTTTTTAAAACATGTGTTTCATTTGTTAAGTTTTTTTTTTCTTTGTATATGTTAAAACATATATGTAAAATAAATTATATTATAATACGTACAAAATATGAGAAAGGTATTTTTTGCAATGGATTTTGTAGTTGAAAATGTCATGTGCAATTAAATTACAATTGAAATGTATTTTGTACATGTGTCTACCAACAAAGTTGATGACAAAGTTTTGAGTTGGTCAAGTTGGATGATGCCATGTGGTCGTGATGTATGCATGCACATGTTGCAAATGTTTACATGTATATCACTAAAGTCAAGGGATCAATTCAAATGTGGTCAACATGAGTTGAAATAAAAGTTAATTTATAGTTGAACTAAAATTGAATTTTTATTTTTATTTTTTTCATCTTTGGAGTTCAACATTTAAAGTGCATATCTTGTAATCATGTGTAACCATGTGATGATGTAATTGTAATTAAACAAGCTTAGAGTAAACCAACTACAAAAGTTTAAAATAAACAAAAATTGATTTTAAAATGGGTGATACATTCTAAAGTACAATTGAGTTAGTTAATGTTTAATCATAAAAAAGTTAAATTTTTTTTTAAAGAATTTACAAAACACATAATAACAAATTTCATTCTAATTCCAAACTCATGAAACACATTTTCCATTTATACTATCACTTAACACCTTACCCAATGTTAATGTATTTGTGGTCTCACAATGTGGTGGTTCCTAATACAACTCAAAGGCATTTTTGGAACATATAATTCATTTCATTTATAACAAATAAAGATATATGTTCCCATTTGAGACCTCTTTAACATTTATTGAATAATAGTTTTCATCAAATGGAACACCATAAAAGAAATGAATGTTTACAAGTCTTTCAATTTGACCATGATTACATAGGAGTTACTTTCATTCATTTAATCTTACTTCACATGCACCTTTCCTAGGTGGCCCACAAGTTGGTTTGATGGTGAGAAGTGCACCTTCACATATATTCAACACACCTTGTTGATTAGGTAATTTTGCATTACTTAATTCAACATCATTCACTTTGCCTATAATACATAATTGAACAAATGAAACAAATATTTTATTTAGGGTGCACAATTGTCAAAATAGTCACAAGATGGAGTATTAAGAATTCATCATTATCAAAAACAATTTATGGTGGTGGGGAAGGCATAAAAAGGTCAACTAGTCTGTTCCAATTGCTTAAACATCCCAATTGTCAACACATGTGAATACACTATGTAACTTGAAATAAATTGAAATAAAATTTGAAAAAACAAACTTACAACTTGAAAAATCAAACTTGAAACTTTTAAAACATACTTGAAATTTGAGAAACAAACTTATAACTTGGAAAAAAAAAAAATGCACAGCTTGAAACTTGAAAATATACCTAAAATTTGAAAAAATATGTTAGGTTTATTTCTCAATCAAACATGTTTTTCTATAGAACAATATGGTTCAAACATGGTTTGAACAAATGTTTTTCAATGGAACATGGTTTCAAAAATCAAACTTGAAATTTTAAAAATGGATTTGCAACTTGGAAAATCAAACCTAGAACATTTTAAATATATTTAAAACTTGGGAAAACAAACCTCAAACTCAAAAAAATTAGAATTCAAACTTGAAACCAAAACATTACTGAGTGCAAATTTTTTAAAGTGTACCAAAATCTTGTCATAATGTCACCCTTTTTTGTCTTTTTTACCTAGTCCTTTTTTACCATGTAAAGATACATTTATGGATGATTATGATGGAATCTAAAATTGTAATAGTTTAAAATATAGTCCTTATAAAATTTTTGACAACTTTTGATTCATTTATTTTTATGAGGATCAAAATATTGGGTAAAAAAGGATTGTAGTAAGGATTAGGCCTTTTTCATCCTATGTGGTACACCTTAAAGGACTTTCACCTTAACCCATGTCAAAATAATGAAGTTTTTTAAAAAGTTGAATAGTTGAACATGGCACATTTATAAACATGACTTGTGTGCTTTACAGATTAGGTTTGATAAATCTTCATCATTACTTGTAATTTCTTGCATGGAAAACCAAATACTTTAATAGTAACAAAAAAGTTTGAAGAATGGACTATGTTAAAAAGAAATTGCAAAAATAAAAATAAAAATTTGAACACGTAGGGGGAAAATGAGCATAAGGAAAATGAATTCAAATATGTCAAAGGTTTATATAGTTTTTAAATGGGTTTACCACCTATCCCACATCACTGGATGTTGAAAAGTGGAATAATTTGCAACTACATACATTCAAAAGATCGTGATTAGATTTCAACTTCAATGAGTGTAATTCGAAAATTGAATTTATTGTCAACACATTCCCACCACTACTTCTTTCATTCAATTTGGAAACCACATCTTTGAACATGGATGAATGTTACCATAATAGTTGAACATTTGATTTACCTACCTAGGTAATAGTAACCCACCTAGTTAGCCTCACTTATGTATTTATTAACTAGGTTATTGACCTACAAAGGCAACTACCTTACCAACCTAACTACTTAGTTTACTTACCTAGTCCATTTAGTTGACTTAGGAAGCTTTAATATGTAGCTAGGCAATTAAGTAAATTACTTATTAGGTACCTAGGTTAGGGCTAAGTACCTAATAAGTAGCCTATTTAACCATTGTTCAAAATCCACATGCTTATTGAATAAGGTGCAATCAAGATATTTTGTACATATTTGCTACTTCGTTTTCTAGTTGAAAACAAAAAAACAAAAAATTAAAACTTTTAACCTTCCTCTAACATTTCAAAACAAATGAAACCTTGAATTGCCTTCATGGGCATCTTTAGCCTCCTAGCCTAATACCCCAATCTAAGTATCCCCAACAATTACATCATTTTTCAAAGGGTTGGGGACGATTTTAGTTATGAAAAAAAGGTTCATTAACCAAAAAATATATATTAGTATGTTCACCACATCAATATTGAAATGGTTGAAAAAAAACCAATACCTGCAAAAATATTTCACCTATTTTTAAGTATTTGAACTTTATTTCTCTAATTGCCACAAATTTTAGGTCCAATTCAAGTACTTGCAAGTGCTTTAAAAAACATGATTATAACAATTTAACTTTGAAGTTCATGTGAACAAGAGTAGTTAAGAAATAATGTACTATATATATATAATCTCCATAAAATCATTTACTTGTCAATCCTTTTACTAAAAGATCCTAGTATTTTGTTGTTTGCACTACATTTTGTGTATATTTTACCATGCTTTCACCCAATTGCCCTCATAAACTAAGTATTTGGGCTAGCTACTTAAAAAACCTTGATAAGTAGCTTATTTAGTTATCTATTAGGCTATAAATTATCCGAATTAAAATTTTAAGTGGTAAAAAAGTTGAAAGTGATGGTTAGGATGTACATGAACAAATATATGAACATAGTTTTGTTGAAATTAACGAGAACTATCCATCATCCATCCATTCAACAAACAAGGTCCATCAACATAGTCAACCATTTGATTTAAACTATCCCACATCATCATAAATGTGTGACATGAACAATGGGACATGTGACATCATATGACGATACCAACTTAAAGTCAAACAATTGATTGTATAAACTCATAATATAATTAATACAATAATTCAAAATAATATCAAACTTGCCATTGTAGTCAAAATAATACCAAACCTACCATTGTAATCAAAATTATGAATGCCAAACCTACCATTATAGTTAACATTCACATTTGGTTTGTTGATGTAGAACATTTGAAAAACTAATAAAATTATAGTTGCAAGTTGAAAATTCATGTTAATTGCAATTTGGGTTGTTAAAAAAAATTCTTTTCCCTCTTGTTGTTTTCTAAAATTTTGAATTGTATGCATGATTTGTTAACATTTAAATTGAATTTTCATAACATTGCCCTTGCACATAAATTTTTTATGACAAAAAGAAAAGAATGAAATGAGTGATTTTTTCATCATACTTTGTGAATGTTTGTAAACACTAACATGTAAATCTTTATAAATTAAAAAATATCATTGAATTTTATTTTTTTGTCATAGCTACATTTGTTTTGGTTTTTTCACTTTCTTGGGTAATATAATCTTGTGGATGGATGGAGGAATCAAGTGGAAATGAAAATAGAATGGTAAATGAAACATGTAAAATTTTCATGAATGAAATTGTAATGGAAGAAAAAATGATGGAAGAAAGGTTTAACGAACATTAGAGTTTATGAACATAGATAGGGAGAGTGCCAAAAATTGAGAAAGAATTAATGATTTTATGAATTTCATGAAATTGCATGCCCAAAGGAAATTATGGAAACCTTAACAAAAATGCATTATGTTGGATTCTTTATCGTGTTTGTCAATCATAATGGGGAAGTGGATGTTATTAGTGCACAAGCTTTGCATTAGATAACATGCCATAATAATTTAATTAATATGTCTAATCTAAAAACTAAAGCAAGGAAAAATATAATTTCATGTTATAAAGCTAGTGGAATAATATCACTGAAAAAACATTAAATACAAAACATTATGTCATTGCCAAAACAATTGAAGATGAAGTGAAGGGTTCAATCAATTTGGAAAAGTTGTTTGCAAAAAAATGCCTTATGTGTCTACAAGTGCAACATAATAAGAAAATTGGTCCAAAAGGTCCTTTCAAAATCGATTATGTGTAAAAAAAAAGTTTTTGCAAGACTTTGGTCTTTTGATTGTGAAAAATCATTTGTTCATGCAATTTGTGAAAAGTATATGGTTCAAGTCATTACCTATGCATTTGTGTCTTTAAGTTCTTTTTTTCCTTTATTTATTTCTTTTCACAATAAATGGTTAAATTTGAGTTGTTGGAGAAAACCAAACAATTATATGTTTTGCTAGTCTTAACAAAATGTAATTCTATTACTATTCGTTTTGATCTATGAATATTAAAGGGAGTCCATGATGTTCTTACACTTGTTATCGACTTCTTGAGAGTGGATTGGAAACCAAAACATATGATCACCATTGGTTTATTTGAAGTTGTAGAAATTTCATGGCAAGTTTTAGTAATAAACTTGATAGAATTATTGAATCATGGTTTGAAGACACAAATTGTTATACATGAAAGATGAAAGGTCAATTTAACAAATAATTACATATGTGAAAAATGAATGGTGAATGAATGTTACATTAAAATATATTGTGATTTGTGAAACTTTGGGCTTGGAAGAAACTTTTCAAGTGAATTGTTTTTAGCATGTTTGTAAAAAACCAATAGATACATCTATGTGGTGAACTACAAGAAAGCTTTTATTAAAACATAGTTCAATAGATAACGAAAATTTCTCAAAGTTATAAAAAAAAAGAAACTAATTATATTGTAGATTAAATATTATTAAATGTGAGTGATGATAAGATATATTTTAAAATCTTTGCAATTGCATTCAAAGATTAAAATAAAACAAAAAATGTTGAAACAAAAATAAATTGTAGATTGTATTTTAAATGGATGAAATTACAAAATAAAAACACATTTAATCATTTCAAGTGACGATTTCACTCTAAAAAAAAAATAAAATGTTAAAAAAGAAGAATTTATCTAAGCATCTAAACCTTAAATACTAAATGAAGGTTGGTGTTATGCATTAAAAAAAAAGTCAAAACAATCATTGGCCTTTCAATGGAGATAGTGCTAACCTCAAGGCTAGTCAACACCCTTACCAAACATCAAATGTTTCTTCAAAAGTTAATCACCATTAAAAAATCACTAAATTAACATCCTTCCAAAGTGGTAAGGTCATCTTGTTAAATCACTATTGATTAATAAATTGTTTTAGCTAAAAAACTTTGAAACCTTATAACTTCCATAAAAAAGACTCCAAATTGAACATTTTGAAAGTATATTTTATATCCCTTGATGCTCATATGGCTAAAACAAATTAGTAAAGGCAAACATGGGTGGATTAGAACTTGTGTTGATTTTTGGAATTTGCTTAAGAAAACCAAATAATTTAATGAAAACAAGGTAAGTTTTAAAACTATAACTATTTTCAAATTGATTTTTTTTGGGGTTTGTAAATGACAATTTTTTGTTGTTGTAATAGTTTATGTGTAGTACCAATTTTGTGGGCATCTAATACTCAACGATGCATTGCATTACGCCATAACAATGTGTTTAAAACTTATGGAATAAGTTGAAATTCCACCTTCATAAACAATTTGATGGAAGATGATTATAAAGTTATTGTTGAATTGACCTTGACTATATTTAACATTTTAAAAAAAACATATTTTCTTGGACATTTTATTTTCATTCTTAAATAAATGTGATATATAAAAAATGAAAAACCCATAATATGTTATCTTTGATGTTGGAGATTAGATTAAAAAGCTTTTGTCTAGTCTTTTCATCCATTAGTCATGACCAAGGTATGGGTATTGTTGAGGAGTAGGATAGGATTTTTTTTAATGGTTTTGAAATATTATAATTTATTATATCCTTTGGTAGAATTTAAATATTTGGTGGATCAAGAAAAATGATGAAGATTGTAATCTATATATTTTCAAAGTGACTATCAACACAAATAAACTAGCTAAGGAGCTTTTCAAAAGAGAGTTCTTGATTTTCACATGATACCAAATGGATTTGAAGGATATGAAATGTCATTTACAATGATGGGAAAACATGAATTAATGTTTCCTATTATTGGTTTTCTTACCCATGAAGTTTTAAAAATTGTGAGATCATGTATTAAAAGATTTTTTTTTCAATTATTGTAATACTTAAACATTGGCTTAATGAACCTAATTTAATTTGGTAGAGTTAATTAATATGGATGTAGACTTAGATGAAGAGTTTGAAGACTGATTTGAATAGGATGAAGTTATGAAAAAATGATATTTTAATAATCCTTAATCAATAACTTTCAAATCCTTTATGATATACATTTCACAGTTTATTTTCATGAATTGGGTTGTGGAAACCATTGTGTGAAAACAAACTATAATTAATGTTTTGAGAATTACTTCAAAATCTTTTGTGAAAAATTGATACTTAAAACTTGATTATTTTTTTAAAAAGGAAAATTAAAAAAATTACATTAAAAATCAAATTGGTGATTTTCACCAAAAAAATGAAAGTACATCCCCACAAAAAAAGAAAAATTAGTGAAGCACAATTAGTTTTATATAAAGTTATTCACTTTTTAGAATTTTGAGAACCATGGTATTCCATGGTATGGGAACTCCCATTATCAACTTTAAGAACCAACTTATATTGATTGAAGGTTTGTATTTAATAACCATTCAACACTAGTAAATATCAAGATTATACATTCATTCAACACCATCATTTTGCATTAACACAACATTCACCAATTACAACTGGGACAACTAACGTATTGTGATTGCAATTCTAAACAATTTTCAAAGTCATTTGATTTTGGGGCAATTAACTCATTGTGATTGCATTTCTAAACAATTTTCGAAGTCATTTGATTTTGAGAGGAGCTTGTAATCTTGAAGGGTGATCGTTCATTACAAATTTAGTTTGTTGGCAATGTTTAGTAGGCAAATTTTATGCTAGGCTTTTATCTCAAGGTTGTTTTAAAATGAAAACTATTATTATATATTTAAGGGGTAATGAATATAAGTTTTTGTGTTCATGTTTACAAAGATGTACACATAAATTTAAGAGCTTAGGGCATCTCCAATGTGGGTTTGGCTAAGTCCTCTCATTGTTAATTTGAAGGCCTAGATAGAGGTGACTTATATAGGCATAACCTTAACCCTAGAATTAAACCCACCATTCAAACACGACTTGTTGCTTTTATGCCATCTCTCCCATTTTGCTCCCATTTCTTTCTTCTTTTTTTTCCCTTGCTTTTACATTACAAGCTTTTGTGATCGTGGTTTTGGCTAAGTTTTGGCATGTAAGGTTGTTGAGTTGGTTACACACAACTCTTGACAATAACAAAGAAGGTGATCAATTTCTTGCCATCACACTATAACACGTATTTGTAGATAACATGTTGATACGATGATGAAAGACTTTGGGAGGAGAATATTAAGGTCTAACACAATCAATTCACAATTGTACAAATTGCCTAGAATTGATCTATTGACAATTGTTCAAATTTGCTTGGAATTGATCGATTCACAATTTGTTATTCAATCAATTGTGTTTGTGAAGGAGGATAGGAAATAATTACTATTATATGGTAAAAATGAGTAGAAGTAAAAACTGAAGTCCAAAATTTAGACCCTATATCTAAAATTGGACCAGTGTTTGAAATCAGTAGTTAGATTCTGCAGATTTGGAGCTGAGAGTGTTTTACACAGGACCTTTCAGCTGCTACAATTTGTATCATGGTCTCCATGTATAAGATGCCACAATAGAGTTATCAATAACTGTACCACAAACTGGGGGGGAGGGGGTAGTACTGGAACCCAGTTTCATGGAATCTCCAGGATTTAATAAAAAGTCAGGATGAAACAAGTACACAGGATAGAGGAGACCCAGTTACTGTTTTTTCTCACCTAACTTGGTCTTCAGGGGGGGAGTTTCACCCCCAATTTTGGATTTGCCTTACCCACACCTCCACTGTGCTTTTACTGCTGGTAATATTCTTCATTTATATCATTGAGTCTTGTGAGAATATGATCTGCAAATCTGTTTGATTGATACCCAGTTTTATGAAATTGTACCCAGTTTCTCTCATCTTTCAAATGCACTCAATTTGGGGATGAAACAGGGTTTAGATCAAACAATGGGTAGTTTAAAAATGTACCTATGGGTACTGAAATCACAACCTCAGTTGAATCCATTTGTAAGTTAACACATAAAAATAAGTTAATACTAGAAAATCAGTTGCTAACAACATTTCTCTTATACGAATTTTTTTTGCATATATCTTGATGGATGATATCAAAATCAAATGAACTTGAAACATGTAAATCATCCAATTGTATTTTCCCATGATAGTTCCAAAAGAGCACCCACCTTCAATTGGGTCACCCTTCTTTTTTACCCACGTTTGAAGTGACAGAAATCTATGGATGAAATCTTTAGATATCTTTTTTAAGAAATTGAAAAGCTCCATGTCAAGCCAATTACACACCATATATGCACATTAGGCACATTTAAGGGAAAAAAAAAAGGGTCGTTCGTCAAATATGTTAAATCAACTTAAAAATTTAGATGGTTAGTATAGTTGGATCTATCAAGATTCAAGATTAGAAGCTAAATTTTTCATATCATTTTTTAACATTAAAAAATGGTCCTCCCCACCTCATTTTAAATGCAAATTTCAGATTTGTAGGGTGTGGACTCTTTCCATGAAAAATATTAGGTATGGAAGAATATTAATGTCTTCAACTCATCTAAGATTTTTTGAACAAAATTTTGTTCAATCCTTAAGACTATTTAAAGGAAATCCATTGAACTATTTTCATCATCCCAATGACAAAGTGGATTGGCAAAGTGGACTTGGCAAAAAGGAAAAGTCAACTTGGGCAATGTATGCCTATATTGAGCAAAACTATATTCAAGATACAAATAGAGCTTGATCTTGGTGCTTCCTGAATGCTGATGGTAAAGTTGGTCAGGCCTTATTACAGCCCAAAGCTGCTAACCTACTTAATGGGCCTTCAATTCCCACTGGTTTTGGTTGCCATGGAAAGAGCATATTTGTTTTGGCAATTAAAAAAGTTTGATCATCACAGGGCTTGAACTTTGTGGGTTTAGGGTTTGAACTTAGTGAGTTTAGGGTTTGAACTTATTGAGTTTAGGGTTTAGGGTTTGAACTTTGTGGGTTTAGGGTTTGAACTTGGTGAGTTTAGGGCTTGAACTTTGTGGGTTTAGGGTTTAGTGTTTTTACTTTGTGAGTTTAGGGTTTGAACTTTGTGGGTTTAGGGCTTGAACTTTGTGGGTTTAGGGTTTAGTGCTTTTATTTTGTGGGCTTAGGGTTTGTGGGTTTAGTGTTTGAACTTTGTGAGTTTAGGGTTTAGGATTTGAGCTTTGTGGGTTTAGGGTTTAAGGTTTGAAAGCCAAGGTTACAAGATTTGAGGGCAAATAGTTTTCTCTAGGGGCAAAAGAAAGAATTTAAGAGGGATTCTAAATGTGGCCTTCTTTATGCTGGCCTTTTATTAGGCTGGTCGGCTTGCTGTCGGTTGTCTTCCCCTTCTTTTCTCTCATTTGAAAGTTGAGTAGTAGGCCCAGGGGATGAGAGAAGGGCACTGGTCTGGCTGACCCGGTCAGATGTCTCCTAAGCCAAATAAAAAAGATTTTTTTTTGTTGTGGGCAGGTCAAAGGGTTTGTTACATCCAAGTTTTTGTTTGGTTGTGATGGTGTTATTGATTGAGCTCTCCTCCCCCCCCCATCCCCATTTAGGCGGCTTTTT
>Ga0209208_10013058_pt1 | contig 10431 bp, 13 predicted proteins | sample S1TSphfallax_3_FD_187694 | JGI IMG/M metagenome (GOLD analysis project Ga0209208, IMG submission 187694) | Host-associated microbial communities from peat moss isolated from Minnesota, USA - S1T2_Fd - Sphagnum fallax MG (SPAdes) (version 2) | ecosystem: Host-associated > Plants > Peat moss >... | reverse complement strand
AGATGGAAAAAAATTGCACTGTTATGCACTCCCAGACCAATACAATCCTTGCAGTATTCTCAGGCATTCTTAGATTTCATCTTACATTCTCATGGCAAGAGTGAGAGTGATTGTTGATGTTGCTGACGTTGTGCAGCATCCTTTGTTTTGATGATATAGCAATGTTGAATGGGGAGGTTACTATTTTCCAAGCAGTTTTGTGAACTGTGGACTGTTCTGTGCACAGATGATGGGTGTACTATTCATCTTGTTCTGGTTGTCACCACAACTTGCCCCTATACTTGCAATACTGATGATCTCAATCTCTGCAATTGTGGGTAAGGTGCAACTCTCTGGAAACAAGGATAGAGCAAGGATTGTTGTCTGTTCTCCCATCACTTTTGCATGAAGGCCCTAGACCCTAACTCCTAGGTATTAGGCCTCTAAGTCTCTTATCTCTTACCAAGGTTGGTTGGTTGGTTTCATGTGCAGCAATATACAAGCGTACCACAGTGGTGGTTTTCAAAGCATATGGCAGGGCGCAGGCTCAAATTATTGAGTGTGCAAATGAAACTTTTTCTGCCATCCGTACGGTGAGGAATGATTTTCCAACAGCAGATGCAGTTGTTTCATGTCAGACATTGCTGTTATTACTACCAATGAGATTGTCCTTTCAAGGTGGATACATGTGAAGCTGACCCAGTGTCTTAATGGTTTGTTATCTCTCTCTTTCATATGCTGGTGGAGGAGTAGTGAGGGTAAACATCCCCAGTAGCAGTTTTATATTCAAGGACTGTTTTTCCATGGAAAGACTGTTCACTCAGTGCCTGCATGCTCTGTGTGATGAATCTTCTTTTTTTCTACAGTCTCACTGTAGCATTTCACTGCAGGTAAGGTCGTTTGGAGGAGAGAGGCGGCAGACAAGCAGGTTTGATGAAGAGGTGAAAACTCTGCTTTCTTTTGGACTGATCACCTGGAGATGTAAAGAAGCAGGAGGTTATCAACATTGGAATATGTGTTCCTTTGGTGTTGTGAGGAAGCTGCTGTGTTGCAGCTCAGCTACTCTTTACTGAAGCTATTGGTGGTTGTAACAGGTACTGGCATACCAGAAGAGTGGGAATAAGCTTGGCTGGCTCAAATCAACAAATGAGTCTTGGACTCGAATAGCAATCTATGTGTCACTTATGGCACTCTATGTTCTTGGTGGAAGTAAAGTGAAAGCGGTGAGTGAGTATTACTGCTTCTACCTCAAAGGACTCTCTGCTCTTGTAGTTGTGTTTCGTTGTTCCTTCACAGATGTTGTTCATTGTTTTCTGTTGGCCTCACTGATTAATCTGAGGGCACAGATTCTATTTTCATCATAACGTGCATGAGGCTTTGCAGAGCTTTCTCCTTTTCAAACCACCCACTAACAACCCATCTTATATAGCCTGAGTCTTCCCTGCTTCTGGAAAGGCAACAGAAACTCAGGACGCAGATTGTGTATAATGGTTTGCCCAAGTTTTTGGGAAGATTATTATATGCTTATCTACACCCACTGTTGGGAGCTGATGAACTCAGTAGGTAGTCATGGCAGCTTGTCACTGCCATTTGTGATGAAGGTGATGGTCTGTCACTTTGTGAGCAACTCTCATGAGGTTATGACTGCACTCATTGTCATGTTACCTATAATTGTTGTTGTGGAGATTTCTCTGTAACTTCATCAAGCTTATATATATATAAGATCTCTTGATTCTCATATGAGTTAGTGAATTGCTTGATTGCAGGGACAACTTTCTGTTGGCACAATGGTGTCTTTCATTGGATACACATTCACTTTGACTTTTGCAGTAAGCAGTCTGCACTGTTTGCCAAACCCTTCTTTCTGAGGCTCCTGTGTTATACTATCCAGCAGCAAAAGTTTCTATTTGTCAGTTACATTGTAGTTGAAAAGACACTGCATTCAGATGTGGGTGTAAGAAGTGGAGAAAGACAGCACTGCTGGAGTGCATACATATTGCTAGGTGGTGTACACCAATCTAGCATATTCACTGGTGCAGGTGCAAGGCATGGTGAACACACTGGCTGACCTTCGAGGCATGCTTGCAGCAGTGGAGCGTGTTAATAATGTGGTAGCCAGTGCTCAAGTTGATGAGTGGCTTGCTCATGGGCTAGAAAGAGAGGCTCGTGGGGAGTTACAGGGTAATGGGGAATGTGTGAATCCCACCACAAATGAGATTGTTGCTTCTGAGGAGGATGCCATTAATGGGTCAACAATCCCTCTAAAGGTTGCAACAACAAATTTACCTGCAGTAGAATCACAGAGGACAGTCTGTGACTTGGCCTGGTCTGGAGATGTAGTGCTTGAAGGTATGCCCCCAGAGTTGTAACAAAGTGCAATGGATAGCTATCTGTGCTGTGTGTTGCCTGATTCCTTGTCTCATTGCAGAGATGCGGTTTTATGTCAAGAGGCTGGTTGCAGTCATGACAGATGTGTTATAGAGTGTGGAAAGCATTGTATGTTGTTGGCGAAAAATGTTGCACCAGTCATGCTGACATTGATAATTGACTTCTTTCATTTCAGATGTGCACTTTGCCTATCCATTGAGGCCAGAAGCATATGTATTGAAGGGAATCACATTGAAGTTGAATCGTGGCACTGTGACTGCTGTGGTGGGTTCAAGTGGAGCCGGAAAGAGCACCATTGTCCAGCTACTTGCTCGCTTCTATGAGGTTTGTTCAACAAGCATTTGGAGTCTGTTGAAGTCCACAAGCTGCTTTCTCTTTGCAGTCTTGTCTTTTGCTGTTACCATCTACTTCATATGTCCATCTACCATCAACTGTTTGTTCAGACAATTTCACTCTTTCCCTGTTCAAGTATCTGCTTTGTTGTGCTTTGTCCAATTTCAGGCAAGCTCAGTAAAGTATTTGAGTTAGGCATGAAGTAGTTTTGAAACCGTGCTTTAATTTTGAAGACTAATGTGCTGCAGTGAAGGAGAAACACTCAGAACTAAAGGCTTGAGATGCTGTTGTCTCAATTGCAGCCTTCAGATGGTCGAATCACTCTTGGTGGCACAGATGTACGAAAATTTGACAAAACGGAATGGGCGAGGGCAGTTTCTTTAGTGAACCAGGTTAGTGTTCTTTGCCTAGCTTTTTATAATTTCTGCTAGGCATCGCCATTCTCATGTAGACCATTTACTTCTCATGTCTACATACTGGAAATGACCAGAACTGATGTGTTTGGTGTAAGTGAGTGCTGCAGGAACCAGTATTATTTGCAATGTCAGTTGCAGAGAATATCGCATATGGGCTTCCCAATAAGGATGTCTCTCAAGAAGAAATTGTCGAAGCTGCAAAAGCTGCTAATGCACATGACTTTGTTGTAGGTCTCCCTGAGGTAAATTAATGCTGTAAGTCTATGCTTTTTACTCAGCATCAAAAGAAAAGTTTCCATGGCTCTTGGGAAATGAGATTGCTTGACCAAAATCTTGACCTTACAAAACCTGGGTGCTTACACATAGCCTTGCTAGTGGGAGGTTTCTATCCAATGAAATGTAGTTATTCCCATTGGTCATGGAAGGTTAGGCTGCTTTGTAGTTCTGAGTTCTTCTCCAAGAGTATAAAATCTTCCTTACATTAAGGCGTTGACTGTGTAGGGTTATAACACCCTAGTGGGTGAGCGTGGAAGTCTTTTGAGTGGTGGCCAACGCCAGGTATGCATGGATCATTTTATTCAAAGAACCAAGTTGCTGTTGGTATATTTGAACTTTCAAGTATTCAATTCAGAAAAACCCAAGGGAAATCTTGATTGTGAAGCATTGAAGATTTAGCCTTGGTGCCTGATCAGATCAGATCAAATCAAATCAAAAGCACTCTTGGTTGCAGTACAAATGAAGTTCTCAGAGAAAGGTAGTAGTGCCAACTTGAGGTGTTGAAATGTGTGCAGAGGATAGCAATTGCAAGGGCAATATTGAAAAATGCTCCCATTCTCATCTTAGATGAGGTATGTCACCTGACCCACCTTTGTCTCCAGACAATTATAGTCCCTTGTTTATGTGCTCACCTCTTGCATGGTTTGAAGCCTTAGATGGGACAAAACATGACCTGAAGTCTTTCTTGGAAGTAGGTTTTGCAAATCTTTCACACCCCACTTAGATCTTTCCATACATGACTAGAAGCTGGAATGTGCAACTTGGCTTACTTGCAAACAAGCCTTTAATTGTGCAGGCCACAAGTGCACTGGACAGTGTGAGTGAGCGACTTGTTCAAGGTGCTCTCAATCATCTCATGAAGGTCAGTTTAATTTCCCTCCCAGTAGTTCTGGGGCAATAATCTGAGGGGTTGTTTAGATTGTATGAAGTTTCATTCTGACTTGCTGTAACAGCTATCTGCAATATAAATGCAGAATCTGTTTACAGCAATGAGTGCAGTGAGCTGTGGGCTAATAAAAAAAAATGTTATGTGGCTGCAGGGGCGCACAACTCTAGTAATAGCACACAGGTTAAGCACTGTGCAAACTGCAAACCAAATTGCTGTATGTGAAAATGGGCTTGTCATTGAGAAGGGCACACATACAGAGCTTCTTGCAATTGGGGGTACTTATGCTTCTCTAGTGAATACTCAAAGGCTTTCTTTTGAATGATTACCTATTGCTTGCCAACAGGTGTGTCTTGAGTGGTAGCCAACTCATGACTGAGTTTTCCTGTTGCTTCTGTAAATGCAACAGAAACTCAGGACACAGACATTGGTTTGCCTGAAATTTTGGGGTCATTATTATATACTTATCTACACCCTTTGTCAGGAGCTGATGCAAACAGTCAGTAGTCATGGCAGCTTGTCACTGCAATTCATGATGAATGTGATGATGGCCTGACACATTGTGAGCGACTCTCAGAAGGTTATGACCGCACTCAATTGTCATGTTTACCCTCATAGTGTTGTGGGGATTTCTCTGCAATATGCTTGCTAAGAGCCATGTGTAAAATTAGAAATCCAGATAGCTTTTGCCCATGTATTGAAGAGTTAGCCTATTGTATGATTGATTTTTATGCCCTTGAATACTGGGCTGATCAATGTAAAAGGAAGACTTATGTTGGTGCCATGTGTACAAAACCCAAACCCCACTGTTTTTGCATGATTGGTTTTAGTTTTTACCCATTCACCCATTATGTATACTTCAGTTATCCTTGTAATATCTATCACTACATCAGAGTGATTTGAACACAACCACATGCAAGGTGGTGGGTCTTGGACACTATGAGCTCAGCTCAATGCCATTCAGAATTGTTTTTTGTTAGGGCTATGGTGTTGCCTATGGTACATAGATTGTGCTTTTAATGCAGTTTTTTAACATTTTTCTTTTCATTTCCAATGTCATTTGATTAGATTTGCCTTAAGTCATGGATAATTTTGTCACAGTCATGTCACAGGTTGTGCAATGGCAAAGAAAAATCTTCACAAACACAAGAAAGGATTTTGAGTGTTGAACTGTGCAAACAATCTGTCATTCATTTATATGAAGGAACACTGGAAACATCATAAAAGATTGTGGAGAATGAGATGTTATGTGTTGAATGGTGTGATTTGCTGCAGATACAAGTATTAGCTGTTCTTGGTGTTGTGCAACTGATGAAGGTAAATGCAATATGGAAAACTCTGCTTGTTTACTATGCTTGAAATGCAAATGCTTTTTACCCCACATGTAAGACTTCTTTTAGCCCTGCTCCAAACAGTTTCACATGCTTCTAAGATAATGGTCAGGAAGTCACTTACCTCCTTTCAGCTTTTCTACTGATGCTATTGCATTGGGGTCGAGTTGGTCTGCTTATCTCTGCCTGGTGCAAGTAGCCTAATGATCTATACAAGTTCCTTCTTCAAGTTCAAGGTCATAAGTGAATGTTATCTACCTGCAATTGCAACTGTTTCGGTTGTCAGTTGATCAGCATCTGAGAGTGGATTCCTTTGTCCACATAATGTCCAAGACAACCATTGTAAAGAACCAAAGTCTTCCTTGAACAATATGCAGCAGTCCCAGGAACCCACCTAAGCTCTTCAAATGTATCTGGATCAAACCAATGACTTTATAAGAGTTGCAATGAAGAATACAGAGTCTTAAGAGTGCTGAACAAGAGTAGCAGCAGTATCAAGAAGAATCATGGAGCAGAAAGAGTACCTCTGACAAAATTTGGCATCATGACACCATAAAAAATGAGCAGAACACAACACACAGCATGCAATATAGTAAAAATGTTCCTGAATCTGCCAGTAATGAATCATTCATCTCCACTTGATACCAAATTCTCTCTGGTCATTTGTTCAGAATTTCTGAGCATTTACTACTACAAAATTCAGTTGCAAAGAGTACTCAAAGCAACCAAAAACTATCATGCAACTTAACTTGGGCCCACAAATCCTCAACGTATCACAGGTCGAGCTATCACAACAACTAAGGTAAAAGGATAATCCAAGTACTGGAGAAGACTCAGGAAGGCACAGATTTTCATTCACTGGCTTTTTACTCACATTTTTTCCAACGCTTTATCCAATACATTTCAAAACACATGGGCAATTCCATTTCAATTGAATCCAAATCAATCAAATCCAAAATTTCAAGTTCTCTTTACATTGGTATCATTGAAATCACTACGAATGTAAGAAGATGATCCCACCATGTTATCAACTTTTCACATTTAGCCATGACTCAGATTTCTGGCCTCAATCTAAACCAAAACCCAGAAGCTCCTCCCTTCTGCAAGACAACCTGCTCCACTACCACCCTACTGCATGTCCTTGATTGTTGACTCATGCCATCACTGCAAATGAGGGAAGTACATGTGAGTCATGGAGAAGAGGAGGGAGCACATAGCTGCTCACAAGATGAACCTACCATATCCAATGGACCTTGGGCTTCCAGTGACCATCTAATCCATAACTCGGCAGTTGGAAACACACATATATACACTTTTTGGCACTCGCAATATGGATTCTAAATTATCTAGAGGGTGTAATTAGCATGCAAAAACACAGCAGAGAGAAGATGTTCATCTTGGACATTTGGGGATTAAATACCACAACCTTCTAAAAGAGAGAGAAGCTTAAAACACTGCTTGTCTACAGTTGGAAAGGTTAAAGGTTCTGGGAGAATTAGAAAGTTGGTATTATTCCCAAAATCATGAAGAAAATTACATCTGATCTATTACATCACCTGGTATTGAAGGGGAGGGATGACAGACATAAATCCCTTTTTTGTGTCAGCCTTCATGCTCCTCACCCATAGATGTCACACCAGCTGAAGGGCAAACAGTTCTTCAAACATTACCTAACTCTGAACTGGAAGGTTGGTCGAAACAGACAAAGATCAATGTGCTTGGAGTGAGTTCTTTAGTGTAGTCATACTTTCCCTGGCAATCTTCTAAGTCCCTAGTGGCTGATATTACTGTGTATTGACACAAAATTGCAGGTTTAACAATCTACAACCATCACTGGGTGAAGGTACAGGATTACTATGATTTAGTTGTCATTGCTTGACTCCCTGGTTAGCTTCTTGAAAGCCAGTTACTAAAGTACTTTTCCGATATGAGATGCCATTCAAATCCTCAATAACCCACTTCAGCTCCACCATATCTGATATGGAGAAGTGCACATCCCCTTGTGAAATATGGACCCCTGCCTTGCTATGCTCATCAACATGAAGTGTTCCCTCAGCAAGCCTACTGAACCAGGAAACCAAGCCCTTTTGAGATTGACTGCCCTTGTTCTCAAGGTCCACCCCTCTGATGAAGCTGTCCTTGTTGCCTGCCTTTTCTTCCTGCATGGAAGGGGAAGATGTACAAGGGATGTTAGAAAGCAGAAGTTCCAAAGACAATGCAGTGGAATGTAAGGTGCTAGACTGCACTGCCCTAAAAATATTAGTCATGTGTCACTGATATGCCCTCTGAAGCACTCTGTGCAGTATGCCCACCTCAATGGATCTGTTATTGACACGGCAGACAAAGAACCCTGAATCACCTACTGCTCTCAATGTTGCCTCACTTTGCTGGCCTCCACCAATCACCTGATACACAAAACCGCAGTGAAAGATTAGCACTGTTGCATTTTCCACTTCACTACTACTCGCCAATTCACCAATTGTGTTCACTACTTAACATAATTGTACCATGATGGCTTGAACTAACAATGTAGTCCCTGGTGCTCAACATGTCATCAAGAGTTAAATGTGTAGGTAACCATGTGAGGAACAAAAAGCAATAACTGTATGGAGGAAAAAGAATATGAGACGAGCACAGACCTACACCCTACCTGCAGAGAAGCACCTCTAAATCAAATACATTCTTAGCTTATCATGAAGTTTATCACTGAGACCATGGTCCCATGTGGGCATGTCAGACAAGCATAAGGAGCATTCCACCCTAACCTTATTTTAGTGAAGATTCATTTGTGTGCCATGACTTCATGATTGCCATGGCACACATGCATGCAGAACATCTCACCTAAACTCCACATGGTGCTCACCCATGTATGTCTATTTATGACAATCATGGGGTGATTGCTATCATTATTGAGTACTTTAGATAAGTTGAAGATGTAATTTTGTTGAGAGGCCAGAGAATCACCTGCTGCATGAAAGACATATTAATGGAATGGTGAGTGAGACATCATGCTATTGCAGCGAAAGGTGCTTAGGGCCAGCTGACACGCACCACCATGACCTGCTTTGAGGAAAGCCCCCAGTCGATGCATATCCTCTTGAGCACATCATTGCTGCAGCCACCCAGTGCCCATAAATCACAGTCTCTCCATCTCAGCATTTATCTGACCTGCAAAACTTCTAACAAAAACCCCATTGCAGAACTTCACTTATCCCTGGCAAAAAAGCCATCAAAGAATACAAGCTTCAAAAGCACATAGATGTTACCTTATAGGTTCACCTTGTGATGAAGCATCAGTACCTTGCCTCACATGCCTGATCTGTCCAAAATGGAAGTTGCCAAGTTGGTCTAGAAGCAAGTTAAGATCTTCTTTCTTTCCCCATGCTAAAAGAGCTTGAGGTAACCCTCTTTCCTGCAAAAGAACAAGTAGAGAATTATGGTAAAAGCATCTATTATGTCCTTCCACCAAGACAGTTACAGCATGTTCAGGGGTGTATTACTTAAGCAAGATCAAGATGACAAAGCAAGACTCAAATGGTAAAAATAAAACTACAAAGCCATTTGCAGAAAGACAACTGAACTCATGAACTCCTAAGACCCTGCATGCATGATCTCCAATTGAAGAGAACTTGCCAAACTCACCACAGAAGAAATAACAGTACAAAAACCCTGTCAAACTATCTTCACTGCACCAAAGAATCAGAATCCATCACTACCTAGAACTCACTAAAACAAGCATTTGGTTATGGCTGTGTGGTAGGAAGGAAAACCTCAATATAGCGAACCAAAGCTGGTGCACCAGGCATGGCCTGCCAACCTCGTGCAGATGCTCCTGGAGAAGAAGGGTTTGCAGTCGGGATAATACCCAGCTTCTCTTGTTCTCGCCTCGCTTCTGCCAACATCTTCTTCTGGTATATCTTATCAGCATACTTTGCACGAATGCTGTCACCTGCCATAATCCAGTATGCTGTGTTTATAGTTGCTAGACGCTCAACTCCATTGTCTTCCTGATTATGGTTTACTGATTGCCAAATGTTGCATTCTGAGACCAGAGAATGCACCTTGATTCAAGGAGGGATCAAGAAAGAAGAAGCTCACCTCTTCCCATAATTTCTTCCAGGGCTTGCCGCTCCTCCATCCGGGATTTTAGTTTCTGTTTGCGAACAGGTATGGCACCTATACGATCTTGAAGCCCTGGGACAACAGTTTTCAAACCAAGAGATTCAATAATTTCATTTGCTGAGACAGCATGTTGAACAGCCTTTGCATCATCTTTTGCTTCCACAGTGGTGTTGATATCTAGCAAAGATGCCCAATCTCGCCGCTTCACATCCATCCTCTCCACAAGATCAACCTTTCCAGAAGTAGAGCTCGAAGAAGAAGCACTGCTGACAGTTGGAGTTGAAGATTGTCTCCTTTCCTGCAAGAATCCATGTCATTCCAAACCCTAAACCCTAAACTGCAGCGCTATGTGCTTGCAGAATACCATATGAATGTCTTTCATACAAATCCAATTCCCGTCAAGCAATACTAGGGTCTGATCTCCTTCACAATATCTGATTACATGGTTCGATTGCACGGCAATATTGCTTGCTGATTTCTTGACAATTCTAGTACGTCTCCGGCAGTTTCAGTGAATTCTTTCAACTGTTGCAAGGAAAATTCCTACTAAAGCTCTCTCTAGAAACCAGGCCGAAAGATCTTCACTATCAGATCCCTTGGTGATAGTGTAAAACGCAGGACCAGAAGAAGATGCAAGCAACAAGAGCTCTATTACTTCCGGGAAACCAATTTCTTCTTACCTGCGGCGACCACTGGATGA
>Ga0209208_10013057_pt1 | contig 10432 bp, 5 predicted proteins | sample S1TSphfallax_3_FD_187694 | JGI IMG/M metagenome (GOLD analysis project Ga0209208, IMG submission 187694) | Host-associated microbial communities from peat moss isolated from Minnesota, USA - S1T2_Fd - Sphagnum fallax MG (SPAdes) (version 2) | ecosystem: Host-associated > Plants > Peat moss >... | reverse complement strand
ATATAAATTTGCCCCTTCAATTCCTTGTCTAAGAAGACACTCCTTTTTGGAACCCCAACTATGAATGAGCCTATTTATAGTAGCTATTGATTTAACCCTTGGATAATATGATGTCCATCAAGGACTACCACATTCTTAAATTTAATGTGTAATTTTTAAGAACTCTATTTCTTCAACCCTATCATTCTACAAATTCAAACAAGAATCTTGCATTTTATTTTACAAATATCCAAAAGCCCTTGTTACATAACTGCAAAAATACCCAAAAAATGAAGAATAAAAATTATTTTAAATAATTTCATTAAAATTTTCTCAACTATTCCTAATTGTTTCTATAAATGACTAGTAACATTTGGTACCACCCAATCATAATTACTCCCCCTTTTCATGAACAAGCCATTCAACTATTTAAAATCTTCTTCCTTATAAGATCTTATGATCTTATCAAATTCACGTCATTCGCTTTTAAATATGTCTAACTCAAAATAATTTATAAGATTATTCAAATGAGTCCAAATTTATGCCACTAATCAAAGATCTTTGAGGTAAGGCCCATAAGTTGAATTACGTATTTTCTTATTTACCCGTCCTTCTAACCCTAGGTCACAATATCATTTATTTACAACTTTTACTATTAGTAACCCATCTAGGTGTTATAAAACCCTTCCACTATCACAACAACAACACTTGGGATTTTGTAAGCAAAATAAAATTTTAGTACAAAGTGTGGAATGGTAAGGTTTTCATTTACAATATAAAATGCAATAATTGGATTTTTGTCGTTCCAATGAAATTCCCATTGTGTTTGTTCACACTAGGTTTTTAACATACTCACCTACGTATTCCCAATAGCTCTTCAATTTATCCCATTTTATTTGTCCTAAGTTCTCTAATCTTGAAACCTACAATTTCAGCTCCATTAAATGATAAAGTCAGCGGACTAAAATGAATATCAATTAATGAAGGATATCAATGAAATTGAGGTTCCATTGATAAATGATACTTAATCAAATAAGAGAGGTTAATGTTTTAGACTTAAGATTTTGAACAAAAATAAATAAAATTAATGTGTGATAAAATTATGCCATCTATTTTTTGTGTGGGGTTGGCAATGTGCATCAAGTAATTGTGAATCTTAATTAATTGTACCAATAATTTAGGCATAACACAAAATATTTAACCTAATTATCACCATCCGTGTTCTTCTAGAAATTCCACCAAGTGCTTATCATTCACAAGAAGATGTGGAAAAAGATGAGATCCCTATTTTAATGTAACGATTTGTTCGAGCTATTTTTTTTTAATTTGATAATCTGAAAAAAAAAATTCTTTCACAAGATCAATGAGAAAGTTGTTGCTACAACAACCATGACTGAAAAGCTAAAGGCCCTTTCCTTAATTTTTAATAATGTTTGGATGTGTCCATGCATGCCATCACAACGGAGATGCACATCTATAAAATGCTCCAAGAACTTCAACATAATTTTTGAGATCAGCCAATAAAAACAAAGTTCTTTGGGATAATTGACTCATCACAAATGTTTAGACCTTTCTAAAAAAAATTTAAATTTTTTTTTGAAAAATTATGAGATCTTAAAAATCAAAGGATATCATTTAAGATAATAAAAATCAAACATTTGTAACCAAGGTTTTTTATCAAAATTTTCATTTCACTACCTATTTTTGAGGATTATTTAATCACGAAACTGACCGACCATAGGGCAAGGTACTTTTTGGAACTCAGTGTTGAATACAATTCGTGGCGTTATTGCCTCTTTTAAGAATATGTTTTGGAAAACATCCTCCTCCGCAAACAAAACAACAATTCTTGTTGAAATCTGGCTTTTGTTTAGCTTGGCTTAGAGTAATTAGAAAAATTTCAGGTTTGGGCTATTCATGGATTTGATTTGGAACTGAACCCTTTTTTTAAATTTGAAAAACTAGGAATTTTGAATGTGATGAACTAGGTGCAAGATGGGGTTCTTTCAAATTAAACTAAAAGTTGGAATCAAGATTAGAGTTTTTTTTTTTGCAAAGTAGGAAACAAATGACTATAGGCGAAAATATATTAGGTGGCACGCACCACTAAATGTCATTTAAGATTTTTTTTTTAAAGAATAGTCAATTGATATTTGGTTTTTAAATTCTAATTTAATCTATTGTTATTATTATTGCCTCCATGTAACAAAGGGTTTTGATTACTTGCAAGATAAAATGAAATATTGTCTTTTTAGATTTGTACAATGATAGGGTTGAAATTGTTTTCTAAAAAATTCTTCTAATGTATTTTTCAAGAACACCATAATTTTGTAATGGACATAAAAAATATTGAAGACTTCATTTTTTTTACTCAATAGCCATTGAAAATATATATTATTTCACAAGCTCTACAAGTAGCAATCAATTTTTATTTTTCTAAAAAAATTCATTCCTTATTTGTGTGGTCATTGGATGAGTATTTTTCCTAACATTCAATCATACACATTGTAACAATGTGATTTCTCATTACAAAACTTTTGGTCAAACATGTTTTTTAAATGAATTTTGCCATGCTCTTATGACTCATCATAAATATTCAAACCATCATAATCATTAAGCAAATTTAATGAAACATTGAAACCATCTGACATTTGCATCTTACAAATTCACACACACAAAAATGTCTCACCACAAGCAAATGCAAGAAGATCACCACTAAATCAAGTTGCAACAAGGTCACAACACGTTCAATTTCTACACCAAATAGGTCTTTCAAGCTACAATATAACTATATTCAAAGTATCATCATGGTCTGAACATAAATTGTGGCCCCATGCCCCCCTATCTATGTGACGACAGATTTAAGACTAAAAAACAACCATTTGATAAAATATTTTCATGCAACATGAATTGAAATGAATGTGGCCATGCCCTTATTAATCAATCACAAAGGTTAATACCATCATAATCATTAGCCAAAATTAATGAAACATTGAAACCATTTCACACTTGCATCTTGCAAATTCACACACACCAAAATATTTCACCAGAAGCAATTGCAAGAAGCTCACCACTAAATCAAGTTTCAAGAAGGTCACACGTTCAATTTATACCTCCAAAGAGGTCCTTCAACTACATTACAACTATATTCCATGTCTTTACATGGTCAAAACATAAAATGTGGCCCCAATGGCGCTTGTTTATGTGAAAACACATTTAAAATCATATCACAAATGTTTGATAAAACTTTTTATGCAACATTAATTGAAATGAATATGGTCATGCCTCTATGAATCAATCACAAATGTTCAAATCATCACAATTATTAAAATAATTCAATGAAACCATTTGACATCATGTTATAAATTCATACACACACATTGATCATTTTCAAAAATTAAAAAAAATACACCATGAAATGAAATAACAACCACAATGCTTTCAATTTTTGCCCTAAATAAGTTTTTCAAATGCAATATAGTTGTATCCAAAGTTTCATCATGGTCAAAACATAAAATTTGGCCCCTGAGCCCTATTTATGTAAGAAGACATTTGTGATTGCAAAGAAACTCTATTATGCAAAAAAAGAAAAAACATACAACATTAATTGAGATGAATAAATATCCATGACCTTAATGAATGTTAGTCACAAAGTTTCAAACCATCTTTCTCATTAGTGAAAAACAAATCCAAGAAACTCCATTCTCCATATTAACACATATACATGTGTGATATATTTTCAAAACCACAAACAAGTTCACAAAACAAGTCATTATGTGAGTAGGTTTATAGTAATCTTGCATGTCACCATAGTTGCATATGTGATTATTTTATGATGAATTCAAACTTTAGTTGTATATATGCAATTATAATTTGTGACTATCACAAGTTTAAATAAAAAGATTGATAAAAAGTGAACATATGTCATCCATTATTGGTGGCATCCGTTGATAAAACTTCACAACTAAGTTACTTTTCCAACTACATTTGCAACTCTACACAAATGACTAGATAAGACTTGGCATCTAAATTGTTATTTTAATTCAAAGTCTACAAGTTTATTTATTGGTTAATAAGTAGGGTAAATATATAATATTACCTAGTAGCTGGGCTAGGTAGATTAAGTAGGTATGCTAGGTATTTTGTTGCTTTCACCATGATAAAACTTTGGACATTAAACATCGTACTTACCTAGCTAACTATGTTAGGCTACAACATAGGTGAATCAAGTAAGTTAGGTTAAGGTTAAACTAAGGTAGATAGACATTTACTATGTACTTTTACTATTTTATCTTAAGTACATAGGTAGGTAAGTAGCTAACCTAGTAGGCTATGTAATCTTAATAAGTTAGGCTAGGTAGTTAAGACACTTGGCATGATGTGACTATCCATAATGTAATCACAAATGTAGTTAAATTTCATGTAGGCTACATGAGGTCAATGTCATATTCATCCATGACAATGGATGAAAAAAAATTATAATTGCAAAGTGCACAATTGCTAGTGCAACTTTCATGCTATGTGTTGTCTTTTGTGAATAATTGTTTAATGGCACTTTGTTTTAAACAACTAAAGCATTTGGTAGTTATAAATGTTTATTATGATTAAAATCCAATCATAAATTGAATAATTAATTTTCAAATTGAATCGTTAATTTTTCAAATTCCTTTAGGCTTGGTATTCATCAGCTTCTTTTTCAATAATTGAGTAGTGCAAAACAACATTGACTATTTTTCCATCCAACATGAAAAATGCATTATAAGTCACCTAAAGAAACTTTTTAATGTCCTTTCATTGATTTTGAATTTACAAAAAAATATAAATTCATGTTTCAAACCCAAAACTTTTTCCACCTTCCTTGGAACATAATATCCAAGGTGAGAGAAATGTTCGATCATGTGTAAGCTTTGGGCTCCACCCCGAAGAATTATTTTTGCAACTTTCCATTTTTGTAAAAAAAAATTGTTTTTAAATTAAAATTTTTAGAAGCTAGTTCTATCGTTAGGATCACCAAACATCCCATCTCACTTAGGATGAAAAAAAAATCATTAGTTGTGATTGATAACATTCTCAAGACCTTGGTGTTCTCTATTTCTTTTCTCAATTGTTTATCTCTTCAAAAGGCATATTCAAGCTTCACGGTTAATATGAAGAATAAGAAGGGAAAAATGTGTCCCAATGGTTTTCAATTAGACAATAGGCATAGATCTATTAGGAAGGCATCTTTTTTTTTTAAAAAAAACTTCAAGATTAGTGTAAGGAGCTTGAGGGGAAAAATTAAATCCCCAAACTCACTCAAACAACATGTGAAGATTTGCTACTCAAGTGTGAATGCCAAAGACCCCATGCCACTAAAGGTGGATCCAAGGACATAGAAATAGGCCAAAACATTCAAAATGGAGAGATTTAGAGATGTTGATTCAATTGGGTAGAAACATGTGGATGTTAATCTCACAAACCAAATAGAACCATTAGTTTAAGAGGGATCACAATTAAAACAATCAAACTCAAATATGTGCAAGGGAAACCATTCGACATCTAAACATGGAAAAAAAACTAACCTTCAAAATGTAAGCTCCAAAACTTGATGACAAAGTCCATGAACAAGTTGGGGCATAAGCAACAACTATTTGGATTTCTATCCAAGTGAAGCACTCAAATTGGTGTACTTTAAATTTGATGAATAAAACCTTTATTTAGTCATTCAACCTATTGTGACTACTCCCTCCATCAATGATTTAGCTAAAAACTAAAAGGGAAATTACAAGATGTCAAATTGGTTTGAAGTAGTCAAAACTTCTCCATGTCCAAAATCAATTGCTTGTGGTAGGTTGGCCATATTTTTATGTCAAAAATTGATGGCCTAGAATAGATTGGCCATGGTGATGGGAGGTGTGTTTTGAAGGGGTGGAAGTTGGGAAGTAGTCAAGCCTACGGTTATTGTTTGACTTAAGATGGAGGATGCTTGCATCCTTTGTAATGTGATCAAAACTTTTTGACAAAGAAAAGTGACTAAGGTATAAACATGAAGGCTCTTTGGCCTTTTTAAGCTCCAAATGGCATTGGCACAATCTTGTAAAAATAAATTGGCATATTTGTGTAAATAACCAAATATTTCAATTGTCAAAGGAAGGAATTAATCAGTGGGGTGTCGATTACAATAGCTCTTTTCCTTGGTTTGAGTTACATAGGAAGTGGTAAATCCCTGAATTGTGCAAGATTGGGGAAGTAAATGCAATTGTTTTGGGTCGACAATGACAACGTCAATTAGGGTGCGAATGTCATCTTTGTTGAGCACAATGTTGACGTGTTGATGAAAGGAATTGAATGTGGTTGAAATAAGTGCATGTAATTTTTTTTCCACGTGGAAGCCAACATTTTGTGTAATGGCAGCAAAGGTATAATAAATTACATCATGCATTTTAGTGCGTTCATTGCCATGAACATAACGTAAGAGGTGATACCCATAAGGTTGATGGGATGTGTGCACATACATCGAGGGGATACCTACAATTGAAGGATGGGATAATTAAAATTGCGAATGAAATGTTGTGGAAAAAATTGGGGAAAATAATCGAAAGGTTGAGAAAATTGGTTGAATTATAAGCCAAGCACCCACCCTTGGGCTAAAACATGATAAAATTTGGGCACAATGAACTTGATACATCCCATTGGAGAGCATTGCTAAAAAGGGTATGATGGTGCATACATTTTGAAATGGAATCATGAAGTTGAATTATTTGTTGTCTAATGAGTTGTTCAAATGGAGGAAAACACACACAAGCTAGGGGTGGTAGAAGAACACATGCCACCTTGAGGTGTTGCTGCAAAGGAAATGTGTTGTGGTCGACTCATGCTAAGGTCTTAAGAAGGAAAGGATGTTGATCAACCATAAACCTAATAACTATGATTGAAATGACAAAGAGTCAATTCTTTAAATAGGCCGTTGAAGTCATGGTGGATGTCGATGTGAGTTCGATGCCACCAAAAGTTATTGGCAAGGAGGTTTATTTATGAACTAAAGGTCTTTTTGGGCTATCAAAGGATTTTGGACCCAAAAGGTGTCCAAACATTTGAAAGAGGGAAAAATCAAAAGAAATAAGAAATTTTGTGAGGGTGGAAGATGGGAGGTGTACGTCATAAAAAATATGATCGGTGTTGCATGAATCAACAAGTTATAATTTCATAGGCTACTTGAACATCACCCATTTTAGAGAAAAGGTCCACATATTGAACATCTTCTAATATGGCATCTTTGATGAGGGATGATGTGAAAGTTGAGGTGCTGGAATCCCTAAGATTCTAATTCTTTCGAATGGGGTGGCAAATGGGTGGGGTATTGAAGTTTAGTGGTAGGCCAGAAGGTGAGCGTGCTATGCATTTTTGAGGTTGGATATAAAGACCTATCACATAAAGTTTGGTTTGAAAATGCTCATATGCATATGATATAATTGAAAGGGTTCTTATGATGTGAGTATCATCTACTATGGATGGAAATAAACAATAGGGGAAATGATTAGTTGTAGAACGTAAAACCTTAAAATGAAATAAAATAAACAGTGCCCCTTCAAAGGATCACCTTGACGAGTTCCCATGGCAAATGAGATGAATGTGACATCACTTCACGATTATGATGATTATAAAATAAGGGAGATTCAAATATATAAAATGTACGAACAAAAGGGATCAATTGTATGATGTTTTCATTTGCTGCATGAAGTTTTTGAAATATAACCCTTCTTGGCATCGAATTGAAGACGTTTGCCACATCCAATTGAAGAATAACCTAGTCAAGGTGAAGGTCTAGGGTGCACTTGATGTCATGGATTATTGTTTCACAATCATCTTTATTTGCAACTCCAAATTGGTGTGGGGAGAAATGTGTTGCAAAAGTTTTGTGGAATTGAAAGCATAAAATGTGGCTTATGAGTTAATATAATCTTTCCCCCATTGCAATGGGATGAATTCCACTTGAAAGTTTGGTCATGGTTAAAAGGCGGGTCAATCCAAAAACATGTGCAATTTGGGGTGGAATGTGACCTTGTGTAGTATGAGAATAAAATTAGAACAACTAAGGGAATTCATTCGTTGAAGTTTTCAGGTGAAATTGATTTCGAAGATATTCAAAAACCATTTCAAAACGACCACTTGTTCATACATGTGGCATGCATTGTAACACCAACTTGAAAAAATTAGAATAATTCCTTAATTTGGTGTTTAGGAATTAGTTGTACTACTTAGCTTCCATGGGAGTTTAACAATATGATCAAATAAAAAATTAAATATTTCAAAAATGCTACAATTTTTATGAGATTATATGTAATATGTATCAATGTTGGCCATTCATTTTTATTTTTTTTCAATAATCATTGGTATTTTTAATATTTCAAAAGTTAGAAAACCATTATAGTTTTCCTTAAAGTAATCTTGCCTTCACCCTGTCTTTGGGGCCTCTTTTCACCTCTTATCCCCTCTTTTAAATGGGGTCTGCAAAGTAATGAAGTTTTATTAAATATGGGTATCAAATGCTGAAACTGAGCATTTAAATTTTCATAATTTCGAATTCTAAGCTTCAAATTTTCATAATTCGAATTTTTATTTTTAATTTCTCTTTTTGGAAAAAAATTTGTTAATAAAGGAAAGGCTACTTGTTAAGGATGTAGATGCTGATTTCTGTAAGTGTATTATTATTTTTTGGGTTCAATTTTGTGTTGTAGCCAAAGTGGGGATGATCCAGAGGGAGATTTAGCTAGATTTGGCTACTGGGTGAATAAGAAAGTAAAAGTTTTAAACACATTATTCAATAGATTTTGGCTATCTACTTGAACCATGTATGTATAGAAACCTGGTGATTTTTCTTAAATTCTGGTCAAATTCTGGCTATTGAAAATCTAAAAGAAAAACATAATTTTTTAAAAAATTTAATTTTTATTACAGCTTTTTGGCTATATACAGCCAACAAAAAAAGCTGTAAGTTCTGGCTGGTTTTTGTGACCGGATCTGTCACCAACCCGCCGGGTATTTGAACATCGTCTCTGTCTCCCGCCACGCCCATTCCCGCCAAAGCCAGACTCCGAGAGAGAGACAGAGAGAGAGCGCGCGAGAGCGAGCGCGAGGTCTGGGGAGAGACGAGAGTGTCGCCGGAAGAGAGAGAGACACACACAGAGGCAGAGGTGTGTGGGAAAGCTCGTTGGGCGGCATGGGAGGTGGCGATGAGGGCGAGAGGCGGAGACGAGGAGGCGGGGAAGGAGGGGCGGCAGGAGGAGGAGGAGGATTGACATCAGCAAGAGCTGCGGCGCTATCGGAGTTGCGGAGCTTGAAGCAGAAAGGTGGACGGAGGATCGATGGTTTCCAGTTGAAACTAGAAGAGAAAATCTACGACACGCTCTCGGAGTCCGACTACAACCTGCTGGTGGCCAAGCGGAGGGAGACGGGAGCGAACGCATTCGTGGTTGCGGATGATGGATTGGGTTACGCTGATGTTGGTGAAGAGGTGGAGTGGGATGTCGATGAATTCCCTCACGACTCTGATGGCGACGACGGTGAGGATGGTCACTCGGGGAAACGCAAGAACAAAAAGAAGGGAGATGGAGATGGTAATTAGCTTTGTCTCTTCGTCTTCGTTCTTCGTCTTCCCGGAGAGCTTTCTTTTCTTTCGGCCGCGGATTGTTTTTGTTTCTCAGTTGTAATGTGCCAGAGTTTGCAGCTCTCTCGAATTGTTGAAATGTAGGTCGGATTTTAGGTTTTGGAGCTCAGTTCAAATTCAATTGCTGTGGTGCAGTTGTCAAGAAGGATGCACCAAACAGGAAAGCAGCCGCACTATCAGCAGCGGCAGCGTTGATAGGGAAGCAACGATTGGCAAGCATGTTCACATCCGCATCAGGAATGCCTTTATTGGGACGTAGAGCACGCGACGAGAAGACGACTGCGCCGCGAAATAATGCAGACAATCCTGAGAGCGTTCTCGACGATGTATTGGCTAACCTTTCTACTCATGACATCGATCACGAGAGGGAGAAACGTCGAAGATTCGCTGGTTAGCATTTTCTTCTGGGAAATTGCAATGCTAGGTCGCATGATGTCTAACAAAACAAAAAACTCCTTGAATTCCACAGCATGCTTCTTGTATGGTATCCGTGGAGCCTGGAGCACAATTAAGTCACACCAGCTATGGGATTTTATTTTTGCAATCCATTTGCAGTTATCTATGGATGATTGTAATACATTTCAGGGTTGCATGCCACTGTACTCTTTGATGCATTTAGTGTCCTGAAGAGAATTGTACATCTCAGCTCCTCATACTGCCAGGAATCAATAACTGCTTGCAGGAATGCATAGCTCTCGGACTGCTCCTGCTGTTGTGGAACAGGGACCTGTTCTGGCTCGACAAGAAGGACCTGGTTCCAATGGCTATGGAAGAATTGCTCAGGTATGCACGAACAAGCTTCACAAC
>Ga0209208_10013056_pt1 | contig 10432 bp, 10 predicted proteins | sample S1TSphfallax_3_FD_187694 | JGI IMG/M metagenome (GOLD analysis project Ga0209208, IMG submission 187694) | Host-associated microbial communities from peat moss isolated from Minnesota, USA - S1T2_Fd - Sphagnum fallax MG (SPAdes) (version 2) | ecosystem: Host-associated > Plants > Peat moss >... | reverse complement strand
AAAACCAAACAATACACACACGCTTAACAACAAAGCTTGCTCTGATACTACTCTCTGCTCCTACCTCCAAGATCCCACACCACCAAGCTTTCTTTGCTGCTATCCCTTTATCCTTCAAAACAATATCAGAAAAAACCTCGCATGCAGAAAACCTATTAGGGTTGCCGGCAACAACAACAAACAAATTTTGCTTTCTTCCCTCTCATTTGGGGTGAGAGCCCAGGGGGTGTGTTGCTTCTAAAGACTCGAGCAAGGTACTGTAATGGAAACGAAGCTTCACTATCCTTCTTTCTTTCTTTTTTTCTTTGTCAATGATTGCAGAGCTGCCGGACTACTACTTCACGGAATGCAACCGGATTGGAAGATCGCAGCAGTGATTTCTGATTTTAAAAAAATGCTCCCTATGATCTGAACGAAAGGAGAGAGAGCCGGTTCATCTTTGTTACAAGAAGAGAAAGATCGGTGAAGGTATTCACAAGTGTGATTTCCGACTTTATTTGCATTCGACCCTATCCCTTTGATCCGAAGGAAAGTAGAGAATTGGAAGCACTTGGATTTTCAAAAGACTTGGATTTTTTGGCCTCTACAGCTGTCTGTCTTTGTTCTGTCTGTTAGAGAGAGAGAGTTCATGACTTTCTATATCATACCCTAATGTTGATTTGTAATTGTCAGGTTGAGTACTTATAATGTTTTTCCTTGCACCTGTGAGCCCTCAATGCCAGTGGGGTTCACTGGACTGGCCTTGTCTTGTTGGGTCACAATAGTTCTATTCTACATCAACTTGTTCGGGGCTTGGCATTTAGGTTGATATTGTACCAGTTTTGACCAGATGATACAAGAGAGCAATGGGGAGGTCTATTACACAATCTTCCTAGCCTCCATCCTTTCTAATTTTAGTACTTCTTCTCCTCAATAAGCTATGTATTGATTTGGGTTGTTTTCTGATTTCTTCATTTTATCAATTTGGTCTTCTGTTCTTAGTATTCAACAGCAGAAAGTCTTGTGTTCAACTATCCCAAGTGGTGTGCAATGTGGAGAAATTTGTATTTTGACAAGTCTCTCAAAGACTTTGATGGGAGTAATACCTTTCTTTCATGTTGTAATAACAATTAGGCATATGTCTGTCTTTTGGTTATTATAGAAGCTACTGGGTCACCAAAAATTATGGCCTCAGAGTTTGATGAAAGCTGCTTCTGCAATGAATGGGAATTTACTAATGTCAATCTTTGTGGCAGCTCCATCAGCATATGCCAGGGTTGGTGGGTGGTGCGGTTGACCTTCTTTCAATGTTGCTAGACCTTAATCTCTCATCTAAGGTGTCCAACTTGTTAATGTCATGATATTGCAATCTATGTTCAGATGGAATGTGCCTCATAATGGTTGCTATATGGTCCAAATTGTCTAGTGGGTATTTTCTTGGTGCTGGAGCAATGGAAATAGGAATTAAAAGTTCTGCTTTTGCAGAAAGCTCCATTGGAGATCGTCCAAGCTACATATGATGTGTCATTTAGTCCATCAATTGAAATTGCACTTCAAATTTGACCAGGAAAAACTGGGGTTGTAAGTTGGATTCAAATTATGAAAGTAGCATAGAACTTTACTGTCCTCTATAGCCATTCTTTTTTTTTTCCAGGTTGTTCTGTCACTGTCAACAGTTCATAGACTTCTACTTCATGCCATCATTAGCTTCTTGGTGTAACAGTTTGCCCACTGTATTCAATGGCAATCCAGATGAATATTTTTTACATTCAAGCTGGCCTATAATGTCACTCCATTCAGTCTTTCTTTCGTCTTGTACTCCACATATAGGCACTCTGTCATGTTCACCTCTGACTTGATTACCCATTCACAAAAGAATATAAGACCCCATATAAGATTGGTTTTGGGCCCAAATTTGTAGAAGAACTATATTCTATCCCTACACATCGTTTTCTCATTTGTGCACATTACTATACAGTCTACTCAACTTTATCTTTCACCACCAGCACACCATTCAAGGAAACCTAAGAGCCTTCTACTTGTATAATTAGTCTTTGTAGATACATACCTATCTTATTACAAAGTGCAACTAGGCAAGCGAATTCACCAACTTTGACTGTGCAATATGTATAATGTTGTGGATTGGACACAAAGTTCAAAGGTATCAGCAGGAACAAACTGTCATACTGCTGCCACCAAAGTAGAGATCCTTTAGTTTGGGTTCAGAAAGAGGAAGAAGAAGGGTAATACTTGATCTGGTTGAGAGGGCAGTAACCAAACAAGAGAGCGAGAAATAGGTACAGCAAGAGGAGATGTGAACATGCATCCCAATTTCCATCCACTACCACACTTTCTCTCACTTCAGTACAAAAGTTTGTACTCCATTCTTTGAAATCCTTGTTCTTTGTCATGAATCTGAAAAAAATGGAAAGGTGCCTACTTCACAATGGAACAAACTCTAGAGGTACCTCCAATGTTTACTCCTCATTTGTTTGTAGTAAACATCTCATTCCCCATCACTCCCTTGCTCCATTTGGTACAATCAGGAAAGAATTTGTTGTGGTGTTTGTTTTATCCTTCTCATGACATTGTATGTTTAATGACCCAGTGTACTCTATCTTTTCTTACAGCAAAAATGAAGAAATTCAAATTGACTTGGGAAACATACAGTCTAAGATCATTTCCATTAAGCTTTATCAAACCATCTTCACTTCAGTATTTCTTCTCTCTATGCAGATAAGCTTCAAAAAGCTTTTAAAAACATTATGTATTGCCCCAAGACTCCTCCTCCCACCAATGGCAGGGTCCCTAGTGGCTCGTAAGGGTGATGATAACTGTTCACCCTAACTAAATTGTTCGGCAACAACAATAACAAGTGCCTTATTGCATAACAGTTTTGCTCTTTCAATGGTGTCCATAAGGATGATAAATGTTCAACATACTAAATTAGAAACACATGGTGGTTAGCATGGTGAAGCCCAAATGGATCCTTCTTCAATGGTACATGAAATGTTTCTTTAGTGGACTCCACATGACCTTAGAATGTAGCGATACCAAACTTTGGCCAGTTTTTGGGTGCATCACAAATGTCTCTACCTTGAAGGGCAGAGCCAACAAATTGGTACAGACTATACTAGACTTTGTGCACAAACCAAGAATTGATAACTATTTAGGGTTCCAACTATTCGGCAACAACAATAATAACTTGTCACAAGCTTCTTGCACAAACCAAGACTAGAAAAATTGTTAAGGTTTCTGTCCTGTGTCAATGATTCTCATTCCTCTCATCAAACCAAGAACAAACTGCAACAAACTTCTTTTTGCACAAAACCAAGAATAGAAAATTTGTTAGGTTCCAGCCAACAACGATAACTGAAAATAAATTGTGAAAACTCTTCATGCACAAACAGAGCATATAAAATTTGTTAGCTTACCATATGCTTGTGCCATTGTCATTATTTTTTGTTGAGTTTCTTGGGATTTGGTCATTGTTGTTGTTGGGTATGGTTTTTTGTTTTCTTTTGTTATTCCTTTCTTAGAAGAAGGCCAAGATGATGTGAATTCAAGACAGGATGTTTTCTTTTGTAGTCCACCAACAACTTTCAGCTGCAGCCTTTAGTTTTGTTTCCCCTCTAGAGTAGTATTGATGTTTATTGCTAATTTTTCAAGTTCCTACTTGTTGTAGAATGGTTGGGATTCTTTTTTCTTTTTTTGGTTGCACGCTTTTGAAATGGGTACAATTGTCTTTAGTTACAAACCATTGTGCTTTTGATGTTCAAAATCATGTGAGGGTTATGTTACACACATCATTGATTGAAGTAGTCCAATTTGTTTCCATATACTTTATATGTGAATGGTATTGACTGTTGTGATTAATGCAAAGTATACATATATTATAACAAATCTCATAAGGATGGAATGTTGTGGGCAAGAAGAATCAAGGCATCTTACAATAAGCTCTAATTTTGTTCTTTACTTGTTACAATTTTTTTTAATTGGTTGTTGGCCATCTATATCCACCTCAAAAGAGTTTTACACTTGTTGAGGTATTTTGAATAGACAAAATTATGTTCATGTTTTGTGTGTACTAAACATGGAGAATCAATGTGAAATTCATGAAGAATGCTAGGTTATTGGATTATCAATCTTGGATTATGTTGAAGAACTTGATGTAGATGTTCACAAACAAGGATGTATACATCATCATGAATTTAGTTTCCAAATGGGTGACAATCTAATCCAATGGATATGGTGCATCCATGGAATAGGTGTGTTGGCACAAGGAAAGAAATGGTGTTTTTAAAGTTAAGGGTATATAAGGTTTGTAGCCTGGTGAACAAAGATATAATTTTTTTGATTCACAAATATGCCAAAATAGTTAGTTATATGCAAGAAATTATCACAAAAGCCAAGAAATTAATGGTTGTTTTGAAGTAAAGAAAACAAATGGCCTAAATTTGTAGGATGGCACAAGATCATGCAATGAAGTGGGAGGAAAGATGTATTGATGTGTTGTCCAAAATTGAAGAACGATGTAAAGATCTAACATTTGTTACATCCCTTGTTCGGCTCGACATTGATCACTACCTTTGGCATCATAAATTTGAACCTAATTTGGCCATGTGCATTCAATCACCATTGTTTCCATTATTACCTAGTTGCTCCAACAAGGAGGTTAAGATTAGGAAGAAACTTGTTCAAAAACACATGTGGAACAAAAACAATAGTCATCAAATCAATGTTTTACAACCAGAATGTGAAAAAAAACTCATTCCACACCTTTCGAAGCAACTTTCCAAACAGGTAATTAGGGTTCCTTTCCACATTGTCTTATATATGTGGTCTTCTTCCAAGCATGTTTGATGTGAGAAAGTTGCCAATATATTAATCTTTCCAACCTTAAAATTTCAATTTGTTGTATTTCATCATGTGTTCTAGTTTACACTTCCTACATTGTATTTCTTATTGGAAACTTTGAGAACCCTTTACCAAGTACAATTTTCTTTTACTGAAGTGGAATTGTTCTATTGCAAGATAATCTCCAAAAGGTGTTTCAATTTATTGAACCCAAAAAGGAAAAAAATCATCAAGTCATTGTGCAATCTTCCTCCGCAACTACTCAATTGTATAATTATGGTTTCAAGATAGAAAGATACATTGAGCCAACAAAGTTCAATGTCTCTAAACATGAAAGTCCTGAACCAACACTTCCTTGGAGTAAACATGAAAATGAACAATCAACTACAAAGTCAATACACAAGATGCAAGAGGTTACAACCCTTTGTTGCAAATTGGGAAGAAGTGAATCACTTGGGTGCATTGGCGAAAATACTGGACTTACAAAGTCAAGGAAGACACTATTGGGTTTGTGTCATATGCCTTTTCTTGTTGAGGCAAAACAAACTTGAGAGCATACTAACTAAAGGGGTGTAATATTTGTGGGGAAATTGTTTTAAAGAAAAGTTCTCCAATCAAAAATATTTTTATTACGGTAAAAGGAAACACATAATCATATAGATAGGGAGTGCTAGTCTTTTGTGTTACACATGAAATTTTCTTTGCAATCTTAGAGATATGTTATATGCTACCTTGAAGAATAGATAATTATAGCAATGTTATTGTAGGTCCCCTAGTTCTCAAATTTTTTCCAACTAGTTCCCAACCTTGATGTTGCCACAGAAGAGGAAGCTATAACTAAAATCCATGGAAGACCACAAATGATCATGTCAAAATTTCAACATCCTACTGGAAATGCTAATAAAAAATTTGTTACTCACACAAACATTACTTCAAATGGAAGTTCAACATGGAATGGTGATGAGTTGGCCAAACATATGGTTGTTCAAGATTCATCTGAGGTTTTCAAGCACCCCAAAGCATGACCAATGACACACTATATAAGGTTCATAAAGTTGATGCAACCTTTGATAAATTGTACATCAATGCCATTTGAAATCCAACTTTTGTATGGTCCATTTGAATTATTTCAATAACAACAATGACCATGCCTTTGATTGAAAGTTTGATGCACGAAATATATTATTTTTCAATTCCAAGTAATTATGTGTGAACTTAATTATCTAGATATCTTGTCTTTTTTCATGAATCAGATACTCAGTAAAAAGGTAGTAAAAACGTCGGAAGAACACAATGTCAATAGCTTGGAAACAAGTTGGGGGGGGGCAATTTGCCACACATGGGCTCAACCATTGCAACAATACTTGGGCACACTACAAGAATTTGTACATCAACTTCACCTTTCCCAATTTTCATAGTCAATTTTCCAACTTAGTGAGTTTCACAAGTGTTGTTAAAGAAGGAGCTTGTGTTAGGACAGAAAAAATCAAGGATGTTATTTTTTAAACAATATATATATTTTTATTTATCATGTTTAATGTATAAGCCTTGTGTGTATGCAACAAAGTTCCTTTTGGATAAAGGCGCAATAAAAAGTTTGTTTTGCAAACTAAAAGGTTTGTTGGATAGGAGCAAGAACTCAAGCAACAATGGCTTACAAATGATGAATATGGAACTACAAAACATGCCCCTAACATATCAACTGATGCCATTAATCATAACAAGGCTACTATGACATTTTCAAAAGAAACAACTACAAAAGCCAACCCTTCGATTCATTTGGTTGACAATTTTGAAAATGGTGGACATGCACAAAATGCAATTGTTCATACCAAAGTCAATGTTAATTCAAAGAAGCATAATGTTGTATCTTCCATAGCCAAAGCCAAACCACCAAAGAAGTGTGGCCAACAACTTTCAATGTGGTATCAACATGTGGCAACACATGTAAGGTGTGTACCAACAAAGAAATTTAATGGGAAGGCAGGTTATGATATTGGAACAATAGGTATGTTTTTCTTTTCTTTAAATTGATAAATTGCATTTGCAAGCACTTTGCAAATACAACTATAAAGGAATTTAATAAAACAACTATTAAATATGTTATTATATGAAGAACATTTTAGAATATTTGAAATGAAAAATAAATTTCAAGTATGTCATTAACTTGCAATAAACTGGTCCTTAAATGAAAATTTTCATTTTTGTTATAAGAATATACTTGAACATTTGAGTTATCATAGGTCTAAAATAATGTTTTCATGGTCCAAAAAAAGAGTTTTAAATTTGACTAATTTGCATTTAAAAAAATTCAAGCAAAAGATGATTAATGTGGTATTCTTACCAATAATTTGTTGGATTTGTTTTTTAGATCCAAAAAATGTAATTGACAAGACAAGCATGCCCAAAAGGCTAAGTAGGTAGGTAAGACACCTTTGAATTTGTCACCTATGTCCTATATATATATGTGAATTGTTCAATATCTAAAAATAGTTTTTCAAAAGGTTTCTATGTTTAGGAAATGTATGTTAGATCATGACATTTTTTTCATTTTAAAAAATTTAATCTACCCATATAGATAATTCCCCTTTATTGAAACAGAAAAGGCAAGAATGTGGAAAGACAACCCTATAAGTGGCAAGATAAGAAAATGGTTACTTCAGATGTCGAAGGAACATTGATCCAAAGGGGAAAAACAAACGCTACAACACATGTTTCATCAAAAGCAAACAAACAAAAAGTAAAGGCTAATGTAGAGCCCACCCTACAAGAATCCAATCAGAAAGGGTTTAAGATTAATCTTAACCAACCCCATAAAAGAAAGCAACAAGGGTTCAAACTTGATGACACAAATATTGTAATACAACCACAACACAAATCAAGTTCTTATGGGTTTGAGGTTGAAAGGTGAGTCATTAATTATCATTTAGTTTAAATAAAAGTCGTATTGATGTTCATCATTGCATAAACCAATTTTTGCCTTTATATGTTTAAAAGTTGAAATCATGAAAATCTCACATTGTAGGAAAACCAAGTAGATTGGACATCCAAACTTCTCATTTAATTATTGAGAAACATAATTTATATTCAATTTAACATTTGCAAACCATCTAACCTTAATTATATGCATACATTTATGTTTCCAACTGAAGCTCTTATGCTTATCATTTTGATCATTCCTTGGGTGATTGTGATTAGGTTGGCAAATGATGTTGTGGATGGAATAGTGATTGAAATTGCCCAAGAATTGACATCTTTTTTGGATTTGGTTGTGGAGGATATGTATTCTCATGAATTCACTTGAGCCACTAATAACAACCATACATCCTATGAATCAATTTATACTAGGTTGTTAAATGCACACATGGAGCTTGTGGCATGGTGGTAAAGAATGAAGGCTTTCTTTGTTGAAAATTTGTGGGATTCATGTTAGAGCTACATTCATAATCTACTTAGAAGAATAAGGCCAATTTGTTTTTTGAAGTTGAATTAAAAAAATTAGACAATCAATTTGAATTTTTTTGTTATAATTTGTTGAGAAATCAATATTGCATATATCTTATGAGCTTTCGTTCTAGCATTGCATTACTTGATTTTGGAATTTTTGCAACTAGAAGTGTGTTTGAACTGCTTGAAATCATGAAAGCATTTGAAGAAAATTCAATTTGTTACTTATGCCTATGTACGCAATGAAAAGGTCATCATATCTTTCTCATTTTTTTCTCAAATTTGCTCATGTAAATTTGCTATTAATAGCTTTGCAACCTCATCACTATGTCTTTTTCATCTCTTGTTTAAATTTGCTTATATAAATTGTTGTTAAAAGCTCACAAGGGGATGCAAAATGGATTTTTTGCAAGCTCATCATTGTATATTTCTTTTTTTTGCTTGAATTTGCTTCCATAATTGTTGTTAATAGCTCACAAAGGAACCAAATGGAACACCCTCATCATTCTATCTTTCTCATATCTTGTTTGAATTTAATTTGCTTGTGTAAATTGTTGTTAATAATTCAAAAGGGGATGCAAAATGGTTTTACAATTTCATAATTGTATCTTTTTCATTTCTTGCTTGAATTTTATTTTATAATTTATTAATGGTTCACAAGGGGACCAAATGAGTTTTCTACAAATTTGTCATTTTATGTTTTTTCATTTGTTGTTCAATTTTGCTTATGTGAATTAGAAATTGTAGTAATGGATTTGTTGTACCAAGAATGATCATATTATTTAAAAATCTTGTTGAATTTTGGTCTACAAGTATCTACTATTAAAAAACCTTTTTTCACAAGATAGACACAAGTTAATGAAATTGCAACTAATTAAATATGGATGAAATTAACATGGATGATGAAAGATACCATATGGATGAAAGTTGATCCCAACAAATAATGATATATTGATGACATTTGAAATTTGGTAACATGGATGAAATTAGGTAAATTGATGAAGTTAATTACGTGAAAGTTGTTAAATTTTTTATCACATGAGTAGAAATTCACTTTCATATGTTTAATTATAATTTCATGGTGTCAATCTAAATGATTGCTCCCCAAAGGGACATTCCTTAATTTTTTCAGAAAATGCATGAATAAAAATACTAAGTTCTATACATTGATAATTACAATTATAATGTAATTACTTTAGAAATATGGTATTTTTATTCAAAAAATTAATTCATAGTTAATATAGGTTGGTTTAAATAAGTTTATATTAAAAAATAATAATAATAAGGTGAGAAAAAAAAAGTTGGACAATCACCTACTACCCCACAAAAAATAACTTGTTTGATGCACATAGTCTAGAACTCCAACAATTAGTGTCGACCCCAGGGATATACTTCAATTAATGCCATCCACATGACAATGGTTCTTTTATGTCACTAACGTCATATATATGTTTTATCAATTTCAACCATATTGCCAAGTTCCATTCATGAGTTCCAAGTTTATGCAACTTGTTAATAACACTCCTATCACCAAATCCATCCATTTGACAAAGTTCTTCAATTTATTCCAATGACATTTGCATGGTCAATTTCAATCATGTCATAACTTTAGACATGTAATCAATTTCACCTTAACAATGACTTTCATTGTGTTGATTTAACTTCATTCATATGACCATGTCATTTTTTGTTGTCATCCATTTGATGAATGTGAAAACTTTTTTCCATTTCCAATCCATATGGCCCAATGTCATTCATATGGTGAGTTTTGTTCACATGGTTGAATTCATTCGTGTTTTAAAGCTAATCTTTATTGCATGATGTTCCCACCTATGGGTCCAATTTCATCTATGTTGATTTTTTTCAATGTTACATGAATTTCATCCATTTCAAGATTTTGTACATGTCATTGTTTTATCAAATTAAAAAAAAATCATCCAAATGTGAATTTCATCCTTATCCTTCAATATTTTATATTATCCAAATTTTAAATTAATGGAGATGCATTGTTTTATCATCCAACCTTGATATACAATTGCACATGAATTTAACATATGTAGTCTTGGCCCAACTTCATAGAGCAAATTTTCTTTTCCCATTATATGTATTTTGTGCATTTCATAATTGTTGGAGATAAAGGTGTTACCAC
>Ga0209208_10013055_pt1 | contig 10433 bp, 14 predicted proteins | sample S1TSphfallax_3_FD_187694 | JGI IMG/M metagenome (GOLD analysis project Ga0209208, IMG submission 187694) | Host-associated microbial communities from peat moss isolated from Minnesota, USA - S1T2_Fd - Sphagnum fallax MG (SPAdes) (version 2) | ecosystem: Host-associated > Plants > Peat moss >... | reverse complement strand
ACATCCACCACCTAATTGGTAAGGATGGATGGTATGTGGACCCAAAAAAAAACCTCATTCATTGTATTTCTCTCCCATAGCTAACCACAATGGTTAGCTTTGTAGTTAACCATCCACACATATTAACCTACTTAAGGTGCATTCACAAGTAACGTTAAGTGAAAATCTAGGTGGCATCTTAGGTGGCACCCAATGTTAAATGGGTGGTTGTTTAATATTAAGAAAATATTAACTTAACATAAAATCTTCGTGGTAGATAGGTTTAGGTCCTAAATGACTAACTTGGTGTTAGGGGACTTAATACTATAGTGCATAACACCAAGTGTGAATGCACCTTTAGTAGCTACCAAGTGCCAACTCCAACCACATCAACCAACCAGTGTGAATACTCTTGGATTATGTGACTCAACACCCAACCCACAAGTGGACCAACCATTGGAAACCTGTTAAGACTCTGTTCATCCACGACCGTGTTACCAGGTTTAACCTCAAGTTCCTTGGTAACATCTCTTGTTAACCCCCCTATGTTGTTCACACAATACCTATGTAAGTGTCAAAGGTATTAGTGTAACTTGTGCCATTGGCCCAAGTGTGAACACAACACATTGAGGGCTCAGCTGATTTCTCATTCCAAACCCAATTTTTGCAATTTGTTTGAATTTCTAGCAACAAAAATTCACGCAAAAAATCAATATCTTTCACACCTTAGCTCTAAAAGTTGTGAAATTAAACTCTATTAAATGGAACCCGCCAAATGCTTTTAATAACACCAAGAACACACCTCTCAATCTTCAATCTAATTTTCAGTTTGAATTTCAATTTTATTTAATTTTTTAATTGAAAAAAAAAGATTCAATAATCAATAGCTTCCACACCTTAGCTTCAAACAATCTCATACCAAGTTGGTGACTCTTTGGTGCACTCTTACTCATCAAGAGCTTTTGAAAGCTACGACAAGCTTAACACATAATGAGGGAGATCTGATCTCATTGCGACAAACAAAAACCAAAACAAACTTACCTTGCTTCATAGATAGGTTGAGTAAGTAGAGAATGTAATTATTACTCAATAGGTAGGTCAATAGGCTTGGTAGTAGGTAGGTGACTAGGGGGTAGGTAGGTAGATGCATGTGGATGTTTAGTTACATAACTAAACCACCATGGTTATCTATGACACATGAATACAATGACCAAATGTTGCATAGCCACATGTCATCCATGCCCCCAGGTGGATTCTCATTCACTTTAGCTCTTATTGTGTATGGTGATGTAAAATAGAGTGGTTTATGAAATATTTCCATTTATAACTAGAATTCTATATTGCCCATTTTTGGGTCTCTACGTGTCTGGATTTTGTGTATAACTTCGCATAAAATTTTTCAGCTCAAAGTTTTTGAGGAGATAAGTTTGATCTTCTTTCTTGTTGTTGTTGTTGTTTTTGTCCAGATTCAGTAGCTGCTTGTTGTTGTTCTTCCATTTCCTCCTGTGGGTCTGTTGCTGCTGCTGTGTTTTTTTTTGGGTTTGCAGGGGCTTTTAGTTGTTGTTCCAATCCTTTCTCTTGTACTGTGTGCGGAGTATCCAGGTAATCAATCTCCCTTGGCTCATCCTCACATTAGCTTTTGGTCTGCGAATTTCATTCCGAGCACCAGAGGAGATAGTTCACACAACCCTAAAAGACACCTCTCTACTTTGCTTTGATTCTTTTTCATTCCCAGCACCAGGCCAACAACAGCTCTTGGGGATTGAATGCTATCTTTGTTTTGAATTTGTCTAGGAGCTTTTATTTCCACAGAGTTTTTTTTTTACATTTAGGTCTGGGTTTATGATTCTCACTCACATGTTTGGTACCTATTTTTGTGTTCTGCACAGTTTTCTGCAGAGTCATGTATGTGTGAGGCATGGCATGCTTGCCAAGAGGGTGTTTTTAAATTTTTTTTACTGCTATGTGTTTGCACATGGTTAGGAGGCACATTTTCAGGGGGGAGAGAAAATGAGGAGATCACTGCAGGGAAGAATGAATTCGAATACACAACATGCTGGTTGATGGTCTGCACAGGTTGTGGACTATATAATAGTACTAACCAATGTTGGTTGGTTTGTGGGTGTTGAAGATTCTGATGGAACCTTTCCAAATTTCTTCAACCATGTGGGGAGGAGGTGTGGCACAGCTTTCAATCTATGCTCATCTCCTCTAACAAGGTGAGTCTCTCTAGTTATGTGATCTGGACTTTTCGTTTATACGATTTGCTTCTTCCTACATACACTGGACCTACAATATCTTGGAACAAGGTGACAACTTCTCAATTGATGCATCTGAACCTTGGTAGCCACATTATTGAGAATTGCTTGTGGAACATGTTAATAATCACATTACAAAGCTTGCATGCTACCCTGCTTACTAACCTACTCCTTTGGCTTACAGGGAAAGGAAGAAACTCCAACATGGAGGACAATGAAGGGAGGGAGCGACTGCGGCGTCACCATCGTGGTCTACTGCCCAGGCCCACACAAGCACCAAGCATGGGCAGCATGGCAAAAAGCAATGGCAAAAGTATTCAGCCACTTTGTGAGAAAATTGTGCTGTTTGAAGGTCGGCGCAAGTATGTGTGTGCAGCTGTTGTGGAGCAGTCTTACCATAGTCCTCTCTTATGGTCCTCTAGTTACTCGGAGCTTGGTTTGCTGCGGGCAGGTAGAAGACAGGGAGTCTCATCAGCTCTTGCAAATCTTCTTCAGGTGTATTCAAAAGGCAGAAATAATGTGAAGCAACAATACCAAAGTGGAGTATCAAATGCAGGGATACTAGTTGTTGGAGGACTGCTTACGGTTGCTAAATTTGCAGTGCTCTTTTTGTCAAGATCTCTATGTTCTGGTGCCTGGCCTTATTTGCAAGTACTCAGCATTTGCACTCTACCTATTGGTCCACTCAAACATCTTGTAATAATCTAATCTTGGCTTTTGTTGTGATGCTTTTGCTTTTTTGATTATTTTCATGCTTGCTGGACATTGCACACTTGTTGGGTTACTGCTTTTCTTAACATAGAGTGTCTAGTGTCTGCAAGCTCTCATGTGAATTGACCTGAGAATGTTGTGGATTATAGGAGCTTCCAGAGCCCATTAGGAGTGCAGCAAAGTCAATAGCAGGGCCAGTGCTTGGGATCACTGTTGCACAGCCAGTGGTGTGGTGGTGTTTGCCTGATGTTTATCGCACAGCAAGGTTTTGGCATCGTCTTCTGCCAATATATTTTGGGTAATGTTGACACTGAATTCTAAGACTTTTAATTGAGTTGAAAGTAAGCAGTTACAGCTAACAAAAGTTGACCAAAAAACTGCTGTTTTGAACTAAAATTAAATTTGCAGGCAATTGCATTACACTGGAATGGGGGTTCATAGAGTGAGAAATTTAGTAGAGTTACCAAAAACAAAGCCCTCTCCTTGATGGAAAAAATTGATATATACAGCAGACTGCAGGGTATGATAGTGAGTTTCAATATGGCTAGCTCAGCAGCAGACTTCCATTAAGTCAATGAATTTGCTGGGTTGCCCTCTATTGCAAAACAAGAAGAATTAATGGGCTGTCTGAAGGAGGGGGGGAGTTTAGGTACATGAGGACGAAGAGGCAGGTGAGGAAGATGACACCACCTGAAAAGGAGAAAGTATGGGCAGTTCGTCATGAGTGGGGTGGGGAGAAAGTGCATAAATTGGTACTGGACATGAGTGGATTTTATGTCAAATCTGCCCAAATTTTAGCTACAAAAGCTGTGAGTGCACCACTCAATTTTCCACTAGACTGGTTGAGCTTGACTGTATAGTGAATTCATGCTGGTAATATGTCACACAGTTGCTTTGTTTGGCTAAGGTGGGATAGATGCAAGTATTATGCACATGCTTGTTCCACATGCAGGACTTTGTACCAGAACCATGGATAAGACGGTTGTCCAATCACCTAGACAATGCACCACCACGCCCCTTTCCTGAAGTGGAACTCAGTATCATGCAACAACTTTCAACCTGTCCATGCAAGTCATCATTGCCCGTGAACTCACGAGGGCTGGTGCCTCTTGATGCAGTATTCATGGATGTAGATCATACAGCACTGGCAGCAGCTTCTATTGCCCAGGTATTGTGATGTATCCATCAGGGGTTCAATGTGTGATGCTCCTCTGTATTGGATTATGCAGCTACTGGTTGAGAAGGATAATCACTGTTTGTAAACTCTTCCACAGAAAGGATCAAACTGGGTTATGTGAATGGTGTATGATACCTGGTGGTGGGTGGGTGGGAGGAAAGGTGCACACAGGTATGCTGAAGGATGGTTCACGGGTGGTAATTAAAGTCCAGCACTTTGGCATGGAAAAAGTGATGGCTTCTGACCTTCGTAACATTGGTTGGGTATGACTTGTTCTATTTGTGTCATTCTCCCTAATTGTAACATATGGCTTGGGCAATGGATGTTGGACTAGATGTGAAAAGTTGAATAGCTGGGTCTGTATTGAGTGTGAGTAAACTGCTACCAAAAGTCCATGTAGTGGTCACCTACATGTTGTACTGTATGTGGGCAGTCTATGGGTATGTGCATCCCTAAGTAGAGCTGCAGAAGCAAGTTTCAGGTCACAGGCATTTTCTCAAAAAAAAAGTATATGTTCAAGTTTAGTGTCATGTCTGTTGTCAGGCACCTGATATCTTTGCAATAATGCAGGTTGCCAAATTCTTGGAAGGGCAGCTACCATTTGATCTTGGCCCTGTAAGTGACATTTCAGTTTCAGTAGTCTCTTTCTATTAGAGTGTAGAAGCAACATTGTCTTAACATTAAACAGTACCCATATGTGGGTGACAGAAGCTATTCCTGTTTCATGGCATGTTTGCAGTATTACTGTTTTTGGGAGATTTCTGCAAGCATCAGAGGAATTCTAGTTTCAGTTGTAGTATGGGATCCATTTTCTGATGACATCCACTGACCTTGTTTCTGTGGTGCAGATTGTGAAGGAAATCCAGGCAACAATCCCTCTAGAGTTTGACTTTCTGCGTGAGGTTTGGTTCATGGTAAACTACATCTACCTGGGATGTTGATTGGTTTAAGGTTTCAATCTGGAGTTTCTCCCCTGTCAAGTTTCTTAGTGTTGTCTGTTGACTATGCATCCATGATAACTAATTTTGAATCTTTCCATGGTGGCACTGTCTAATGGGGCAAAATGTGCCATGTATCTCCACCATGGTGACTTTTGGGGAACTTACTTAGCTAACACTATCTAATGTGCCAAACTTGTACCATTTGTATCTACACCAGGGACAATCTTAGTTTTAGATATTCTTTTTGCAACTAAAGTTGAATGTCAAACTTGAATGTTCATGGCTGGGCCTTAGTTTCTGTCAGATGTTCTTATCTTGCAAAAGAGAAATTGCAAAGATCTTGATAACCATGCATGTGCATGCAGGTTGAGATCAAGAGGAGTTTAGAGGCAAATGGTTTCAATCAAATTGTATGCCCTGCACCAATGCTGGACCTGTGTGCCAAGCGCTTGATTGTGATGGAGGTATGCATCACATTTTTTTTGTCCATTTACACTGGCTATGAGGAGCTTCAATCACAGTATAGGTAAATATGTTTATTTGTTAAATTTGGTTGTTTTTGCTGAGCAGAGGTTGGATGGGGTGCCTTTCACCCATATTCTACACCCTAGTGCTTCGCAAGAATTACAGAAGAGGTACATGAGACCTGCACCAACATCTGCAGCCTGAATTTTCTTGTGTTGTTACCACAACATACGCTTTGGTATTGTGCACATTGATAAATAAGCATCAGCAGAAGAACAACATTCCAAGCATACTCAATATCATTATAACAATGTGAATGACATAGGAGAATTCTAATTCAGGGATTGTTGTTGAGGAAGCTAAGCTAGGCCTTGATACAGCACACCTTGATAAGATCTGCTTACTTGCTTTGAGGCTTTGACACTTTGATCTGCAGCCTGATGTCTCTTGCTTCCAGGTCACACAGCATGCAATTTATCTGACTTGACCATCAGTGTAGGTGTGACACAATGAACAGGCAGTGAGTATCAGCAGATTGCTGATAGTTATGATTTCCATTGTTGTCATCAGTGGAGAATCAATGTGGCATGTTGTGCTGACTAGCATATTAATGCTATGTTACAGGATTCCTGAGGTTGTGCGTGCAGTGGAATATTTGGTGCATGCATATGGTCAGGTATCCTCTATATGCACTGTGCTGTGTTTGTAGCTCAACTTACTTTGGCTTCTACTCTCATTTGGTGTCTGACATATCTGGACACAGATGTTGTTTGTAGATGGGGTCTTTCATGCAGATCCACATGCTGGGAATCTTCTACTTCTGGCAGATGGCCGACTTGGGCTGCTTGACTTCGGTCAAGTAAGTTTTGTAATTTGGATTCTGCACATGCTATTGGATGTTCTTTGACTCTAGGAGCTATAAATGTAGGCAGATTATAGTGTGGTCCGTTTTCAGTTGTATTTCCAAGGTGATTCTATCAAAGGTTCTGATCTTTGGATGCTCTGCACTTGGAGGTTGCCAATAAGAGGGTAACCTGGTTGATGATCTGGGAGCAGAGTAAGGTGCTGCAGAATTGTGTGCGGATAAAACTAGCACACATGATACAGGCCTTAGCAAACAAGGAGGATGGTGCCATCGCAAGAGCATTACTAGATTTGGGTTTGGTGTTTGAAGACATACATGGGGGTGTGGTCTCTGAAAGTAGATTGGCCACAATGGCTCGCATTTTGTTTGATACTTGTTACGTCGCAGAAGCAACAGTGTCCCCAATGTCACAAGACTCCCTTCTCCGCACAACCCCCCTCAGAGCCTTCAATCAGGCCATTTGGATGGTATGCCCCTAGTCTCCCATGTCTCCTTACTAGAGTTATTGCCCATTATTGTATTCCTGCTTGTTTGTGGAGTTTACTCTGCAATCTCATTGATGTTGTTATATTCCTATGTATATATTGTTCAGTTTTGTATGTGATTCCCTGTACACTTAATTTCACAGAGAAAAAATTCAAAGACATCTTTCAAAATTCCAAAATGCAAAGCACCTTTTCTAGCTCTTGTCCATCTTGTACACAGGCTGCAGTCAAGGGCATTGTACATCTGACTGTTTTGATCAGTCCTCTAGTGAGGGTTCATGTTCTCCAGTTGCTTATAGCCCCAATTCTGTTTTGAAGACTTGGAGGTAAGTTCAAATCACATGAATGCTGCATAGTCTAACTATAGTGGGTCTTCTGTTTAGGTCAGTAGATTATACCATCTGGTGTTGTTACATGTTCTGATGAACCCTTTCCTTTTCCCTGTTATGTTGACAGGTTGTGCGTACACTAGTTATTCTTCGTGGCATGTGCTTTGCCTTGAAGATGGATTTGTCTGCAACTACAATCTGGCTTCCTTTTGCTCAAGCTGCCTTGCAGTCAGAAGAAAACTCTTGACACATGTGCCCAGAAATATTCATTTCATCAGCAAAATCTGCCTCATTTACTTTGGCAATAGACATATTTTGGCTCAAGTGCATTCTTTGAGAGCAAGGATTTGGTAGTGAATGGTTAATTGAAACTGATTCATGTCAAGTGTAAAGATGCAACAATTACAAGGGTGATTAAAATATTTTTGAGGAAGTGTGAATTGGGATGCTTTGTATGGAATGATGGTGGTGTCTTGTTATGGGGAGTGAAAAACAGTGTGTAGGGACCCTTGCAATTCAGGGACTATTTCATGTTGGCATGTTAGTTCCACACTGGCCTTTTTTGCAAGAAGAGGTATGAATTTTGACCGAGTTCATTGAGGAGAATTACCACAGGTCCATAGAATGTTGCTGCCTTCTGTTTCTCATGATAGTGAGGATGATCAATATATTGTTGGGTTCATAAGTATTTGCTTTGCTCTGAAATCTATACCAAGCTCATTTTTGGTTGTTTCTCATTTTTGGTCTACACACCAAACGTAACAATTAACCCAGATAGTAGCCAAATCTCTGTTTATGCCTATGAAGTGAATGAATGTGGCAAAAGAGTTATCATCTTGCTAATAAATGGTTCTCATGATCAACTGTTATGTTGCAGTTGTAATTGTTCTTCATAGTATTTGCCTGCAAATGCATGTCATCATCTAGGACATGTTGCCACTGTGTTCTTTCTTATCTGATGGTGGTTATCTTCATGATTTCATGTAGTTATCTTGATCCAAGTTTGTAGATATGATTGTTGGTTGGCTTTTTGCTTTGGTCTTATTCATCATGGCCACCATTATTTAAATTTTAATCTCATTCAACATGATTGGTCAGGATTATAGGCTCATTGAAGATTGGGCTTCTTGTACCACTGTTCTTCTGGAGGGACCTTTGAAACCTGCTACCTATCATTTGGGAGAAGCAAGATTTTGTTATAATGTCTAATCTTGTGTTGATTACGATTTTTTTTTCTGAGAGCTTCCTGCTGGCTAAGACTAACCTTTTCAAGTCTGTCATTGTTTCAAGGACAGTTCTTCTTTGTCTTCCAAAATTGTGGGTGGAGGTTTTTCTCAGGGGCTGATGAAGTCAGTGCAGATGTCATTGTCACTGATCAATACTGTACATCTTGTTGCTGAAGGTCTCTGACATGCCTGCAACCATTGTTGTTAAAATCACTCGTCCATTTTGTTTTGTTTTGTCTGTCAGGATTGGATTCACCCTTTTCCCTTTTCGCTTTTCCTACTTTGTTGTCAGATCCAAAATCTCTATAACCATACTACTATTGGGTCATCTCTCAAAATTATTCAGGTGTAGAGAAGTTCTCAGTATGGAGGAAGATATAATTTACCTCTACTAGATAGACGACACCTGCTTTTCAAAGAATCCAGTCAATTTAGCTGAAATTGGATTTAGTTAAATTTTTTGATTCTTTAGGATATGTCTTAGCCATTGGAATTTCAGTACAGCAGCACATGTGAATAATGTCACCCAAGCAAAAGCTGGGATGCAGTGAGTCTGAAGGATTCTTCTAGAGTGATTTGAGATTGGAAACCAAAGGGGTCTGTGTAAAGCAGTTTCTTAGTTTTTGATCTAAACTGCTTGAGGTATCTGCAGCACTCAAATCTGTGCAGGATCTCTTGGTTTTCAGTCTGAAGTTGCTTTGCCTTGCTTCCACTTTTCAGGAGCATTCTCCAGATGTGAATGTGTGCTACAGGGTAGTGCAGGTGGACATGCTCCTTGTCATGTGGTTTATCAAAGATGTCAGAATCTTGACATTTTTGAAAGCTTGTCATGGTCTATGAATCTTCATTAGTATTGATTAAAACCTGTCGAATCACTAATAAAACAAAGCACCCAACAAAGTGGGAGAAAAAGGAACAAGATGGAAGTACCCAAGTCTTGGCAAATGAAGAATCCTCCAAAGAGGGTGGACTGATTGGGAAATGGGAACAAATTGAGTATCTGTACCCCCCCCGTCATGTTGAAAATCTGGTACAATGATGAATCTCCAGATTTGTAGATGGATTGTTTGCAGGATTGTGTCTGTTAGCAAAAACTCAAGTTCTCACGTTTTGGATTCCTCAAAAGCAGGCAAAAACTTGGACTTGTCATGTTGCAGAGTGTGGAGATGGTGGCACAATGGCATGTCTATGAAGCCCTCACCACATCCTTCATGTTGGTAATGTGTGATAGGATGTTGCCTATCACTTCTACTGGAAATTGCCTCTATCCCTCTTTCCTGATGTCCAACTTCTTTTACTCTTCCTGACTCAATTGTTGTTTGGGTGCTGCTCGTGTTTCCTTTTCGTTTTTTCCACTGCTGGTCTGTCATGATAAATCAATTGCTTTGAATACCCACAAGAGAAATATCGACAAGAAAAAACTCAAAAAGTTGCTATTGCTGACAGGGATTCCAACAACGAATTTTTGGGTGCTTATGCTAACAAAAACCCTAACACTTGAATTATTTTGAAACTAGGCTTGTGCAATTCAGATATGTTCACTAGATAGTCCTCCTGAAACCAACAACAAATGCTACCCAAAAAAATTCGATTCATGCTCAAAAAATTCAGTCATCAATTTCAGGTGACTAATTTTTTTTGATTGTCACCTTGAAAAAAGATTTCGGTTGTCATTCAGAATTTTTTTTTCTTGTCAATTGAAGATTTTTAATCGTCTAATGGACAATGGTTTAATCTCCACCAATGACCTAACAACTGAATTTTTTTCATTTTTACCCCAGAAATTTTGTAGTTGTTGTCCAAATGTTTTTTCAATTGCTAATTTAAAAAATTTAGGTTGTCACAAAGTTGTGGTGAACTAAAGTTGTTTTGGTTGCCACATGGTTTAAGGCAACCCAAATGACCCAATTTTCAATTGCCTGGACATTCCTTCTTTAGGTTGACATACATGAGTAAACTTGTTAAGATTCTTCGACTGGAGCAGAAGTGATAAAGAC
>Ga0209208_10013054_pt1 | contig 10433 bp, 10 predicted proteins | sample S1TSphfallax_3_FD_187694 | JGI IMG/M metagenome (GOLD analysis project Ga0209208, IMG submission 187694) | Host-associated microbial communities from peat moss isolated from Minnesota, USA - S1T2_Fd - Sphagnum fallax MG (SPAdes) (version 2) | ecosystem: Host-associated > Plants > Peat moss >... | reverse complement strand
ACTCGTGCTTGGGCTCGGCAACACTTTGCTGGCCGATGACGGTGTTGGGGTGCATGTCGTCCGCCGGCTTGCGGCCGGCCCCGCGCTGCCGGACGGGGTGCGCATGGTTGACGGCGGCACCATGGGTTTTCGCCTGACCGCCATGCTGAGCGACGCCGGCAGCGTGCTTATCATCGACGCCGCGGATATTGGATTGGAGCCGGGTACGATTCGTCTGCTGGACCAACGAACCCTCGACGTCAATGTTGCCAAGAGCAACAGAACCAGCGCGCACGAGGCGGGCCTCGCCGATCTTCTCAGCCTGGCGCGGCTTGAAAACTTGGGTCCCCGTCATCTCGCGGTGTTGGCCATCCAGCCGCAAGAGATCGCGTGGCGGGAAAGCTTGTCTGACCCTGTGGAAGGCGCCATTGCGCCGGCCTGTGTCATGGCCACGGCCACCATCATGGAATGGCACAGGGCTGCTTGAAAAATTTCAATTTTCTGGCCGATGACGGGCTGGTCGACACGCTGCTGATGGAGGTGGCGGACCTGCTGGAAAATTTCCTCGCGCATGGCCGTTCCGGCAGCATCGACTTGGCTGGCTTGCCGCTTTCAGCGTCCTGCCTGGCAGCACTCGAGCAAAGGCTGGGACATGGGGAAATTTCCGCGATAATCCGTGTTTCGGGCGAGAGCGAGACACGGGAAACCGCCTTCCCCGGGGTCTGGTGGACCAGCCATGCCGACGAAACCGGCCGCATCATCGCCATGCTGATCGAAGTCACGGACGTTCCGGACATTCTGCGGGCCGGCAAAGCGGACATGGCGCGGGGGCAAATTCGCCTGCAGGCAGCCACAAGTTTCGCCCAGGCGCGGCGGACGGCGTGACGGCGGCGGATGAAAACCTCGGCGAGATGCTGGCCAGGCGGGGCTTTGGCCGGCGCGGGCTGCTGAAATTCGCCATCGCGATGACATCCAGCCTGGCGCTGCCGCCGGGCATGGCCGTGGCGATGGCCGACAACCTCGCCGCCGCGAAACGCCAATCCGTCATCTGGCTGTCCTTCCAGGAATGCACGGGTTGCCTTGAAACCTTGCTGAGAACCGACAGCCCGACGATCGCCGCGCTGATTTTCGACTTCATTTCACTCGACTACCAGGAAGCGCTGATGGCCGCCGCCGGCGGCGCCGCGGAACGAACCCTCCGTCAGGCCGTCGCCGCGAACAGGGGCAAGTATCTGCTCGCCATCGACGGCTCGGTGCCGCTCGCGGATGGCGGTGTGTATTCGCTGACCGGCGGCAAATCCAATGTCAGCATGTTGCAGGAATTCGCGCCGGACGCCGCCGCCATCCTCGCCATCGGCACCTGCGCCGCCTATGGCGGCATTCCGAAAGCCCACCCCAACCCGACCGGCGCCGTCGGCGTCGAAGACGTGATCACGGACAAACCGATCGTGAACATCCCGGGCTGCCCGCCGATTCCGGACGTTTTGAGCGGCGTGCTCGTCCATTTCGTCAGCTTCGGCCGCCTGCCGGCGCTGGACGACCGCAAACGTCCGCTTGCCTATTTCGGCACCACCATCCACGACCAATGCTACCGCAAGCCATTCTACGACCAGGGCAAGTTTGCAAAATCCTTCGACGATGAAGGTGCTCGGCAGGGCTGGTGCCTGTTCGAACTCGGCTGCAAGGGCCCCACCACGCATAATGCCTGCGCCAGCCTGAAATGGAACGACAATACCAGCTTCCCGATCGAATCCGGACATGGCTGCCTGGGTTGTTCCGAGCCGGATTTCTGGGACCAGGAAGGCGGCTTCTACACCTCGCTCGCCGGCGGCACCGGTCCTGGCTGGCGCGACGCCGGCATCGCGGCGGCCACTGGCATCGTCCTTGGCAGCGCGGCGGCGATATCGGCGCGGCGCAATGCGCCGAAGGGGACGACCGAGACATGAACGAAAGAAAAAACTGCGCGCTCGCGTCCTCGTTGTCCGACCGATGACCCTGCTCTCCTTCGCCCGCGGCCCCGGCATGCAGGTCGCCTCGCTGATTTTCATCGCCGGCATGTTCTGGCGCCTCTTCGGCATTTTTCTGCTCCGCCGCCGCGTGGCGCATGCCGCCGCCCGCCATCCGTTCCCGATACGGCTGCTCGGTGGCGCGGTCACCATTTTCACGCGCACGATCCCCCGCCGCACCTTCTGGCCGCGCGTTGGCGCCGGCGTTGCATTGAGCTACGTGTTTCACGTCGGGCTTTTCATCATCCTGTTCGGCGGCGCGCCGCATATTCTCATCATCCACGAGATTTTCGGCCTGTCCTGGCCGGGCCTTCCCAGAGGCGTGATCGTGATCGCCAGCGGCATCACCCTCGCGGCGTTGATTCTGCTGCTGGTCCGAAGGCTCACGCATCCGGTCCTCCGACTGCTTTCAAAGCCGGATGATTACATCTCCTGGGCAATCGTGTTCCTGCCGGTCGCCACCGGCATTCTGCTCTCCGGCGAAACAATCGCCAGCTACGGCACGCTGCTGGCCTTGCACATATTGTCCATCGAGGCGCTGATGATCTGGCTGCCGTTCGGCAAGCTGATGCATGTGTCGCTCGTCTTCGCCGGCCGCTTCGTGCTGGGCTATAATTTCTCGCGCAAGGGTGCTGCGACATGAATGTCATCTCTCCCCCGCCGGCGCAGCAAGCGCCGCCGCCCGCCGATGTCTCCAGGGCGCTACGCGGCTTCATCGCCGATGTCGGTCCCACGGTTGCCTTGTCCCTGGAATCCTGCGTGCATTGCGGCCAATGCGCCGAAGCCTGCCAGTTCTACGTGCAGACGGGCGATCCGCGTTATACGCCGATCCATAAAATCGAATTGTTCAAGCAGACCTATAACCGCGAACTGGGCCCGTTCGCCTTCGCCTATAAATTCTTCGGCCTGGCCCCCGCACTCACCACCGAGACGCTCACCGAATGGCAAGACCTCGTTTATGATTCCTGCAACATGTGCGGGCGCTGTTCGCTGATCTGCCCGATGGGAATCGACATTGCTGACCTGGTCGAGCAGACTCGCCACGGGATGTACCAGGCCGGCCTGGCGCCGCAGGATTTTCTGGGCGCCATCGCGGAGAAGGAACGCGCAACCGGCAGCCCGTTCGGGCTGACGTCAGAAAAATTCCGCGACTTGCTGCATGAAATCGGCGCCGCGCACGGTGTGGAAATGCATGTCGACGAGCCGAAGGCCGAAATCGTGCCGACCGTCTCCTCGATCGATGTCAAAACCTATCCCGGCTCGATGGCCGCCATCGCCAAAATCCTGAATCACCTAGGCCAACCATGGAGCTTCCGCACCGACGGCTTCGATGCCGATAACGCCTCTCTCACCGCCGGCGACCGCGCCGGCCAGGACGCGGTCACGCAAGGCATCGTTGCCGCCGCCATTTCCTGCGGCGCCAAGACTTTGGTGATGCCGGAATGCGGCCATTCTTTTACCGAAATGCGCTGGGAAGCCGCCAACGCCTACGGCAAGGATCTGCCGTTCCGCGTGCTCCACATCACCGAGCTGATGGCGGAAAACATCCAATCCGGCAAAATCCGCGTCACCAAGGTCAAGCAGACCGCGACCTACCATGACGCCTGCCAGGTCTCCCGCCGCGGCGGCGCCACTGCCGCGCCACGCGTGATTCTTGCCGCGCTCGGCGTTGACCTGCATGAACTCGAAGATGCCGGCGACGCCAACTGGTGTTGCGGGGGCGGCGGCGGCGTCGCGCTGATCAAGCGCGCTCAACCCCTCCGTGACGCCGCCTTCGCCATCAAGAAAAAACAGATCGAGGCGAGCGGTGCGCCCATCGTCTACACCAGCTGTTCCGGCTGCCGGCAGACGCTCGACCATGGCGGCAAAGCCTCCGGCTGGACGACGACCGTCGGCAGCCTTCTGGAACTCGTCGCGGATAATCTCGCCTCATGAACCAGCGCGTCGTGGTCGACCCGATCACCAGAATCGAAGGCCATCTGCGCATCGAAGTGGATATCGACGCGCAAGGCAACATCGTCAATGCGCTCAGCGCCGGCACACAAGTGCGCGGCATCGAGATCATTCTGCAGGGCCGCGACCCGCGCGACGCCTGGGCGTTCGCGCAGCGCATCTGCGGCGTGTGCACGCTGGTCCACGGGCTCGCCTCGGTCCGCGCGGTGGAAGACGCGCTGGGTATCGACGTGCCGGAAAACGCCGAGCTGATCCGCGACCTGATGGCCGGCTCGCAATTGCTGCAGGACCACGTCATCCATTTCTATCATTTGCAGGCGCTGGATTGGGTCAACCCGATCAGCGCGCTTTCCGCCGACCCAGAAAAAGCCGGCGCCGCGGCGCAAAGTCTCGGCTACGCTGAAACCTCCGCCGCCTATTTCGCCGCGGCACAAACGCGGCTGCAGACCCTCGTCACCTCCGGTCAGCTCGGCATTTTCGCCAATGGCTACTGGGACCACCCGGCTTACATATTGCCGCCGGAAACCAACCTCATCGCCATCGCGCATTATCTCGACGCGCTGGCCTGGCAGCGCGAGATCGGCCAGATCATGACGATCTTCGGCGGCAAGAACCCGCACCCCAATGTCGCAGTCGGCGGCGCGCCCTGCGCCATCACGGCCGGCAACAAGCTGCCCGGCGGGGGCGACGCCACCGCCGTCAACCTCACCAATCTCTTGCGCGTGCGCGAGCTGATCGAGACCGCGCGTCAATTTGTCGACAACATCTATCTGCCTGACCTCGTCACCATCGGCGGCGCCTACAAGGACTGGTTCACCCGCGGCGAGAACGTCCGCAATTTCATCACCTACGGTGACTTCGAAGGCGTCAATTCCCATAACGGTTTCGGCGTCCCGCGCGGCGTCGTGATGAACCGCGACCTCTCGACCATCTACCCGGTGGACCTTACCGCGCCTGATCAGGTGCAGGAATATGTCGCCCATTCCTGGTATTCCTACGCGCAGGGCAACAATGCCGCGCTGCATCCCTATGCCGGCGAGACCACGCTGGCTTATAGCGGCCCGCCGCCGCCCTTCCAACAACTGGACGGCGAAAAAACCTATTCCTGGGTAAAATCCCCGCGCTGGCGCGGCAAGCCGATGGAGATGGGCCCGCTCGCCCGGATCGTGCTGCTGCACGCCAGCGGCGACGCGCCGACCATGGCGCTTACCGCCGCGACGTTGGCCAAGCTTAACCTGCCGTTTGAAGCGATGTACTCCACGCTCGGCCGTATCCTGGCGCGCGGCCTGGAAGCCAAGCTGATGGTGGACCGCATGGCCGGCTGGCATGACCGCCTGATGGCCAACATCGAAGCCGGCAACGTCGCCACCTTCAACGAAACGAAGTGGGAGCCGGCAAGCTGGCCGGCGCATGCGCGCGGCATCGGCACCATCGAGGCCCCGCGCGGCGCGCTCGGCCACTGGATCATCATCGATAACGGCAAGATCACCACGTACCAGGCCGTGGTGCCGACCACCTGGAATGCCGGGCCCATGGATACTGAAGGCCAGCACGGCCCGTATGAGGCAGCTCTCATGACCGGCCACCACCTCGCCATTCCCGATCAGCCGCTGGAAGTCCTGCGCACCATCCATAGTTTCGACCCGTGCATGGCCTGCGCGGCGCATGTGTTTGGGCCAAAGCGGGAGGATATCGTTAAAGTCAAGATCCGATAGCCAAGACGTTGGTCTTCCAGAAGAGACGCCTCCTGCGGCATCTCTTTCAGAAAAGGCCAGACCATGCTCTCGAACCCCGCTTCCCTCATTGGTTTTGCCATCCATGCTAGACCGCGAAGCGTTGCTGACTCTCAAAATCGCCGCGTGAACGCGCGGCGGATATGTGCAGATTCGTTTCCCATCTTGGTATCTGTAGATTCCGAGCCTGCCGCGTCGCGCATAGCCGCGCTAAACCGGCACCGCCAATTAGGCGACCACATGACAGGAGAAGATTGCATGATCAGTTCGAACGGAAACGGCGCCGCCGCGAATCGTGGCATGCCGGCCACGAGCGAAAACCAGCCAAAATTCGACGTGTCCGCGATGGCCACATTCTGGACCTCCAGCTCGGCGCGCCTGACGCGCTCCAGCGAAATCTTGATGCGCGGCATGACAGAACTCGCCTGGCTGGAGACGAAATTGGGCCAGCAATGTTTACAGCGGGCCATAGGAACGCTGCAAACGCCGGTGCTTGGCATGCAGCCGGACCAGCTCATGCGCACGCAGATTGATCAGACCATGCAGGATGTCGACGGCCTAAGCACCACCATGCGCAAGATTGCCGACCAGTTCTGGCACACGATCACTGGGTCGACGCAAGCGCTTTTCGACGTCTCCGGCTCGCCTTCTGCGCAATCTCTCGGCACCTCCACCGATGTCGATGACACGGTGGTCAAACGCAAACCGGCGCCCGCCGCCGCCGGGCAGAGCGCGACTGGCTGACGTGAAAGCCGCAGCGCGCAAGCTCACCCCGCGCGTGGCCAGCCCGGGTCAAGGGTCTGCCAAGCCCAAGGTGGTTCTTGTCCTGCAGGGCGGCGGCGCGCTTGGAGCCTATCAGATCGGCGCGTTCGAGGCTCTGCAAGAAGCGGGATTCGGGCCGGACTGGGTGGCCGGCATTTCCATCGGTGCGTTCAACGCCGCCATTATCGCCGGTAATGAACCTGCCGACCGGCTCGAAAAGTTACTGGGGTTCTGGCATGACATCTCCTGGCCGGAATTGCCTTGTCTAGTGCCGTTTCTGCCCCTGCAGATACTGCACGATAAAATCAGCACCGGTGAGGCGATTGCCTTCGGGCAGCCCAATTTCTTTTCGCCGCGCCCTGTCAGCCCGTATCTATTAACGAATGCAACGCCCGACGAGCTGAGTTTCTATGATACCGGCGCTCTGCAAGATACCTTGCGTCGCTTCGCGTCTTTCGACCGGATCAACCGGAAAACGACCCGTCTCACCCTGGGGACGACGAATGTCGCGAGTGGGATGCTGGAATTTTTCGACAGTGAGGTTCAGCCGATCGAGGTTGCGCATGTGATCGCCAGTGGCTCGCTGCCGCCAGGTTTTCCCGCTACCGAGATCGATGGTGTGTTTTACTGGGATGGCGGCTGCGTCTCCAACACGCCGCTGGAGGCACTCGCCTCCGCGCAAGGGCGTGAGGCGCTATTGGTGTTCGTGATCGATCTGTGGGACGCCGCCGGCCCGTTGCCCACGACCATGAATGACGTGCTATGGCGCACCAAGCAGCTACAGTATGCCGGGCGCGCGGCGCATGATCTCAGAGTGGTTGAAACTGTTGCTAATCATCTTCATGCCCAGGCCATCGCCAAGGCCGCGGGGGTGCCGGAGATGTCTGGGCTGCCCGATACGCTGGCGCTGCGCAAGGGCCGGCTTGATCTTGTCCATATCACCTACCATCCGGGCCCCGGCTATCTAGCCAGCAGCGACACGGAATTCTCCCGTCGTTCGATAGCGACCCGCCGCACGGCCGGCCGGCTGGACATGGAGCGAGCTTTGGCGGAGGCGCCGTGGACACGCCCGATGCCGGCCCATAAGCGGGCCCGTATCCATCCCGTTGCTGGAAAGGGCGGCTAAGCGCGATGCTTTATAAGCGGTTCCTTCTGTGAGCACGACCATTAGATGCAGAGCGTCGCCTAGACTAATCTCGCACGCGAACCTGCGCCGATTTGCGCGCGAACGCGGCTGGGGAGAGCCGCTTTCGCGACTATCTGGTTGCCGCGTTTTTTTTGAATAAACCCATTCTCATGACGTTGGTTTTGTTACCCGTGCGCCCCTTGCCTGCAGCCTCGTTTCGGTTGTTGACCTTTGGGTCACGCGAACCATGATAACTGACACGCTCATTCACACAGCCCGCGCGCCCGCCACCCCCCACCGCCCGCCACATTCCAGCCTGCTCGCGCTCAGCGCGCTGGGAGTCGTGTTTGGCGATATTGGCGCAAGCCTGATCTGACACCTAAAAACATACCGCACTCAGACATTTTGTGTTGTGTTTTTGTTAACTCTCGACTAACCCTATTATAATGATATACATTGCACATCTCGGCATTGAACCCGCGTACGCAACTTCTGGTTTGCTAGTTGGGCTGCTCGTCGGCCTGACCGGTGTCGGCGGGGGCTCGCTCATGACTCCGCTTCTGGTCTTGCTGTTTGGCTTTCACGCATCGACGGCGGTTGGCACGGACCTGCTCTTCGCCGCGGTCACCAAGACCGTGGGCACGACCATCCATAATGCCGGTAAAACGGTGGACTGGCAGATCGTCCGGCGGCTGGCGACCGGCTCGATACCGGCCACGATCCTCACGCTGGTCGCGATTCATCATTTCGGTGTAGAGAGCAAGGGCGTGGCGACCGCGATTTCATTGACGCTGGGTGTCGCCCTGCTGATCAGCGCCCTATCCCTGCTCGTCAAGGACAAGGTGATTGCGATCGCGACCGCGCGCAATCCGGATTTTGGCCTGCATACATCGTTCTGGCTTACGGTTCTGGTGGGCTTCATCGTCGGGGTTCTGGTGTCGTTATCGTCCGTCGGCGCAGGCGCGCTGGGGACGATCGCGCTGTTCTTTCTCTATCCTCGCATTCCCATCATCAGAATCGTCGGTTCCGATATCGCGCATGCCGTGCCGCTGACTTTGATCGCCGGATTGGGGCATTGGTTTTTGGGGTCGGTGAACTTTTATCTGCTTGAGTCTCTGCTGGTTGGTTCGATCCCTGGGATCATCATCGGGAGTTACGGCGCCCGCTATTCGCCGGATTGGCTGTTGAGACCGTCGCTTGGCGTCGTGCTCACGCTGGTCGGCCTTAAAATGCTGACGGCCTGACGTGGAGCAGCCCGCGCGCAAGGCGCTGATTATCGGGCTGCGCCTGGGGAAGGCGGCACTGCTGGCGCAGCAGCTTGCCGCCGCCGGCTTCAGGGTTTGGGTGGCCTCCGCCGATCAGGATGAATTATCTTCGCTGCGCCGGGATGATCTGATCTTCGCGCATCGGCTGTTTCCCACCCGCATTGCTTTCGTGCATGAGGTTTTTGAGTCGGTTGACGCCCATCCCGGCGCGCTGGATTTTGTTTTGTTTGAAGCGGGCCATCCAGAAGATGAGCTGAAGGCGGCGCAACGTATCTCCGATTCGATCAAGAACGCGCTCATCGCCGTGATTTCACAATCGATCCGGCGCATGGCGCCGCTGGCGCGCGGCTGGATCTATGTTCATGAGACCAAGGTGGAACGCCGCGGTTCGAGGTTTTCGGCGTTATTCTCAAAAGCGCAGACACTGGAAAGACTGGTCGAGGGTGCCGCGGCGGAAGCGAAAGCGGTAGGTATCAGGATCGAGTATTTGTCGGCGGACGAGAGCCTGAGTGAGAGCGTTTATCTGACCGGCTTGCCGGATGCGAGCCGGGTTGAGAAGGAGCAGGATGTAAGGAAGCAGTTACTTTTTTGAAAATTAACTGAAAACTTTTATTGCCACGACATTTGAGAGGCCAGACTGTTGCCCTTCAAACATGCTGGGAATTGAAAGTTTTTTGCGGAGCTTTTTTTCAAAAAAGCGACCGCTTGCTTTCTAGGATTTTGCCGCAACTCGTGCGTCAAACGGGCGTCTCAACGCGCTTTGGTCAGCTCGTAGATAGGTACGGAGGTTGTAGGTCAGCTTTCCGACACCACCTCCCTATCAAATAAGAATGTGGTGGTTCGGCCGTCTGATCCACCTCGCGGAGATCGCATCCAAAAGGGGTGAACCATGAATGATATGAATGTCGACAAGACCTTTACCGAAACTCACGAGATGGCAGGGAAATGTCCGTTCGGCGGTGACAGAGTTGGCGGTGCATTCGGCACCCCTCCAACACTGGAGACCTGGTATCCTGCGCGCCTGCGGGTCGAACTGCTCCATCAAAATGGTCTGGACGCAGACCCGCTCGGCCGAGATTTCGACTATGCCGCGGCGTTTGCGAAGCTCGATTTTCAAGCCCTCAAGCAAGACATCAAGACGTTTCTGACCACACCAGTCGCCTGGTGGCCGGCAGACTACAACAACTATGGCCCGCAGATGATCCGCATGGCGTGGCACGCGGCCGGCACCTATCGGATCGCGGATGGGCGTGGCGGGGCCGGGACCGCGATGCAGCGTTTTGCCCCGATCAGCAGCTGGTGGGATAACGGCAATACCGACAAATCGCGGCGCCTTTTGCAACCCATCAAGCACAAATATGGCAATGCGCTCTCGTGGGGCGACCTGATGATTCTGACGGGCAATTGCGCGCTCGAGATCATGGGGTTCCCGACCTATGGTTTTGGCGGCGGACGCCTCGATGCGTGGGAGGCCGATGATGCGACATATTGGGGCCCGGAAATCTGGGATCCGAAGGACGTAAAAAGCTTCGACAGCATGGTTACGCGCGACAAAAGGTGGCGCGGAAAGAATGGCGATGCGGATTACGACCTCGAAAATCCTCTGGCC
>Ga0209208_10013053_pt1 | contig 10433 bp, 7 predicted proteins | sample S1TSphfallax_3_FD_187694 | JGI IMG/M metagenome (GOLD analysis project Ga0209208, IMG submission 187694) | Host-associated microbial communities from peat moss isolated from Minnesota, USA - S1T2_Fd - Sphagnum fallax MG (SPAdes) (version 2) | ecosystem: Host-associated > Plants > Peat moss >... | reverse complement strand
AAAAAAGCTTCCCCAAAATCCGTCCCGTCATCAAGCCGGACGGACATTTCATCCATCCCCTTAATTGGGACGGACAGTAGCTAAAAGAAAAAAAAGGTAGTCTTGGTCAATACAAAAAAAAAAAAAAAAAAAATTGATTATGGGCTGTCCAAGGCCTAAATATTTTTTTCTGGTCTTCCCTTAAATTCGTCCCGTCATCAAGCCGGACGGACATTTCAAAATATATTTTTTTAAAAAATTATTTTCATTATAGAACATATTAAAAAAACTATAATCTTTTTTAAAAAGAAAATAAAAAGAAAATAAATAAATAAATACATAAAAATAGGAAAAAATGAAGATAGACAAAATAAGAATAGAAAAAATAAAAACATGAAACAAACATAAACCAAAAAAAAAGTAAAAACGCAAAAACTATAAAAAAGGTATGGAAACAAATGAAACAAGGAAAGGGAAATACAATAAAATGATTTTAAAAGAAAAAAAATTCCAAAAATGAATAAACCAAATAAAGAGTAAAAAATAAGAAAAAATAAAACTTATAAAACTTCACAGTGGCCAAAGGTCACGGGCACCCACAGGGGACTTCATAGTGGCCTTCGGCCACGGGCACCCACTAGTAACATAAATTACATCTAATTCTACAATTTTTGATGAAAAGAAAGACAAGCATCACACCTAATGCTATTGAGCATATGGCTTGCCTTGGTCAAACTCCATCGATCCTTGGTAACTTAACCTATCTTGTAAACCCTCCTACTTTTTCACCATTTTTCTCCCTGAGTAACCTATGTAATTTGGCTAACTATCTTACATGAGTAAGAATTTAAATTGCAATTATGTAGGTAAGTAAGTAGGTAAGGCACTTGGTGACTCCTAGGCAAGTAGATACATAACTAAGCACCATGGTTATCTATGGGACAAGAACACAACGAAAAAATGTTTCTTGTTCACACCAATGTTGGGCAGTTACTTAGTTTGGTTGGTTCTGGTATAACTTTATTAATAAAATCCAAACTGAAACCAAAGTTTGATTTTTGGAATTGGAATTGAATCCGGGTTTAAAACTAGATTTGGTTTTGGAATTGGAATCATAATTTTTGAAAAAATCAAATAAAATCAAAGGGAAAATGGTTTGGAACCAAGGGTTAATTAACAATTTATCACTCATTTCAAACACAGTTACTTGAATGTGGAACCAAAACTAGGTTTAATTTCCATAACCAAAACTGGAATTTGAATTTTTTTTTTCAAGAACCAAATCTAGATTTCCATTTTTTGGTGGAATTGGAACCATAATCAAAACCTGAAATGTTTTCTTTTCAAAGAACTAGACCAAAGCTGAACCTAGGGTTCCATTTTATGTGGAATTAGAGCTATAAATGAATCCATTCTAATATTTTTTAAAGAACTGGAACAAAAGGTTTTGCATAAATAACAAGAATTCCCCAATGCTAAACTTTAAACCCTCAACCAAAATTGCCCATGATATGAAGATTTCAGGCATTTTTATATTATTTATATGGAATATTCTTCAAAAAAAAACATAAAGTATGCACAATAAAAAAAAATTTATGAATATAATTGATTAATTTATTTTTTTAAATTTTCATTTTGGCAGATACCCATTTTTTGGTTTTCAAGCTCACACTAATTGTAGGATATGTGTAAAGGTTAAGAATACGTCTCAACTTTTGGAATTAATTTTCCAACCATAGACCTACCCCATTAAATCATTTTAAAACATATAAAAAACCAATAACTTGTGGGGGAGTTGAACCCTGGTTCTTTAAAGAACCTTGCCCAACGTAGTAGAAGTTTCCTACCCCAACCGCACCCCACATACACCCCACTTAACCCACAAACACACCCAACAAAACAAAAGCCATCCCTATTATTGATGAGCTCCACAAGTAACCTTTGCATGAATAAATAGACCCAAATCATTAATTCAAATGAAATGCAAAATGCAAACTATCATTCAAGTTTTACAATCCCAAAAACAATAATAATTTTTTTGCTCACCCTACTAATGCCAAATTAATCCTTATTTAGCTCCAATTGTTCAAAATATTTTGATTCCTCAATCAAATCATAATTGTGTTTAGCCAATATAGATTCAACTTTCAAAATATATTTCAAATCCTTGTGTCATGAACAACTCAAACGAAGATCGTCAAGCTAGTTCTTCACCACGATAACAATTTGGTCTAAATTATCCACTTTCAACCTATAGCATTTCAAAGATGTCAACACATTAGCAAGATTGAACACATGTTTAGTTTCAATATGTGATCCTGGAATTCCCAATATTTATTTGGCAAGGAAGTTAACATTTGGGAATTGGGTTTCATGAATCCATTACTAAGCTAAAGAATCAACACATGTAGCAGGGGATACAGATAACCTCTTGACCAAGGATAGCTCCCCGACAACAAGTGCACGTGATGATTTTTCCATAGATGCGCCCACACCAAATATATTATTGTTTTCTTCAATAGAGTCACCAAACCTAGCAACAAATCCAACAATTTTTATAACACATGCTTGGACAATAAGGTTTAGTATTTCAAACACAATCAATAAAATAAAGATTGTTATGTTAGCATCATATTCTACAACAAGACGAATACAAGCCCCATGTCCCACATAGTTTTCCACAACCGTCAAAGACTTGAACCTAGGATCAAACATAAGGGCAAGCATATTATGCACCTAATTTGAATCATAGGCTTGCAGAAATTGTAGAAAAGGTTTGATGACCTTAATAACTTTTACTTGCATGTTGTTTTGAAAGATGAAAAGTTCAACATGAAATGCATCCAACACATAAGAAACATCAATAGCTTGCCCAACCTCAACTTCCAAAGTTAATGTTAGATTGATACATGTATTAAAAACATTAGATAGTAGCCAATGCACTTGTAACTGGTTCATCACACATGTAGTGACAACATGATTCAAAATAGATGTGATTGTTTTTGCAATTGCCCATACCTCAGCCTTATGAACCCTTTGCTATACAACAATTGTTTTATGCTACCCATAACACAAAGGAATGGCCTCTTTGAATTCCAATACCTCTTCAAATATGATCACCTTACTAGCAAATCTTGTCTTCATTGGGGTTTTAAGTTTTTGAGGTCGCAACCCCCTCTCAACACATGCCCCTCCCCATTCTTACCTTCCCTTTCCTAACTTTTTTGTCCATGTGATTGTCTTTTATGAGTTCATTTGGGTAACCTTCACACTAACTTGTTTCGGACCTATAGTCACATTTTCATCATTAGTAGCACACTAACAAGCTTTAGACATAATGTGACCAAAAGACATACCTTCATAAACCCATTAAAAGCTCAAAAGCCAACAATCAACAATCGAACGCAATGTTGTTGCCATCTAGACATCAAGTTGTTACCTTCATCTTTCACAAAGGCAATCATATGATGCATTAGATCATACTTTTCAAGTAATGAACGTAGCTGACTAGCCATGGAAAGCCCAGTGGTCTCGTGAACTTCAAACAAACCAATGGTAACACGCTGGGGCATCTAAGATTCATTCAAGTAGTTGATCACCAAGGCAAAGGTGTCCATGCCACCTTTGGAAATCCAGGGATCAAAACTAACGGACAATGTTATTGCCTTAGCAAGCCCTAGCAACACATGTAATTGCATGGTTTTTTTTACCATTGCAGGCATCACTTCTTCTACAAATGTAACATGAGAAGGAAAAACAACACACGAGCAAAGGTGTAATACCAACCTCCTCAACCAAATATTGTCACAAGTCGAAAAGGGCATGTACCCCTTGCAAGTATGCAAGATTAGGCCTTCAATAAATTGTTGTTGTGCCTCATCAAACTTCTTATAAGAGTTTGTAACACCAAAATATGATGTGATTGCACACCCAAATGGTCGAGACTACTTTTTCTTAGATTGTCGACTATGACTTGCAACAACAACAAAACGTTCCTTGGTATTGGCCAACTTTTTGTGAGCAAACAACTTTGGATGGGCAAATTCAACATGGGTTTTCATGGGAGTGATGCCATTAATCTTACCATATTTAATAAATCCTTTTCCTAAAGTAGAACATTAATATCAAAAGCACTAATTTACTTTGTTCTAAAAATAATGCACCACAACATCTACAACTTCTCAAGATCCACAAGGAAGTTGTCATTTACAACCAAAAAACCCCAACACAGTGATGTTTGATTATGTGGTTTCCAAACTATAGCTCATGTTTGTATAATTACCAATGGTTGCATCTGAACCTCAGTAGAATATGAAACAACAATAGTATAATTTGAAGCAATAGCAATAACAATAAGATTTGAAGCAACAACATTAAAACTAACACCAACAGAGCCATGCATGTGTACACTCTAAAGATCTGATGTTGGTGGTGTTCCATCAATATCATCAATGGACTCAATCAATTGCACATCATCATCTTCAACCATCATTCATTACTATAAAACCAAAACTACAACCTAACCTTAAAAACCCAACAAAACGCAAAATAAATAAATAAATAAATAAAAATTCAAAGCAAGGCATGAAAGTTCATAATTCAATTGGAAGAGGTTCATGGACACATGTATAAAACATAGTTGAATATGTACAACAAATAAATTGAAGAAACATGAAGTCTAAAAGGCTTATTTTATCAATGATTAATGTAGAGTGTTGATGTAAAGAAAATTGTTGGAATCTCCATCGAAGTTATAGATGATCCAATTGGAAAATAACTTCAATGAATGTATGAACCATCAACAACAAAATCCGGGTGAATTAAGTGACAATAATTGGGTGTTGGGCATGGTTTGAAAGATTGTGTTAATTGTTTAGGTAATTGAAGAGGCTATTTTGTGACATTATTTCTTGTAGAACAACAAAAGATAACACAAAAAAGAAAAGCAAGTAAGCATATTCAATCAGCATTTCGAGCCAAAGAAATCATCATTGGCTTTGTGACATTGTTTGTTATTTGTAGAACAAAAAAAACCCAACAACAACAACACTATTCATCAATCAATATCAAAACCAACCAATATTTTGTTGCATATTACAACATTCATTATTGTTTACAAAGCCCAAAAAAACCCTAAAAACAACAAAACAAATTCCATCATATTCACAAGCTAAGAATCATTGTGATGACATTACTGTTCTTTGCAAAAGAAAAACCAACCCACAAAAAGAACAAGAAGATGGGAAGAGAATGTTGAAACTTGAATAAAAAATCCAAGAGATGACTAGCAAACATCCTTTTATATATGGTATTCTACAAAAGGTCACAAAGACTTGGAGGAGTGATTGATGACATATAAAAGTAGAAGAAGAAGAAGACACTCAAACTAGAAAAAGATGTCAAACAATTTATGTGGAGATTTATTCCAACTACTAGGCTAGAGCAACAAATGCTCATAGAAAACCATGATATGATGGAATTTGAAAAAGTTGTGCAAGTCTTAGCCTAGCCATTGGTTTTTGCAAATTGCCAACAAAACTCAGTCAATATGCTGAAGTAACCATGAAGCAAATAACTTAAAACAATGGCCATGAATGATAATGTTTTCTAAAAATGCCTCTAGAACACAAAGTCCATATTCATTGTTGGTCAAACTATTATCATCACAAAACACTGCCAAGATATCCTTTAACTGAATCAAATAAGAAAATAATTACTATTATTTTTTATATACTAACAAGTTGGAGTGCAATATGTCAATATCCTAAAGCTAGAGACCTATATCACATATACCTTGGTAGCATTTCATAAATTGGAAATTAGGATGGGTTCTTGGTTAATCGTGCTTCAATTGAAACATGGGGTTCATCAGTTGAATGAAAACATCATTTCCAAATTGAACAAGGAAACATATGAAAACATAAGTAAGCCTTTCATGTCAACAACAATATTTCAAAACCTTGCATCCATATGAAAAAAACAATAAATAAACATTGTTTTGACTTATGATGCAATATACCAAATATAAAACCTTTGGTTGTCATTAGTAGATGTAACTAATGCAAGACAAATCATTATGTTAGACATTGAGTTTAACCTTGACCCCCACAATCGACATATTTACAGGAAGGAAATGAATGTTTGGCATATTCAAATATACAAACTCAATTTTCGGGAATCTACACATTTTGACAAAAAATATTTTACCATCATGATTAAATTCTTGACCTCACATTGGAAACATGAAATCAAATTGACATGTACATTTGAAGACAATTTAACATAAAAAAACAAAGCTTTAAAAGGCCATATATAGCCATTGCCTGGTTGATTTTTATCCAACCCACTCCTAATTTCACAAAGCCTTACTATATTTTGAAGTTCAAACCATGTTGGGCTGATCTAAAACAAGGATGAAGCCAACCAACTATATTCATTGATGCATTAAAAAAACAAATCACTTCTTACAATGTAAATTAACACTTCCAGTTATGTAATTTACTTTAATGGACTGAGATGAACATAAAACTAAATAGTTATCATGAAAGATGAAGCAACTCAAAGAATGCATATCTTCACCATTCACCATCCCTTCATGATCCATAGATTACCATGCATGTTCTTGATTTCTACATCATCTTTAACCCATACTAAAAAACTTTCAGTTATACCCTTCATCACTACTCACTTCCCACCTCTATTTTACTTTGGCTATTTGCAATTTCTTTGTGTCCTCATTGAATATGTGGGGGTTTCAAGTTTCAACCTCACATTTTTGTGAAAACACAAACTACAATTTCTTTGTTAATGTAACCAAAAGTAGATTTCACTCACATATCACACATTGTCTTGTACACACATTTTAGTTCAATTATTAATAAGAACTCTAGAACATATTTTATAAAGAAATGCAACTGGAAGTGCACAGACCATTCCAATATGTGAAAATGACATGGAGTATGTGCAATTATAGTGTTATGTGGCACATAATGGATCGCTATCATGTTCTTGTGTGCAGATGATGTCAAACCACATAGTAGAGGGAGCATAAAAGGAAATAGACATAAAAATAAACAAGGATAAGAGAACCAAGGTCCCTTTATTGTTGGTTCCAAGTTTCACAACATGGGAAACATATAAATAGAAATCCAACAACTAGCAATTTAGCTACCCATTTCATGTGAGTTTGGATCATCTTGTTTTATTGCAAGAATAATTATAGCAAAGTTGAAGAAACTTCCCATTCCTAAGGAATGGGAATGGTTGCACCATTTGGCAGTGGGATAAAATGCCATGTATAACAACAAAACATATGTTTGATTATAATCCCATTAATGATGGATTAAAGGTTGGGAGACTATAGATTGTCAAGATACAAAAGAATACTTTGATTGCATCAAGGTTTTTACACCATATCCTTCGAAAATCCACACTCTCCCAAACAAACTTTCTGCACCTCTTTGGTATTTTCTTGATTGTGCATCATCAAAAGACGAGGCATCTTCCATCTAGCATTTTCCATTCATGTTTTAGATTCCACAAGCAACAAGACCAACATGAAGGACTAAAGTTGTAATAAGAATTGAGAACATGCAAAAAGGATACACACCCCTTTCCAAAATGAAACAATATTAATGGTTAATTTCAATATTGTAAATTTGCATGCACCTACTATAGGAAATTGTTGAAACCGTACATTACAAGTCAAGGCAACTTATCCTTACCACACATGACAAAAGTAAACAAAAACATATATCAATCATGCGTTCCTAGCTGCCCATGAGCTTGGAGGGAGAAAAAAAGTTGAAGCACAAATGTGTTATGAATAATGTTAAACATTTCCAAAAAAAAGGAAGTTTGCTTATATGTAAAAGATGATACGAACTCCAACGAACCAGTCATATCACATTAAAGGATCCTAATATGCTTCAAAACCTTTAAGCATGATGAAACAACTGGTGAGGGTGTTGAAGGAATCCACAACAATAAAATGTCTTACCAATTGTAAACGTCGAAAAAACTGGAAAGGTCAGTTAGCTTTAGAACACATGCAAAGGTATTGTTGAATATGCCTTTTATGTAGGAGAAGATCACACAAAGAGAAGGAGAGAGGGAGGATGTGGGTCCTTTTTTCGGGGGGTAGGAAATGGGATGGATGGATACTTACCTTGATTAGGTTTGGTGGCTTTAGCTAGCTACACATGTGAGATATATCTTTCCACAAATAACGTGAACCTGATTTCAATTTATGCATCAAGAAGAACTTGATCATTATCATCATGTTTACGCCACATAATGTGGGAACTTTGGCTCCAAGGCATGAAATCCTTGTACAAATCCATTATTGCCATTATTGCATACACTTATTCCAGAAAATAACTACAAACCAAACAAAACAACAAAACCAAAAAAAAACGTTATAACCTTAAACCTCATACCTCACAAAGAAAGCACTTAGACGCATAAAGCTCATACCTTCAACTTCATCAAACCTCTAACCTAACATAATGACCTTAAACTTCAAACCTTTGAACTTCAACCTCATTTAGTTTCATGGTTAATTGTCACACAAACTCCCATGCCACCTTGAAATGTTCGATTCATCTATAATCATAATATTGGGTCATTAAAAAAAAAGTGCAAACTAGGTGCTTGATTTTACTTTCACCCAATTGCCATTTTTTTTTTGAATAACAAATAGTAAATATGTGACATTTTATATTCATGCAACAAAATGACATTCACAATAGTTTGCAAAATCTTGTTTATTTCCATTGAATCCACATGGTTGATGCTCCAAAATGAGGAAGTCATGTTGTTAGAATACGTTTCATAACATGATACTAAATATTCATGTTTTTGATCAATCAATTACAAGAAATGTGTTAGCAACACAAGCTTGAAGAAACATATGTTGCGCATGATGCACAATGATGACAATGACAAGGATTTACAAAAAAAAAAAGTGAGAAAATAATAAATAACAAACATGGGTTTCGACAAAAAGAAATGTTAAGTATTAAAAAATGAAGCAATAGGAGAGTTTGGTGGATAAGATACACATCTATGAGTAGTTAACGACAACATCAAATGAAGGACCATGAAATTCAAACAATTGTGAACAAAAAAATAATAACGTGAAAATCCTTGAATAACTAAGTGAAAATTTGAGTAATTGAGCAAAACCTTAAATGTTTGTAGTAGTATTAAAAGAAAGCAAAAACTTGAAAGACTATGAACATGAAGAACTTCAACTGGAATTTGAGCAAAAGCTTGAATGAGATGTGAATGTGAAGAATTGGAATGAGAAGGGAGAAAAAAAAGTGAAAACACAATCTCATGATGCGAAAAATCACTTGCTATTTACATGAAGCAAGTAGACGACACCCATCATTACAATTAGTGTTTATACATATGTAAAGTTGGGAATAATAATAAAGGGAAAGGTAAATATGTTAATAGTAAGTAAGGATTTGTGTCCATATGGTAATAGGTGGGTTAGGTAAGTTAAGTTAATAATTGTCAATATTTAGATTAGTTGTCAATAAATAGGTAAATTGTTAATAATTAAGTCATGGGTCTTACCTTTATGTGTGAATGTAATTTTAGTTATATATTTTTCTTACCAATCAAAATTATCTATTTAGTGAGTGGTCACCCACCTTCTTACCCATCTACTTATATATATGGCCTATTTTTTACAACATGGGTTACCAAGGTGAAACTAAAACAAACTTGTCTTTGGGTGGTACCATTATGAACATTGCACCCCAATTTTTTTAGACTCATTTAATTTTAGGACAATGTAGGACTCATTTAAAGATGACTTTTCATTTCAAATTTTATATCAAAGGAATTATCAAAGTTTTGTAAAACTTGAAACTTCAATTAAATTTACAAAAAAATCAAGTTCTAATATTCCAAATAAGTGATCAAGGAAAAAGTTTCAAGAAAGTAATATTTTGGGTTCTTTTGTTTAGGAACACAAAAGGAACATTTTTTAATGATTTTAATTTTTAGAAGGGCCTAAGATGGTATTATGTTTGATTTAATTAATAAATAGTGAATTGAAGTGATCATAAAATTTTGAACAATTTTCAAAGGTCAAGACTAGAAGGTCTTAAAGGGCCATTAGATTCATGTTTACAAATTTCCAATAATTTCCACTATTTTTTATTTCAATCAATATTTGGGGCCATACTTTATAGACTATAATTGATAAACCAAAAGATATAGTTTTTACAATGGTGCAACTTGACACTTAAAATGATAAGGGGTTAAAAATTTCAAGAACACATGTCAAGAATGTTTCAAGAACACAATTTTATTACTTGGGTAGCTTACGTAGGTGTTTACAAATTTTATATAATGTGTACATAGGTGAGGAACACAAAGCCCATGTGGTGTAATTCAACAATTAAAAGGACATTTAAAAAAAAGTATGTTTCTTTAAT
>Ga0209208_10013052_pt1 | contig 10434 bp, 12 predicted proteins | sample S1TSphfallax_3_FD_187694 | JGI IMG/M metagenome (GOLD analysis project Ga0209208, IMG submission 187694) | Host-associated microbial communities from peat moss isolated from Minnesota, USA - S1T2_Fd - Sphagnum fallax MG (SPAdes) (version 2) | ecosystem: Host-associated > Plants > Peat moss >... | reverse complement strand
AAAGAACTTGGGAGGCACTTCATCTAATTAATAGGAGAGATGACTATGTCCCCAAATTTATTTCCCTGCCATTAGCCTAGGCCAAAAATGGTGACTAATAGGGGATACAAAAAGAGCCACCTTGGTTTTAATCCTAGGACTACATCAAAGTGGCCAATCCGAGGTCAAGATGCCAAAGTGCTCAACAATATTTTACCCTTAGGTCAAAATTTTCAACTATATTCTAGCGTTAAGCCAAAATGCCCATGCCAAAACATGATTTGATTCAACTGGCTCTAACACTAGGCCAAAACTCATTTATTTTGAACCCATGTGTTTGGGTCCAGGCTTAGGGTGACTTCAGAGTGGGCCTAAGAACATTTGGCTTTGTGTTTTTACAAGATATTTGGCTTAAGGTGCTCATGGGACTTTGGGCCTCTTGCATATGATGCTTGGCTTAGGGTTGTTGGCTTAGGGTGTTCATTAGCCTTTTGGCTTAGGACAATTGGCCTAGGGCGTAAAACAATTGGTTTTGTGTTTTTACAAGACATTTGGCTTAGGGTGTTCATGGGACTTTGGGCCTTTTGCCTAAGATGCTTGGCTTAGGGTGCTCATCGGCCATTTGGCTTAGGACAATTGGCCTAGGGCCTAAGACAATTGGCTTAAAGCCTAAGACATTTGTGTTAAGGGTTGGGACAATTGGCTTAAAGCCTAAGACATTTGTGTTAAGGGTTGGGACAATTGGCCCAGGTCTCAGGATAGTTGGTTTAGGGCCTAAAACAAGCGTCTTAGGGTCTAAGACAATATAAACCCTTGTTAGTCTCTTCTATTTTTTGAGCATTAGCAAATAGTAAGACAATTGGCTTTTCTTGAACCCCATACGAGGATTAGTAGAAAGACTATAGGACAATTGGTTAATTTTAAATGTCTCATGCCATTAAAACAACAGAGTATAATGTCTTATGTGATTTGATTCGAAGCCTAACCAATTTGATATCTAGTTGATAAGAGTGATCAATGCACCTTGGTTGTCACATGGACATTATTTGTGAAAGATTAAACAATGAAGAAACTCATGGAGATTTGACAATGAGGTCTGGAGAACAATTGCATAATATTTTTTTGATGCACCATATATTTTTTATGTTGCACAAATTTTTTGTGTTGTGCTAAGCTTTTTTCCTATTTTTGCACCTATGTTGTCTGAGGAGGACATGTACTTTCGGCAATAGCTCACACTTTGCTTCAAATTTTGTGCAAGTATGATGGTTTACTTGACCATACAAAGTGTTTTTCCTCTCTTCCTTTACTATGAAGATAATATGGCAAATGATGTTGTATTGCTACCCAAAAGAAGTCAATGTTTTATGTCTTTCTTCCTTCTTCTACATAGATAATATATTCAAGCTTCATTTGTGGTAATATGGGGTTTTTTTTTAATGCAACTGCAATTACCACATGGATTGATCTATGTGAATTGGGGTGCATCTAGGGTATGTTTGCCATGGTCTACTTTTGCCTTTTCCTTTCCAGAAAGATTTAGAGTAGGGGGAATCAAAAGGGAAAAAATGATGGATAAATGACCTACTATTGAAATGTGTTTGGGTCCAAGTTGTATAACACCTCTCCTTGTGGGAAAATGAGAAGCAAAGACAATGTTGAATGAAAGTTTTTATTATTGGGGTGTTTGCTCCATAGCTACTTTCCATGTGGGCTTGACTTTTGAAGCATGCATTGGCTTTTGAAGTTTTAGACACCCAGCACTACATCACAAAATCTCAGAGTGCATTGAACTTGCAGGTTGTAGATGAGAATGTTATTTTGAGGAGGAATGCCTTGGATGCCTTCAATGATGCAATTCTCTCTTGTGAAAGTGATTTTAATTTTTTCTCCAATATCCAATAAAAATGAAGTTCTAGCTAGTTTTTCAAGGTTTCAAGAATCATACAGCTTGTGTTAATTGGACAAACATTTTTTATGTTTTTTGTGAATAAATGTTAATAAATTGTCTCCATGACACAATCTTTGGTTACTTGTTTGCTGATAATGAAGTTTAAGATTTTAAATGATGGGATGGCATTGATTTTCATAATGAATCGGATCAAAGAAGACAAAAACAGGCATTTCCTATGTAATGTTCTAGATCTGCTCTCCAAGTGTGTGGCAAGCTTTAACTATGACTAGAAGGCTTTTACAAAGCTTGTAAAGGTATGATATTATGTGTAAGGTCTTCACACTATCTTATGACTTTAAATTGACACATTATGCTTCAAAGTGTAATGACAGGTAACAATCCTATTGACAAAATCTACCAATTTGTACCAAAGGCACAAAGTCTATAGGTATACAAATACTATCGAGGTTGTTGCCTACACATTGGTCATAATCTTTTCATCAATATGGAGCTAGGTGGTCAAGGAAAATGTCTAAATTCTATCTCAATGTGGCACAAAGGTTCCTTCTCTACTATATTTGATATGCACCATGTTGGTTGACATGGGTGGAAATTGGGGTTTTGAAGGCAAATGCCGTGGCAATAATATTACAACTTGCCAATATCCCTTATTAAGATTTGATGGTTTTTGTGCCTCCTTTGGTGAGTTTACCTCCAACTTAGATGTTTTCCAGAATGTTGATTGGAAACTTGTCCAACACACCAGATGATGATGATTATAGCATGCACAATAACCTTCTCTCAATTGTGTGAATGGGGGACAATTTCGATGAAGTTGGAAAAAAGAAAGATGTGGAATTAAAAGCACTAAAAGTGCTAGTGCCACACTTCAATCATGTTAACTCAAATGTTATTGTACCATAATAAAATCTCATTAGGTACAACGATAATAAGATAGTTCAATGCTGCATTCAAATATTTAAAAATCAAGGAAAAGTAATATTGACAATATGGGAGATCATATTTGGGTTTATTATGTTTAGTAAATTGAAATACATGCTAGTTGCTTTTTTGGTTGATGTGCCATTCACATCATTACCCTTGAAGTCTAGGGTAAGAAAGATTTCATGTGTTTATGTTGCCTCCATGCTTACTACAAAAGGGTGTTTTGTGATGGAACCCAATGCTTGCTCAAAGAATTTGGTAATATAGTGGCCATCAATGCATAATAGAATGTAAGTACTAAGTACATCATGAAGTGGGCTCATCATTAGATGAGGAATTTTTTTCTAAAGGTTATTTAAAAGCCAAAGTGGCAATCCTCCATAAGAACCATGGTTTTTTATTTTTCAATTTTGTTATTTAGTTGAAGTGAGGATCATCCATAAGACGATGTAATTAAATTTGGCTACATACTTGACATGTAAGTAACAAAATTAAAAAAGAATCTTTTTATATTATTGGCTATTTATTAAAACTTAGCATAGAATTTGGTGATTAGGGATTTTTTTGGAATTTGACAAATTTGGGCAATTTTTTGCATGGAAAATCATAGGTCGAAATCATATTTTTTATGTTGAAATTTGGTGAAATTACACCCCCCAAAAAATACTAATAGGAACATGTAGAAAATATGACAATATTCCCTATGAATATGTACCCAAATTTAGTTATAAACCTTATCTATAACACAAATCTTCCATCATCCTTCTATATTTTTGCCTATTGATTTAGAACCATTTGGAAATAGCTTGCAATGTTTTTGGGAATCATTTTTGGCAATTGAAACCTTAAAAATACACCTTAATTAGTTCCATATTTTTCATTTAAAATTTTTATCTTTATGGCAATATTTCATTCATTAAAAAAAGTTGTATGCGAGTATCAGTTCAATGATCAAGTTAAATTATTTTTACTTTCATTTCCTTTAATATTAGTTTTACCTGTATTTTTAAAGGCTATGCTCCCATTGTATTTGTTCCTTTACAACATCATTTTGTTTCTAGCAAGTTGGTGCCAAATTTTGCCCTTTGCTCGAAAGGTGCAACCAACATAACAAGAGGTCCAATTTGCCACACATTGCTCTTGATTGCCGTTTAGGGAGCCAATTTGCATCTAGTTAGAAAACATTTTTCACCAAATTTTTGTTGTTTATGTTTTTATTATTTTTATATTATTTTGATAGTTTTAAAAAAAACGTATTGCCATTAAAGTGAAAATCTTCTATCAAACATCACCCATGCTAAATTTCTTATGGGATCATTGTCACCCGTGCCACAACCCAAAAACATGCCAAAAATGTGTAACACATAGGGGAAAATGACATATGCTTCCATTACTTTTTCACGTCCAACTAAAGTGTGGACTCTTGAGCAAGGTTAGCAAGGGGAAGGGATTTTCATTTTCCCATGTTCTCGATGTGTGCCCACTATGTTCCAATGAAGTTCCCAATGGCTTCCCATCTTGTTCCATTCCCCACCTTAAACAAATTGAAAGTCTAATAGGTATGGTGTGCTTTGTAAGGAGGGTAATAGCCCAAGTGAAAAAGTGGTGAAAACATGACGTAGGAACAAAATTTGCATGCAACCCATGAAATGGCTTATCATGCTCAATTAATTAATATGAAGATGCACCTACTTTTTTTTTTCCTCGTAAGGAAACATTTGATTAGCCCATGAGTAATTTTTTGGAGCATGGGGGCATTTCCCAACATAGAAACCTAAATATGGTTGCATCCCCAAAATTAAAAAACATTCTTTTATCATGCTTCCCTTCGTTTCCCTACCCCCTTGCCCCACAACTTGTGCAAATGGAAGTTGAACCATGGCCAAACGATTTGGGAAAAAAATTAGATGATGGTGGGAACATGATGGGAACCTACTAGGAACTTTGATGGGAACACATTAAAAACAAGGAAAATTCTCTCTCCCCCACCCCTTTCAAACCCCAAAAGGAAAAAAACATGTATAAGATTAAATGTTGAACCTTTCCAGTAGGGACACAAAAACTTTCTTTCTCAAAATTATTGGTCACCAACATGGACTAATTCCACCATTATAAGTATTATGGGGTTATTATGTAGTACATTGTGGTATATTGTGTTTTGCATTAATTAGATGGGGATGCATCCCAAGTTTTTTCCTTTTTTGGGCAAGAAGTTGGTTTGATTGGCCCATCACCAAAAACTTCTGAAACTATGGAGACTCCCCCAAAATTTAGTGATTATATTTGGAAATATTTTAAAGTTCTTATCCTTTGGCCCATCAATACAAGGGAAAGGATGACAATATTTGCTAAAGCATATGGGATAAAAGTGAGGCGCTATTGGGAACACAATGGGGAACATGTTGGGAATGTGGATCAACATAATTGAACATATCATGAACTCATTGAAAACTTGATGGGAACACATTGGGAACAAAAGGAAAATGAAAAATTACTCCAGCACCCCCCATCTTAAAAGAGAAGTTGAAGCCCTTGGAGTGCATGATGCACCTTCTCATTAATGCATGTGATCTTAATTTTCAAATATGTTGGTCACTTTTTTTTTACACTCAACTAATAGCATTTTCTATAAGCATGGGTGTATATTATGAGCACTACCTAAATTGTACTAGTTTAAGTTGGAATTTTAGCAAGATCCCCGTAATGCATCTCCAATCAGTGGAAGGTACTTAGTTATGACAATCCCCTTTAGGCATGTTTTAATACATGCCCAAATTTTGTTGTGTTTTAAAGACATTTTCATGGGGATTTTTGGTGTATTTAGTATTTAGTGTAAAATCAACCAACTTTTGTATGGATGACCAAATAACATTGGAACCATGTAATAATGTGGAACTTTCAAATAATGGTATTCTAGAAGCCTCTTTAATGTTGTTGTGCTCTAATCCAAGTCCTTTTGGTTTTTCTTCAATTATGGGCATATTGGCCTAGGTGTCCTTTCCTTCCATGTTCTCAACATCATTCATTCTCATGTATATGGCACCTACTTCCATTGGATCACTTGGGTTAGCATGGCCAATGCCTCCATCACCTCGTGGTTGTTGTTCCATGTTAGTTGGGACTTGCATGGCATCATTTAGGAACATTGACAAAAGCTCAATAGTTTCATTGGGAGGTTGTTCATCCACATGTAAGGCATGATCAACATTGTTAGTGACATTAACCCCATTGGGAGCCTTTTGATTTGTAAGTGGCAATTGCATAGCCCCACAAGTACCCATCCTTTCCATTTTCCTATGCCTATGGTCCCCATTTGTACCTCACACCTTATGTTGGGATTGGATGTTGTGGGCTTCCTGGGCAATTTGGTCAGCAATGATAAATGCATCTTTAACTAGCCCTACCATGTCCACTTTTACATCCATGTGTTTTTGTCCACCCACATTTTCCAAAGGCATGAACATTGGATGGTTAAATGTGCCATCCATTTTCCATTAGATGAATCACAACAATCACCTTGCATCCATGGATGATCAAACTACCATTGATGTTCAAATTGCCAAAATGAGTTGATGATAACTTTCCATGCAATTTTCTAGACGATGCCTATGTCTAAACACATCATTTCATGATCATTGCACATCTAGGTGCAACACATACATGGAATATTCACATGTTTAAACCTCTTTGATGGGTATATAAGGTAATTTATAAACCATTTCACCTTGGGTAATGCTTACATGGCCATAAATGAACATACTCTATCCAACCCCTTTTGCATGGGAGCGTCCAAAATCTTGTAAATGTTTTGATATTGTGGACCATTTCAAAGGTCAAACACTCGGGCAAATGTTGCAAGGGCAATGATACCTATCCCACCTAGCAACATGTGCACGAGCTTCATCACGTTTCTAGAGTTTTTTATCACAAGCCTTTATTCACATGTGATCAATGAATGGCAATTGCGCAACCATGCAAACTTCCATGATGCTAAATGGGTGGAACACTTGTTCTACATTACCAATTGGACATGTTGCATGTTTAGTCCATGTTTTAAGGTCCAAAACAATAATCTTAGTGTGGTTATGCTTGCATAACTAACTCGCTTAGTCTAAATTCACATACAACTAGTGTGTGCCCCATGGCCAAAGGCCACTGTGAAGTCCCCCGTGGGTGCCTGTATTTTTACTCTTTATTTTTTACTGCCCTGGACGCCCTGCCCTACCCTGCCCCTGCACTGCCCTGCCCTTGCCCCTGCCCTGCCCTGTTTCGAATTTACCTTTTGCTGCCAGGGATAGGAGGAGGAAGTTACACAGGGAACTCTTCTTCTTCTTCTTCTTCCCCCGTGGGAGGTTCTGCGCCTTTGGATTCCGTGACAGTTGGAGGTGGAGTCAAGTTCGACGGTTCGCTTGTGGCCGGGATGGATGAAACGTCCGTCCGACTGGATGGATGACGGTTCGGGCGGGTGGAGTTAGGAGTTGCTTCATTTACATCCCCAAAAATACACTGGGGCGGAGTTAGGGGTTGCTTCACCAAAAGCCTTCATATATAGATACCTTATGTTTGTATGAACCCCTTATCCTATGTCTGGTGCTCCCATGCATTTCTTTCATTTCAATACTACCCAACAACAAATTATTAACAACCCAAAAATGGGCTTAAGATGAATCTCTATTATATGATGGTCATGTATAATTATTACTCATAAGACCAAACATGGGCCACTATATTCCACAAAACTCCCAAAGTGGTCACATATGCCTTGATGTCAAGTCATATTGCTCCTAAAGGTTTAAGACCTACTTTATAACATGCCTTGGAACTTAGTTTGTTCACCTCCTCTCATATCACATCTATGACACCAACCATTTGATTTGGCCTTGTAACATAACCCACGTGTAAGAACACATGCAGCCCAATTGGTATGTGTTTTTATTCGTGCACAATGGGTTTTCATTACTAAAACCAAAGCACTATCACCAAGGCACTTCCACCCATAAAAAAATCCCCCTATAAACATGACATCTAGTGCATTTTCATTTGCAGTTCCCTCATGCCCATATTATCACCATTAATTCATAGTAACACCATTTTCACATTCCCTCCCTTGAGTTAATGTATTTGGTATTTTGCAATACCACCTACGGATTTAAGTTCAAAATATACCTATTGATGATTATATATCCTCATTCACTGTTTCCCATTCAATTCAAGTCTCTTTTCCAATCATATGTGCACCTTTCTCAAATTTCTAAGTGTTGGAATGATAGTTTGAACCTTTTGCAAACGTTCATAATAATGTGATAATGTTCACAAGTGATGCCATCAAGAATTTAAAATGTATACAAATACAAAGCAGTGTTCAATGATGCAATCCATAAAATTTGCTTTGACAAAGGTTTTTGGACCTATTCCTCTTTAGATTCATCATACATGCATGTTCAATTATTTTTATAGTTCAAACTAAAGTGATTCAAGTTTTTAAACTAATTCCACTTGTTTTTAACAACATTGCATTTCATTATGGACATATATGTAATAATCAAAGGACATGATATGTCAAGTTTACATCTGATTTTAAAACATAAGACTTTCATCCTATATGGACCAATTGAGGGTAACGTGCAACACCTTAATAATGAGGTAGATGGATGTTTGGCCATGATTGTTTGGTTTTTATAGTACATGGCAAACCATGTAGAACTCGGGTGTTTGATGATAAATGTTGTCCCCCCCACATGATGGACCATCAAAACATTTATCCAAAAATTACCTTTGCAAAATTGAATATTACATGGCAACAATCCAATATGTTAACACATCTTACCATCGTCAACTACAAGATCTTCCAAACCCCTAGGATAATAGTCTCCATTATGTTGACCATTATATAGATATAAATCAATATAATATGGTAACAACATGCAATAGTTGAAAATAAGGTGATGCAATTCATTGTGAAGTAAGATTGGGCCCATTGTTGAAGATGTCCTTGATGATTACATGTATACTTGAACTCATAATCATTCGCACACATAAACATTTAGTGTGTTTTGATGGGTCAAATAATATTACTACCACAAAAAGACATGACCAATGTATTGCACAAGATAAGACACTCTAGGACAATGAACCAAAATCATCCATTAAAATTAAGGGACAATTGCGTATTGTGTACAACAAGTACATCCATGTGCATTGGATACCAATAAGTGTACTAACAAGTGGATTGGATGCAACATTGCATACAAGAATGAGTTACAATTAACAAGCTTGTATTAATGATCATAGACATTTGGGCACTTATATCCTTTTACAATTACAAGACAAAACCATTTTAGAATCAAACATGCAAATTATAGCCATATAGAACATTTGAAGGACATAGATTCATGAATGGTGCCCACTAACAATCCATTACATGTGCTTAAGTGGAACTAGTGTGGAACTATAATGAAAATGGTTCACCCCACTGCTAAGGCTTAGTGGGTTGGGTGAATTCCCTTCCACTTGGCCTAATTTGGGTGGATTTCCATGGTGGTTTTGGGGCAAGTATCAACAAGCCATCAAGTTGTTCCCAATTAATATTGTGTTTTAAAATGTGGATGGTGAAAAAAGTAACAATTTCCATCTAATAATATATCCATGGGATATTGCCATGGACATAATGTACAATATTGTCCACTAAGAATGATTAAGATATTAGTTCAATTGTGCACATATATTTGCATGCCTATGGAAATGATTGTCTAAACATTATTCCAAGCACCTTTAGGCATCTTGTTGTGCAATAGTTTCAAACATGGCTACGTGCTAGTCCTCTTCATCCATTTAATTGATTGCCTCATCTTTTGCAATCGATGGTCGAAACCTTGCTCATATACCAAACACATCATGTGCACAAATAAAATCAAAGACAACACTACACATGCACAACCTAATCACAAAATTGTCTAATATTCAACTTATGATTATTGCAAACATGAACCAATATATTATGTGCAAATGTTCATAAAGCCATGTACTAAAATTTGAAAAGGATAGCAAATGCAAAGAATCTGTATCCATAACACATATTACATGAACATTGATGTGTGCAAAAATGTGGCACCAATAATAAAACAATATGATCAAACTACTAGCACCTAATGTTGGAAGGGGTCCAAAATTATAAATAGTAGTTGGAGGTGAATAGTAGCAACAAATACCAAGGCAATAATGTGGTTTAATGGTGGAACAAAAAGATTGACATGATATGTTTATTGTGTGATCATAATTGATGAAGAAAAATGCAGAGTATTCATCCATCCAACAAATGCAAGCACACTAGCATGCAAGATTGTGGGCTAGTGTGGATCTTCGGTCACAAATGCCAAATGCCACATTCTTGCATTAAATATACCATAACATCAAGTGTTTGAGATTCTTGCAACAATGTTAAATAGACATAATAAAAATCCATTATGTGTGATTAAACATATTAAATAACCACAAACAATTAAACCTTAATGGTTGCATGTGTTTGGATGATGATGTTATGCACAACAAAGTTTATTGACTACATTTAGATGATATGACAATTGTGTATCAATCAACATTTTGCAACAAAATAGGGA
>Ga0209208_10013051_pt1 | contig 10435 bp, 10 predicted proteins | sample S1TSphfallax_3_FD_187694 | JGI IMG/M metagenome (GOLD analysis project Ga0209208, IMG submission 187694) | Host-associated microbial communities from peat moss isolated from Minnesota, USA - S1T2_Fd - Sphagnum fallax MG (SPAdes) (version 2) | ecosystem: Host-associated > Plants > Peat moss >... | reverse complement strand
TTCCAACAACAAAAGGCCCTGTAATGTTTTGAGGTTCAACAACCCTGCAATTCTTTTTTCCTGATGAATGAAAACTTGGACACATGGCCTGCCAATTAATACTGTAATCTACAAAAGCTAAGCAATCACTGTAATCTACAAAAGGCTAAGGCTGTCTTCTTTTGCATGGTATACTATTCCCTCCGCCAAAAGAACAAACTGTTGCTTGCAACTCTGCCTCGTTGACAAACACACTAAGGAGATAACAGGACAGTTACTTCAGGCACCACTTTCCTGAACCCTAAGCTGGCGCCCTGCAGTGTATACCATGTATGAATTTCCTATTGTCAAAACCTCCTCTTATGAAAGAGCCAAAACAATGGATCAGGCATTCTAAGCTGTATACTATGAGACTTTGTCACTAACTTCAACAGTGTAAAAAGCTACACATGTTGAGACAAATTTGCTGACTCTAGAGGATGTAGGAAATAATAAACAAGATCAAAGATACTCTCGGATAACATTGCCTGAATGTAATGCAGACCAAAGTGCAAACTCAAAGCAAAAGACACAGCACAAAAATTATGTCTTCAGATTAGGCCTACAAGAGCTGCAGCAGGGCCTGTCAATCCCCAGGCAGCAGGTGATGGTGCTGGGGCAGGGACTGGTGCCACTGGTATGTCTATCACTTGCTCCTTGATAAACTCCTTCAGCCTGAATCACAATCATAGGTAGGGATCATCAAATTCAATGATTCCCTGAAGCAAGTGAATAGAGAGTAGTAACACCTCATGAAACTAGTAAATAGGGAAAGGACACATACTCATAGGTGGCATTTGGGTCTTGGGATGCAACTGTCAATCTCATTTGCGTCCTGTCAGAAGGATCTGTCTCAACACGAACCTGCAAACACATATGACAAGCTTCTTGCTTAAATTCTTTCCCTTTTAACTGCTTGTCAACAGCATTTAAATCTATGAAATTTGCCACTCCCCTTATGCAAACTTTTCATAAGTTGGAGATGATGACTGTAGCAAGTTGGTTCTCTCTAGTGTCAAACATATCAAGTGCACCTCATCTAGCCACTTTGAACCTTGTCATGTCAGATGCATTTGATCATCTTAGAAATTTGTTCTGGACTTTATGTCTGGAGTCAACTCAAAGTGGGAATCTTGGGATAACTTGTCAAATGCTAAGTACAGTACCAAACAAAGAGTAGCTCCAGCCTGTGAATAGAAAGTGGTTGCTGCCACAATGTTATTGACATTAGGATCCTGCAAAAACACAAATCCAGCAGTCGTTCAATTTGCTTGTAACCACAAAACCAGGGTATCCCCCATGTATGAAATGCAAAACTCAAAAGTGATGGGTAAGACAAATCATCCACATCAGGACTTAATCTGCATGTCTCAACATTAAAAAAACAGCTGTTGTGAACACTCAGTCTATCAGAGCTACACCTTGTCATGACCAGGATGCAGATAAGAAATGACCAGTTGACAGCTCAGAGGAAAAAGAACCAAGCAGCACAATACAAGGTCTGGGTGGGGGGAGAGTATGGAATGCAAAAAACTTACAAGCCCAGGAGCAACACCAATGTGAAGACTATTGAAAAGGTCTCCCATGTCTGAAACTGGCATGGGGCGTACACCACGGACCTGCCATTTTGCCCAATGGTATGTTTGATGTCATAACAGGCAACATACATCAAAGACATAGCTATGGGTCTTCCAATTGGTCAGCTGACAGGACACAAACTGTCATCGCACTGCTCAGTGCAAACATCGCAGGATAAAAGAGATGCACAGTAATTAATGTGCAGGATACTTGATATGACGTAGCTACAATGGACACACCAGATCCCATCTGACCTCTGAAGTCAAACACCCTTGCTGAAAAAGGTTTGGGATGGATGATCTCTAAAGATAATAGGGTAATGACAAATAGAGGCCACCTCTGAAAGGTGGTGGTACTACCATCAGCAGCACCAGGGAATGGAAGAGGTTTTCAGTCATGTTTGCTCCAGGGAGTTCGGTATCATACCATTTTCCCCCCTTTTCTAGCCATGACTCTTGGAGGTGATATGATACTTGTCAATGCAAGAAAGTTCCCACACTTGCTACAGATGCTAAATTCATTACACAATGGTGGCTTGTGAATGAAATCAGGATCTAACCACAAATCTGTAAGACATACCACATCTTGAAGCTTTGTGGGGGGACCAACAAGTGCTCGCCAGTGCGCCACAAAATCACTGGCAGATATTGGTGCTGGTTGCAAAAATTTATTCATAAGAGTTGGCAGGCGCAACTTCGCACTCACCTGTCAGTTCACAATATCCACGGATTCAATGAGATTGCTGAGCTATTTCAAAACAAGAATAAACATAACCCCTAGAAGTCTCCATCCTTCTAATACTATGTTACAAATTAAAGGCTACATCAGACATAACAGAGCAAGCCACAAAGGGAAAACAAGCACAGAGAAAGATACATAGAAATCAGCTAATGAGATGAAGAAAGAAGAAGAAGCTGAAGTGTGCAGTATAAACATGGCATGTTAATACCTATGAGCCATGTGATAGAGCTAAAGCTTGCTAAACCAAGTCTTCCCACATATTCCATTGTTATGTATCATAGTGACAAAACTACTAGTTAGATCTATCTTTGGCTTACATGCCATCAAGAAGAGCTGATCCCCAGGCTGCTATATATACTATAGGATCCCCAGAACCTACTACAGGTCTGTTCTTGGAATCTAGTTGACATGAACATTAATGTACTGTAGTACATCAATGCAGCCCATGGATGTAGAATCCTGCAAATTCATGGTGAACTGTGTACACTTCCTGTTTCAGACCTTCAATGGGAGGACTATTATACAGATGTCCATGCTTGGTTAAAAGCCATCATCAAATGATTCAGATATGGTTCAGGCTCTCTGCCACTCTCAGCAACTCTAAGATCAGTCCTGGGTCATCAAGAACATGCATGGGCCACAATAACTTCACACCTGACTCCTAACAGTAGGTGTAGGTTAGTTCATAACAAACATGTAACTACAAGACTCAGCTATGTACAGAAACATGTTCATACACATTAACATTGATATTTCATGAACTCCAGGTCATTCCTTGCCCAAAACCTCCAAAAGGAAGAAAGCAGTTTAAGGCCGCACTCTGTACTCAGTGGTATCACAGGGGAAATCACCTGTACACTACACAGGATTCATATCTAGCAGTCTAGGGTAATTGTGTGATGGGTAAATAGGTGAGCAGGAAGGAATAAGGGCAAGACAACTAATAGGTGAAAAGCAAATACCTACCGGCAGAGTGGAGGTGGTGTAACTGAAGTCAAGAACTGCAGTCTCCCTGCTGGCACTCAAACATACTACTTCCACAGGAACTTGCACCTGCGAATAGTACTTTAGCTCATCAGCTGCTACAGGCCTTGCTGCTCCAAAAACTTGAGTCTAGAAGCTTTTCAGGAAAAAACTTGATCCAGAGTTGCTGGTGTAGTTAATAGAATACCTACAACTGCTTCTCTTCACAGTACCATGATCCAGGTCCAGTCAATAACCCTCACAAAATTGAAATATAGGTGATATCAGCAGTCCTGAGAATCCAAGCAAAACGACGCTAGAGTTTACAGACAGCACCACAGCCAAGCACTACCAACTTTCTGAACAAGAGAAGAATTGTCCAGTTGCAATTTTCAATGAGGAGTACAGGCCAACCTGAGCCCTTGGAGGAATGGTATCAGGAACTTGAGAGAATTGCATCTTTAAGTGAGGAGCTGGCAGTATCAAAACCCTGACGTTTACCAATGATGCTGTATGCTTGTTTCCAAGGAACAAGACCACTTTTGCTTGAGCCTCTCGCCAATCAGACTTTATCCCAATCTGTCCACCAAGTCTCATGTTAGTGTGGGGACGTACACAAGTTGAAAGTCACTTTCATCAAGCTTGCCAATCTCTCATAGCAAAAACAGTGAGACCCACCTGGATATAGGGATCTTCATATAGTACACCACTGTCCTTCAGAGAAAGAGCCCGAAACCAATCCTCAATACTTCCAATGGGCTGCATCAAATGCACAAATCACATGCTCAGGAATATTGCAGGAATGTTCATTCCAGAGGCACCATCAACAAGAACACTACACAGATTCCTTCACAGCAGGAGAAGCACCAGACTAGTGTAAACAAACTAAAATTCCTCCTGCAACTCTGGCTCAAAAGCAAATTTTCCTTGATATATTACTTGAGCATGTCTTTGCCTCAATCACAATTGAAGGATGTGTGAACCTCAGATTGATTGCTGGAATAAAACCTCACCAAAATAATCAAAATATGCAAGCAAGAAGACGTATTGCCAGGAAGCCAGCTATAAACTATCTCACCCATAAAGCAAATAAAACCAGGCCTGGTGTTGCAATATTTGAAAATGGCAGGAAGAGGACATACAACACAATAAGTTTTACCTTGATCTGGTTCACTTGCTGATCATACAGTGCCAAAGCCAGAGGATCTCCAGGATCATCTACTTGGGATGGGGGAGGTGGGGGTGTGGTAACTGGAGGTGCTTCTATGGCCAGTGGTGCCAACAGATCTCCCAGTAAGTCACCATTTGTTGATGCAGATGGGTGTGGGTTGCTTGTTCCATTTGCATAAGCCTTCGGAATAGCTGCTGTTTCTGCTGATGGAGGAGGAGGTTCAGGCAATGCCAACTGCTCCTGCATGAGAAAACTAAAATTCAGAAGATCATTCTGTGGCTGGTAAGTCCAAGTCATGATGGTGTCAGCAATTCTTCACACTTCTTTGGAACCACCTCTCTTTCTCCCTTCCCGGTCCACTGGCTCCATCCAAATTCCATGCAACGTATATGGTGGACTCACTTCTTGGCTTATGGCTTGATGAGCTAAATTTGGATGAAAATCACCATCCCCTTTCACTTGGCTTCCCTCTCTTCATTTTTACAACCTGGATTGTCTGGCTACAAAGGGTTTAAAAGACCTAGCTTGCTCTGAACCAAGACAGCATGTTCTCTAGGGTCCTACAGTCTGAGGCATCCTGTTATGTTTTAGTCCATGCATTCTCTGAGCTGTCATTCTCAATTCTTCCTCTCCCTAAACTTTTGCATGGGCAAAGTGAGAATGACCTCCATTTGAACTTATGGTCCAAACCTGTTACAAAGTCACCTTGTCAAACCAGATGCCGTACCGTACTGTAGTGAGATGTTGAAGAAGCCTTGGATACTGAAGGAGGAGGGAGGCCACCATTGACAGGGCCTGGGTCTGCAACAACCAAGGCCATAGAATTTTGCTGCTGCCGCAACTTAGTTGCACTCATCTCAGTCGATTCTCCTTCCGTGTCCTCAGCTTTCTTTATTAATGCTGACTAAACTCCACCAGACCCACCATCAAGTACAATCTTTGAGCATAAGTATGATCATGCAATTCTCCAAGAAATCACCAAATGTAGGGCAAACAGCCACTAAAGAACATCAGATCACAAAATCCACACCTGGCGCTCAGGAAACTTTGGCATTTCTGCCATAATGTCCACCATAGATGATCCCTTGCGACTAAGAGTGATGTACTCAACAGCCCGCTGCTGTAATTCAGCATCAACAACATTCTCACATCTGTTTGGCAACAGAGAGGATGGTCAGACAGCACAAGGAAGGGTAGGAGGAAATATGCTATCAGACAATCACAAAACAAGAACCATAAACGAATTAAAAAGAAGCTATTGAAAGAAACAAACCTCTTGAATACTTCCTCGACCTGCACCTGCAACTCCTGGTCAAGAGGCTGAGTGTGCATCAGTATCTTCACATATGCTGATAGCAAGATTGCCTTTGTTGGAGTTCTGCAACATGTCACACAGCCAAATGAGACAGATGCAATGTGCTGAAAGCATAGAAAAACCATTCTGTGCAGAGGATGCAAGCACTCAATTTCTAGTGCAAACCAGCAGACTATCATGCTTCCAACACTTGTACTTCATAATAGAGAAGATTTCTGTTCAGCCTGAGGGACCACCTCTTTCTCTGCTAGCAATCTGAGTGGTGAGTGCTGCTCTTGTGATAGTAGGCAACATACAAAAATATATATTTTGGATTCACTACTAGAAAAACCTTCAAGACAATGCACTACCCAGCATACCAAATGCAACGGAGATTGGTTGAGTGCATACGTTACAGTGGGAAACTTGTCATGGACAATGTGAAACACCTCCTTGGGACTGCAACCTGGTCGCCTAGCCAGCAGATGGCTATATTCTCCAAGCAAGTATCCCGCCACCTAAACCCAGCTCCCATCAGGATCTTCTGAGCAACAGCAACCATGGGCATGAACCACCTTAAATAAAACTATGGTCACATGCTTTAAATTGCTGACAGGTATTCTTCCTATGTGACAATCTTTCCATGGCACATCCTACATTGTGCATATGCTATACTTGCTTCTGCAACTCAATGCTACTAAATAAGTGTCAATGCTGTGTCCTTCATAAGACAGCCTGATTCATAGCTATGAGATTGCGGAGAAAACACCACAATAACAGTTTGAAAGTAACATGACATTGAGTGTGGTCATAAATTTATGACACCCTGAGTTGCTCATAAAAGCAGACCATCACCTTCATCATGAATAGCAGTGACCAGCTGCTATGACTCCCCACTGACTTTGTCAGGTCCCAACAGTGGGTGTAGATAAGTATATAATAAACCTGACCAAATTTTTGGGCAAGGCAAACCATTACACAAAACATTTGCATTCTGAGTTTCTGTTGCATTTTCAGAAGCAATGCAAAGACTCAGTCATGACATTGGCTAACACTCAAGAGACATAAGACTGCCTGATTCAGAATGATCATCACCTTCACCATGGTTTCATGCACTGCTGGCTTGTCAAGGTACTCCCGAGCCTTTGCTGCAGCAAATGCCTATCTTCCACAAAAAATCTCAGCTGTCAGACTCTACATGACAATCCACTTTCTGAGCAGGCTAAGTCTGGGACAAGATATGTAGAGGTTGGAGCATGTTTTCTAAAAGCACAACTCAGGCACATATGGCAGAGAAGATAAGACTCTGAGTGGTAGTGGTCCAATGTTGTATATACATTGTGGTGTATACAATATCAAATTTCCAAACCATTCTCCATGTTGCCACAAACATCTAGGAAGCTAGGCCCACATGTGAGTACCTGGAGGTCATCATTGTTGGTGACAAACTGCACAACTCGATACCAAATGTCATCACTCACAAAGTCACCAGCTTTCTCAATCAGCTGTAGTATAACCTCCACATACCTGCCAGCAACCAAGAGGGAGAGAAGACCACAAAATGGTCCAATCACAGATTACCACTTGTTAGTATTGAAGGAAGTGTGAATAATATGGTGGTTCTTCTCAGAACTGATCTGGTGGACATGAAATGAACTTTAGCCTCAACCTGAAACTTTATGCAATTGGAAGCAGCCATACCATGCAAGATTTGGGGCGAACTTTTCTGCAAGAATAGCAGCTTTCAGGGCAAGCTCTTCACGAATAGCAAAGTCTGCTGTAGTCAGATACTGTAGAACAAGCCAGAGAAGCATTAGTACAGAAGGGATGCAACAGAAATTTTTAGTCCCAAAAAGTTTGCCTCAATTGCATATATCACTAATGAAATCTTCAGTGGGAAAAGTCTGAAACCTGCAAGAGCTCTTCCACAATATCCTTGGCATTGCTAATATCACACATGCCATATAGCAAATCAAGTGACCTCCTCCGGATACTGTCCCCTCCCACCCCCATCAAACTTTGTCAGGCATGTCCAAGTTGTCAGCATAGAATTCTCCATGTTGGGGGTTGTTGAAGGCTTTGATTTTGGGAAAATTACTAGTGACACTCACCCTGATCTCTAACAAGGTGTGATAGAGAAATCATCATCAAAACTGATCAGATACACCTGGAGGTGACGCAAATGCTCAGGTATCAAGCAGAATTTTTATGAACCATTTCATCAGGCAACATCTGCAGGCAGATTACTTGTAGAAGAATATCTATGAAATTGTGGAGTGAACTCCATAACAAGACTATGAAGGTTGCCCACTGAATATCTGCAGAATTTGTGGATTGTGAAGAAATTTGTGAGAAAGATGTTATCAGGCTGTTCCATGCCCTTGTTTGTCCTTTCAAATACCTAATTGGGAAGATCCTGGGAGCAAAACCTACCTGATATCAGGATCTTTGAGAGAAGTTATGATGTGCGCTTGATGCTTCTTGATGCTCTCATTCACATCTGCAACTAATAGCATCCGTGTCATATTTTCCTGCACACGGACAATTCTTAGTGAGATATATGCTTTTCCAACCAGCGTATACTGCACCAAGTCATTCCTACTGGTTTAGATAATACAGACACCCCTCCCAAAAAAACCAAATCATGATAAAGAAAATAGTCAACACAAGAGGTAAAGAACTCAAACCAAGCCAAGATACCGAATATTGGGCTCGCGTACTGCAACAAATTTCCCCAGCAATGCTACACATTGTGACATCAGATCCTTGTCTGCATCCAGGTGCATGACCTGTCATACAGAAATGCCCCACTCTGGTATATTTGCAAATTTGTGCTGACCGTTTGACAACCATTCCAATTTCTCTTTTCAAAAAATATTGTCAACCTTGTAATACTTTATTCTCCATGAATTGACAAAATCCAATATGTTATGGTTTTTAAGACTTTCAGCTGTTCCCTTGGGTCTTCCTACCAAACAGTGATTCTTGCACATCTAAAAGTGTTATTTATGTGGAAACAAAGCAGCATCACTGTAGACAGTGCCTTGTCCCAAGCACTGGCAGCATAACACATGAACATCCCATCAAAACCTAGGAGAAAAAGAGGTATGCACCAGTGCAATGGCCTCAAAGAGCACTGCATGTGAGGCATTGTTTTTGTTGACATTCTTCACCACGTCTGTACCCACCAGAATCCGATGTAGGACCTACAACAATCAATGTCTCAATGCCTCTTGAGTAGCAGGTCCATCTTCTAGGAATACATGCAACACATCACCAGGAAGCATACTGATGATTCTTGGAAACTTGGCAGATAACATAAATTTCAAAGTTTAGTGCACAGCAAGGTGTGACTCACATCAAACAAACCCTTTCTGATGGTAGAGTCCTCAATGACAGGAAAGTACTGTAGTACCCTCATGGTTTTCACCTGTTTGAATCAAAAACAAAAACAAAAATGTCAGATCAGATCTTACAGAGACTTGTTCTACACAAGAAAAGAAGGTTCAAAGCAGATTAAACCTTCACAAATGTCCTCACAATTCATGACTAGAGTATGGTGCAGAAGTTCCAGTACATAGTCATATGAGCTGAGAAAGACCCACAAGCAAACCTTTGTGCAACAGCTACATCACAAACCCTAAGGCTGTGTAGATGGTGATCTCCCAGCAAGATTTTATTTCAGAAAGGTGAACAAGTGGTTCCTTCACCAAGACAAGGGATTTTACCTGCAGCCAAGGTGATGGGATGCCATAATAAGTATATTCTTGCAAAATGTCCTGACTCTTGGTGAGGCGTTCCAAAATGTATACACACTTAGAGAGACAATTCGTGTAACCATCTGGATTGCTTGCCACTAGTGCCACTAGTAAACTCATGACAGCAGTCAGGACCCCAAGGTCACGCTCATCCAGCAACTGGACCATTTGCTGTGACCTATCATCCAGAACCCCATGATCACTGTCACTTTGTACCTTTCATATCATTCATGACAATAAAGGAGAAATTGAACCTATCAAACCTATTATAACCACTCTAAAAAAAGCATGGAGATACATACAGCACAACAAACATAAAGCAGCCACAGATTTCAAAAACCACATTCATGAAGGACAAGGGAGTTACAGGTAGACAAACAATATTCCTGAAATGTACAAATATGAGAGCAACAGAGAAAAGAAAATAAAAGAAAAACAGGGAAATGGAACAAGAGCAGCATTGATTATATGATATCCAGCAAAGGCTAGCCAGATCACAAGCCAGACATGTGGCCGTGATATTCCACAACAAAAACTACATTAAAATTCTGGAGGCAAAATCAAATCTAGAGAGTGTGCAAACTACAGAAGGAAGGGGAAAGGACATAGGTCATATCTCCTTGCAGGAGGTCAGGCAAACACAATTGGCAGATGGGACAAATATGAATAAATTTTGGGGCCTAATCCTTAATCAGTTTTTTTAACCATGTTCCTACCTCTACTTCCAGCCAAAAAAGATCTGCTCAAAAGCATCCAAGTGCTTCCAGATTTCCAACATTTAGATAACAAATGATCTCTGCAGCAACACGAACATGCCAGTGAAAACTTTACAACTGCCATGCAGCCACCAAACTCACCAGCCTTCCACATTGACTACATCAGGATTTTTTCGATACAGCCGAAGTAGGCACA
>Ga0209208_10013050_pt1 | contig 10435 bp, 4 predicted proteins | sample S1TSphfallax_3_FD_187694 | JGI IMG/M metagenome (GOLD analysis project Ga0209208, IMG submission 187694) | Host-associated microbial communities from peat moss isolated from Minnesota, USA - S1T2_Fd - Sphagnum fallax MG (SPAdes) (version 2) | ecosystem: Host-associated > Plants > Peat moss >... | reverse complement strand
AAAGTTGCAACTTGATTTTCATCACCATCTCAATGGCCATGATTTTTCGATCGACCTGTCTACATTCTAATCCCAATTTAACCTAACCTACATGTATCTAACTTAACATAACTTACATTAACCTAACATAGGTACCTAACCTAACCTAATTTTCCTTAATCTAACCTAGGTACTTAGTTTAACCTAACCTAATTTACTTTAATTTGACCTAGATACCTACGTTAACCTAACCTAACCTAACCTAGCTAATTAATTAGTAGTTGTTTGTTAGTATGTAGTTGTTAATACATGTGACTAGGTTGCAACTAAAAATTTATCCCATATCTTTTGTTTTTGCTTTCAAGTTTGTAAACTATTTAAGTAAGTGCACTAGAAGATTGAAAATACACAAAAAACATTAAAAATCAAATGTCATTTGGGATGAACCAATCAAATAGGCTTGACCTTTAAAAGTTAAACTTGAAATGAAATAAGATTTAAAAACTTAACCTACTTCCTAGCCTAGGCTTACTTAGCTACTTATTTAGTTAAACCTATCTACCTAGTATAAGTAGGTAGGTCTAGGCTAGGTAGGTAAATAAATAAACCAACATATTAACCTACCTAGGTGAATTAGGCCTAGGTACCTTAGGCCTCCCTAGACCACCAATAAATTGCCCCATGTGCCACCTTGTAATTTGATAAAATATTAACCTACAAATTGCCATGTGTCTCCTTATAATTCAATAAAAAAAATAACCTACAAATTTCCACATGTCATTTTGTAATTCAATCAAAAAAATAACCTACAAACTGTCACATGTCACCATTTAAGTTACTAAATATTACACTTCACTAACATAGGTTAAGCCTACCTAAATTAATAAACATGTCATGTGTCATATTGAAATTTGTTGTTAATCGTACACATGGCACAATGTAAGGTTCAACAATTTAATCACATGTTAATTGCATGGCAATTGCATAAACCATACGTTTCACATATAGATGAAACAATATATGTTGATTTTGATTTCATCTGTCATCTACAACTAAGGACACATACAACATCATGTCCAAGGCAACTAAGCGATTTTAAATTGCATATGATGCAAGTAACTAAAAAATAGTTGCATAGGCTAATGGTAAAAATCCATTTTTTTCCTAATGCACTCACCCATCATTTGTACTACCTTCCATTCAAATAGTTCAGGTTTTATGTAAAATGGTGAGACACTAGCCCAATATTCTAATGGAGTTCACACTATTTTGTGTGCACCTACCCTTCCACCCCCAAATTTGAAAATATGCAACAAACCAACATATGTCAATCACTTTACCTCAAAAATTGATTTTACAAGTGCAAAAATATTTTGACTTCATCAAGGTGGCATTACCTCTCTACATTGGTGTTGGGTGGTTATTAATTCTATTTCATGATTTTTAATTCTAATTATGAATTTTTTAAATTTAAAAATTGAAACAATTTTCAATTTTTTTATAAATATGTGCCTTATCCAATTTTTTCTTTTTATTTTCCCTCATGCCCAACTAGTCTTTCAAACCCAATTTGTAATTCATTTAACTTAGTTACCTATATCAAATCAATTTTTTAACTTCATTTTGAGATTTTTGAATTTAATATGCTTTAAATGTTTTTTAAAAAATCATGGGCGAGAAACAAATCAACAAGGTTCATTACAAAACTTTAATATTTTTATGAAAAAAGTGATCACATTTCAAAGATATAAAGACAAAAACATTGTATTAGGTCCTTTTCAATACATTAAATTCAAATAAACCTCCAAATTCATTTAATTCCTACTCTAGGTCTAATTCAAAATCTATCAATTTTACCAAATTACTAGAGCCTTGCAACCCACCCTTGCATTATTTGACCAATTCTTATTCATGGACATTAGTTTCTTAAGGTTATTTGATTGTAAATAACATCTCTTCAAATTGGTGAAAATTTCAACAAGGGAAAAAGTTCTTTTAGTTTCAATTTGAAATTTACAATCCTTGATATTTATCTAACTAAAAAGCCAACAATTGGGAACATGGTTTCATGTTTCCCCTTCACTCCATTTGATATCTTTTGCATCCATTGATATCTATGAAATATGAATAAGGTTCCTTTCAAGGTTACAACACATTATTATCAACACATTATCTTCATATTATCAAACACATTATCTTCAATATAAAAACTAATATTAACGAAAATCACATAATTCTGGGAAAAAAAAATACATACTTTAAACATTATTTTTTGTGCCAAATTTGCAAGCAACCAACAACCTTTCACCTCCAACAAATTTCAACTTACAAAACAATGCAAGGGTAAGGGTCATAATACCAATCACATGAAGAAAGAAAACAACACAATGAACATTAATAACAACATGATGAACATCGTCGCAACCTTAACATTGGGCTCGCGACCAATTCAAGGGCTTGCGAAGGTGCGGGCCAAGTATGAAGCCCAAGAGTCACATTTCATGCTCCCAGGAGTGCAAGAGAGTGTGAGGGAATGAACCCTCACACTCCTAAGTGAGCTCTCACTTTGAGAATTGGAGTCCTAGTGGACTCCCAAATTTTCAAAAAGAGATTGCAAAGGTTAAAACCCATTGGATTGAAATTTCCTTATACCATTGAAAAGCTCTTGGAATGTAGATATCTAAAATGAGCTTACATGACCCATTTGGACACTTAACACACAAGTTATGGCCAAAAGAAAGGCCGGAAGTCAAATTGGCAATTGACTTTCGACCACTAAAAATTGAGAATCGCCCCAATTTCCTCGCGTGAAGGTGGCATGCAACATATTGTTAGAAACTTCTAGATGAGGGCTACAACTTTTCTTAAGACCTCATCTCAATCGGAGGTTTGCACGCAAAGTTATGGGCCCCCAAAGTTGCAAGAGTCTCAATTGTGAGAATTTCCACTTGGGAGTCCCCGAGACAAAATGACATTTGGGTGCTAGTCTTGTGGCCAGGCATAGAACGTACTATAAGAGGGAAGGCATTGGCATCCCCCAAGTTTGGGCTATGTTGAATCTTGTGAATCGAAGTTTGCCCATGGTTCATCCTAACACCAAAAGTGCTCTAGCTATGCACTAACCAACTTGTTGTTTGGTTTTGCGCAAGCCCAGGTGAGTGAGTGATTTCTTATCATTCTTCCTAATCCCATCCTAAAGCTCCAGCACGCCCCTCTACCCCCAAAGTGCTGCGAGCCAGAGATCATGCCCCAACTCCTTAATTTTTCATTATTTTCACCTCAGACTCACATTTGAGTTTGGGAGCGCGTCAAACACATAATGAACACAAATACATGATAAACATTAATAACACAAAGAACATTAACAACATGATGAACACATGTAATAACATGACAAGTACTAAGAACATAAGGAACACTTGCATTACAACAAATCATGGTCAAAACCACTCAAGGATTCCACCCAAATTGAATTTCACTAGAATTTGACATGTCACAAATCATTACACTTCAACAAAAGTAAGCACCCTCCATTCTGAATCCACTTACTATTGAATTTTAGTGGAATCCTAATGGACCTTGCCACCACTTCAATGTAACAACTCAATGAACATAACAACACAAGACCTTTGGTTGAAAGTGTAATAGTAGAAAGGTTTAAGGATGTTATGGATGGTATGCAAAAAGACCAAGTTGTTATTAGGAATGCAACAACTAATATTAGCAAAATTGATGTTAAAGACACTACCAATGTTGTTGCTAGAAGTGTAGCCCATGAACAAGTGGGCTGTAACATAGTGGGGGAACTATGTGGGGGAAACCCCATCATTTCAAGCACGTGGGATAATTTCTTTGATTATAAGACTTTGCAACCCTAATTCAAAAGTTTATGAAATGATTATAGTAACAGATTACAATAGCCCATTAGAGTAAACTTGTTTCACACCAAAACAAAAATTTATTGTGCACGTCAATGAAGGATTGTTTGAATATAATAAATGGGATGCATGTATGTAGGACCCAACACCTAACCTTCCCAAAATAACCAAGGTGCCAGCTAAAATATACAACTTCAATCCATGGTAGGTAAATGATTAATAACCATCCCACATCCTTTGTAACATGACTAGCATACGTGTTTGAGTAAAGTTTTCAAGGTTTTCATTCAATTTCCTATAAGATTTGGATAAAACCACACACATTTGTTGGATATGTTGTTTATTACAAATGAGAGTTAGCATCAAGGTTTACCTTTGGGACCCCATTTCAAAGGAAAACGATGCCAATGTAGTGATTTATAGGTTGCACAGTAGCAAGATTGGAGGTCAAATTATACTCATTGAGTACATGTGGTTAATGGTTATGTTGCAGTTGTAGTGACGAGCACAATTAATGTCACCAACTTTGAGTTCCCAAAAAAACATTTTCACACTTCTTCTAGCATTACTATGTGAAGCATACGCATGATGTTTGGCAATTTGTGCTTTCAAGTACAAAACCACCTCATGCGCATTTTGAAGCTTTAATCCATGTGGCTTCACTTACTTTTTGTGAATCTCTCATTTGCATAACATTCTTGCACCATCCATTTCCCCCTTCCCATGGCCAAAGGCAAAGTTATTTCAAGTCATCTAATAGCCTAAAGGTAAAGCTACACAAGAAGTCAAGGATGGGTATTGACCCACAAAAACCCATGTTTTTGATGATTTGAACTGACCAGAACAATTATTTGACCAAACAATCTTCTCATGCAACAAGTGTTCCATCTTCACCAATGATAACTTCAAAAGCTTAAATAGAAAAATAGTAAGATCAATAACCTTTTTCAAGCCCTTTGATGAAACATCGAAAGGACACAAACCTTTTTTCTACTTCAAGGTTCTTCACCAAGACCACATGGTTCTTGGTTGAATTTCTTCCAATGTCAAGTCTTTGGGACACAATTGCTCCACTTAATTTTGTGCCTTCAGATTTTAGGGCCCTAGCTTCTAGTTTGTAAGTTTTCTCCTTTGTAGTCCAAGTAGTAGTAATAGCCCAATTCACATTAACACCTTTCTCTTGTGCTATGAACCCCCTAACCACGCAAGATGCAAAATTGTTGTTTGTGATGATAGATGTGCCATAAATATGTCAACACAATTTCACAAGCTTTCTTCTAATGTTAGGATGCAAGGTTGAGTTTATGTACTTGTATCTTGGTTATTTTAAAAGACCAAAGACCTCATCTAGGCCATTCCAACAAACATACTTAACAGTAAATTATGTTTGAAGGTTGAACCCTATGTTGTTCAAACACCTCACCACAATAAATAAAAATTTAATTTGCAAATTAATATCTACATATTCTTAAGTAGGGAATTCTAAGTTTCCCTTTTCCAACTTGGGCTTTGTTTTTATATCTTTCTCTTCTTTCATCTTATAGTGTAAGCCAAAATCAAACAACCTCAATCTTAAAACCAAAACAAAAGTTACACAACTACTTGCAATGATGCAACCTCAAAATTAAACATAAACAACTAAAGTTGAACTTGAGAGAAATCAAACAAGGTAAAAATCTAGTAGTAGACGAGATTTAATTATGGACAACTTGTTGAACAAGATAGATCAATTTCAAACTTGGAGATAATGAACAACCATGTTACACATGTGCATGTGCATGAGATGCGTGTGTATTTTTTTTAACTTTTTGTCGAATTAAAAAAAATTCCCGACTTGTCCAGTTACTTACCATGACTACTAACCATGTCAACAAGTTTTAACCCATGAATCCTTGGTAATGTCTAGCAATGTTAGGCACATTTGGCTCCTTTTAGCTCGAATGCACCCCCATGACATTTATCACCAAACTATTTATGTTTAGACTAAAAAAATCAATATCAAACCCAACAATGATTTGTCAAACTAAACCCTATTTGAAAGGTATGGTTTAGGGTATGAACTTTACTTTACATAGGAAACTATGTTGAATAACTATTTTATGGAAGATTATACTAGCAAACTCTCTTGGGTCTCTTCAAGGATTTTTAAGTGTCCTCCTTAGGTGTTACTAATTCTTATTGGTTCCTTTGTTGAAACCTTCCTCCTCCCCACCCCACTCCTCTTGATCATGGATTGTTTTTTATGACCCTTGAAATTTTTAACAAAGTTGGAATTTTTTTTTAATAGAAGGCTTGGAAAGGCATTATAACCTATGCAATCACTAAGATCTATGCCACTAGGTCTTGTGATGTGTTCCCAAGTCCCAAGTTAGGCCCAAGATGGGCCTTGGTTTCTAACACATCGGAATTGTGGGGACTTGAAGGCACGCTCCCAGCTCTTAGCACTAAAAGGGGTAGAAGGGCATGGTGAAGCTCCGGGATGGGACTAAGAAGAGGGACAAGCTTTAGTTATTTACTCGAACCTGTATCAAGCCAACCAACAAGTTGGTTAGTTCGCATTCTATAACACCCTTGGTGCTAGGACAAGCCACGGGCAACTCTAGACTCACAAGACTCACCACAACCCGGACTCGAAGGAAGCCACCACCTTCCCCCATATAGTATTCTCTACGTTACTCCGCGGCACCCACATCCGAATGGCTTTTTGTCCCATGACTCCCAAGGAGGAGTCCCAAAACTATCCCAGTTTGGACTTTCGAGACTTTGTGAGTTCATAACTCTTTGCTCATACCTCCAATTGGATGAGGTCTGAAGCAACCTTGTAGCTCTCCTTGAGAGCTTTCCAACTGTGTGTCGCACTCCACTTGCACACACCAGGGTTGGGTCGATTCCTAACTTTTAATGGTTGGGAGTCAAACTACCAGTTTAACTCCCGACCCTTCTTTTTGCCATAACTTGTGCTACAAATGTCCAAATGGTTCATGCGAGGCCATTTTTGACATCTACACTTCAATAGCTTTCCAAAGACATGAAGAACGTCTCAAGGCATGGTGTTTTGACCCTTGCAATCGAACTTTAAAGTTTCAAGAATCTCGGAGGACTCCCAAGTCCCCATTTTGGGAGTGTGAATGTAATCCTCACACTTTTCCAAAAGTGGGGTTGTGACATTTTGCATGTCACATTAAAACTTTTGCCATTAAAGCACGTGCCATTTAACCTATGCCACTCAATAACACTAATGTTTACATCATTCAACCTCTTTCACTAAGATTTAAGTCTATATCATTAAGCCTTATGTCATTCATCCTCTATCACTTGGACCTAGGTCTATATCATTCTAGGATCTATGTCACTTCGGTTTATATCACTTTATTTGTAGTATCACTTGGGCCTCTAATGTAATATGTCATTAAGGTTATGCCAATAAGTCCCATGTCATTTAACCTGTGTCATTTAAGTTTATATTGTTACTAAGATTTGCACGTCACTTAACATTATATGTCACTCGGGACTAGTATGCCAATAAAGGTGCTTTATATGTCACTAAGGCTTGTGTCAATCAAGCATGTTTCATTAAAGGTTGAGGTTTATGTCACATAAATTAGAAAAATATGTTAGCAACACTGAGAAAGTTTTATACATCACTTGCATTTACATCATTGAAATATAATTACTTATGTATAATCTTAGTGCCATAGACTTTAAATTATTTACATTCAAGTCATAGATTTTGAAGTTTGTTAAAATCATGTTAAAAGATGCATATGGAGATTTGATAGAAAATACCTTTGTTATTCGGTTTTGCACATGCCTTGATTTTCTTGCATCTGATGTGTTATTCCCTCATGACCTTGCTAATCACAACATATAACAATGTTTTAGAATCACCCATAACAAGACACAATAATTATAATGAATATTTGGATGAAATTCCAAGTGTTGTGAACTCATGACTTAATGTTCTTTAAATATGAGTGCAATATGCAATAATATAACAAGTGCCATCCAACAATGTGGTTGCATGATACTTGTAGTAATTCCATGAAATGGGTAATAATTGCATTCACCCCATAGTTATAGGATCTTGTACATAACATTCAAATATCACTCAACATCATTTTTTAAAATTTAAGCACCAACACATCAAATGTTGAATCTAGACAATTAAACAACTATGGTAAATTCATTCAAATTGTGTCACTGCCCATTCATGGCCATTGTCAAACTTGCCTTGTGTGGACATCAAAATTTTATATGCATTGTTAAATGACAACTAACAAGCTAATCACTTGTACATGTCACTTAAATGTCACAAACCATTATTTTCAATAAGTTATTGTGAGGGCATCAAATGCACTCCATAACACTAAGGCATGTGTCACTAATGATATTTGAGGTTTATGTCATGTAGACCAAGTTTATTTTATTCCTAGGTTTGAACTTTGTGCCTCATTTGGGCTTGTATCATTAAGGTTTAATCACTTACACCTAGTCTTAATGCCATAGACTCTACTTGTCATTTATGCTAATCATATATTTTGAAATTTCTTAAAAACCATGTCAAAACATGCATATGAACATTTCAGATTAGATGGTACCTTTGTTATTGGCTCTTGCACATCCTTTTCATCTTCCTTTGCCTCATGTGCTACTTCCTTGAACCTTTGGTCAATCACAACATGTAACGATATTTAAAATATCACACAACAAGACTCTAGATATGGAGTCTACTTTGAAAGGCCACATTGTAAATCAAAAGGCCATCAAAACCCATGCTGGGCCACCTTGAGACCAGTGATGAATTTACAACGTGTTGCTGAAATGATGTTGGGGGCTGGTCACTGTGGCCAATCTTGTCCTACTTATAACACTTTACGATTATTTACTTTTAACTGAATGTCAAAATAAGAAAACTTTATTGATGGATTCAAACTGATACTGTTAACTAACATAAAATCTGATGTGTAAATACTAAATGGTAGGTTAGTGAGAACCAAACATTGAATCTCTGACCAACACAAAAAAAATTAGAGAAATTTTTTTTTAGTGTTTTGTATCACATTGAAAATGGGTGCTTGATGTGCCACATAACCCATTTTGTTCCCCCTTTTTGTTTACATCTCTGGTATTCTCTTTCCTCCTCTCCTATACCACCTTCTAACCTACTTGAACAAGATTGCTTATTTCCCAAGTTTGTCATTACTTCAAACCCCCACTTCCTCCCTTCTTTGCACTAGCCAACTTTTGCTTCAAATATTGTGACAGGTCTCATGGCCTGCAAAACCCTTTCATCTATTAACATCAGTAACTGCTAAGCACATGACATGTCTTTGTATTCTGGTATACCTGGTTTGCTGAAATTGGTGTTGTTGAATTATTGTACCTATGTATGCCCGATGTTTGGCACAAAATAAATTGCAAACGCTTAGCTGAACAAAAAAGAAAACTTATTGATATTTGTCAAAATTGTTGAAAGTTGAACTCCATCAGGTTACTAGTACAAATACAAAAAACAAGCTACACTTTGCAGACCTATTCCGCAATTGTTGAAATTCTGAAAAATTAAATTTGAAACTGCTGAATCTCTTTTTTTCTTGAATGAATAAATATTCGGCAAAGTGCCAATTATCAGTAGTAGCTATGGTATCAATTTCAAAGCAAAATTCATGATTGTATGGGAGAAAGAATGCAGCTCGATTACTGGGAGAGCTTGTCACTGGGGTTGCTAGACAACAAAATAAGATTCCCAGACTTGAATAATAAAGAAAATGCAAATTCTCACCTTACCCTACACCAAGCCACTTGTAGCATGGGACACCTTTGAAAAAGGATTACAACACTTGCAAAACTTGAGAATTTCTCAATCTATAGGTGACCGAATCTACTAAAGGAAAAAACCATGGGCAACTTCTCATTCCAAAAGAAAAGGATTGTAATCTAAAATGCAAGCAGATTCAACATATGTGCTCCTTCGAGAACTGCAATGCTATGGATGCACAAACTACAAGGAGAGAGGTCAAAAGCACACATCAGAGACAATGAAGCATAATTTGGAGTGAAATGATCTAAAAAAGGATGTCACAAATGACAAGGTGTTGTGGCCGGGGTGAAGCAGCACCCATACTGGTGGGTACCTTCAGGCTTTTGAGCAAGATCTCATATGAAGCCCCCAAAAATGTTAGATTTGGACTCAGAGACCCTGATTTACAGTAAGCATGGGATATTTGTAATATTTATAAGCAATTTTAAAGAATTTGGGGTTTTTTGCCATGGCACCAGTGTGGGTGCTGCTTCACCTAAGGTGTTGTTGAAGATATAAACAAACAGCAAACAAAATCTTAAAGGTGTGAGGGGCCTTTGACAAGGAGAACAAGACAAGAAAACGATGAGTAGGACCTATGTGTTAGGTTACATGATGATTTCATAGCAACCGTGTGTTAGGTTACATGATGATTTCATAGCAACCGTGTGTTACATTACATGACGATTTCGTAGGACCATGTGTTACATTACATGATGATTTCGAGTGAATCATCAGGACTAAATAAAAGTAACTAGGTATCTTTTTAAAACCATAA
>Ga0209208_10013049_pt1 | contig 10435 bp, 10 predicted proteins | sample S1TSphfallax_3_FD_187694 | JGI IMG/M metagenome (GOLD analysis project Ga0209208, IMG submission 187694) | Host-associated microbial communities from peat moss isolated from Minnesota, USA - S1T2_Fd - Sphagnum fallax MG (SPAdes) (version 2) | ecosystem: Host-associated > Plants > Peat moss >... | reverse complement strand
AAAACAAGGAAAGGCCTATGGTCGGGCCCCTACCCTTCTTTAGGGTACAACCTTGACCTAATTTTCAGAGGATGCGTATTTCCACAGCTGAAAGTTTCTTCCACTTCGGAAGATCCTGGAAGATCGATCGTTGCGGAGTTCTTGCGCCTGACAATGGTTGTTGTCTTAAGTACACCGCGAAAATTAAAGCACGCTTATACGGGTTCTTTAAGGCATACATTATGTCAACTTTTTGGTTGATTAAATGGCAGAGTAGGCTTTAGTCCACGGAAGCGGTAGATAGTTGTTGCGTAAGGTAGCAGATTACATTTCCGTTGGTAGCTACTTTATTGATACTAAAGATTCTGAAAGTCTATTACTGCATGGAATGGGGCTTGAGAAAATAGTTGTTGCTTAATGTAGCAGATTACATTTCCGTATGTAGCTATTTTATCAACGCTAAAGAATCTGAAAGTCCATTACGCAATGGAATGGGCTCAACTGCACCAACATGGCGGTTTTAGCTTAGTCACCCACTTTGATGTGCCAATTGAGCAGCCGTCTCAAACATCAATTTTCCCCGTTCCTCATCCTTACTCCAGCAGCTTGTCTCATCCATGAAGGCATTATATTCTGCTTCATAATCCCGCTGCATTTGTGCACGATTTCATCGACCGCTAGACGTGCTTCTACTCATTTACAAAAGAAGGGTGGGTGCGTTCTGATCCGGAAGAGAGCGAGTTTCATTCGCGCAGAGCAGGGAGGTTCTCGTTCACGAAGGTGCAATAGTAGGGTTTGTAATTCCTCATCCGCATTATCGGACGAGAACGAGTTTCATTTGCAGAGACCTGGTTCTCGTTCACGAAGGTGCTATAGTAGAGTTTGTAATTCCTCGTCGGCGTCGTCATCTGTAGTGAGAGACGGGGTGGGGAGCGCGCGCGATCAAAGACAACGCAGTAGCGGCCCGCAAGAAGGAAGCGAGAAGGCGAGGTACTGTTGTGCTGTGTAATCTCGTTGCCATGAGCAACAAGACCGGGACGCAGCAGTGGAGTGGGAATCTGGTGATGGGGAACGGAGGAGGCGGGGAGTTCGAGCTTCCGCAGGAGTTGTTATCCGTGCTGCCGTCTGATCCTTACGAGCAACTGGATGTTGCGCGCAGGATCACGGCCATGGCTGTCGCGGCGCGTGTGTCGAAGCTGGAGTTGGAGACCGGCAAGCTGCGCTTGAAGCTGGCAGAGAAGGAGCATATCATCCATGGACTGCAGGAGCGCATCGGTGACACGGAATCAACTTTGCAGGAGACCAGCTCACGCCTGTCGCGCGCGTTGGATGAGCAGGTTTGGAAACTCCTGCTTTCTTCCTCCATTCTTTCCCCTCTTTAGGCTTAGCCTTGCCATTCCCTCTGGTTGTGTCAGTGCGAGTGACTGAACTGGATGTATCCAGCTTGTCCAGGGTTTTTTAGGGTTTCTCCAGATGAGGAATGCAATGCAAATTGTTTTATATTTTTCCAACAGTCTGCTGCGCTTGCTCGTGAAATCTGTCTTGGATTATGTGTCATGGTGTGCTTGTGGGGATGACTTCCTTTGGAGTGGCATTGATGTTTCCATTTTGTCTCGCTGGCAGGCAAATCTAGCCAATGAGAAGAATATGTTGGCAGGACAGGTGAAGAAGCTCATGCGTGATGTTGCAAAGGTAGTTACTGTCAAAACAATCTGGACTTTGGAACCCTAAAGAATCTGGATAATTTGGAGAGTGTGTTCTTTGCACTGGTGTTGTTCTCTGTTGGTGCTGTGGTGGAATTAGTGGCCATTAGGTCTTTTTCTGTGACTACTACATATAGAAGTCTTATCATAATGCTACTAAAGGATTGCTCAAACTTGAAGGCAGAGTACGTTAGATACTTGGACTTTATACATGGTAATTCCCTGAGTTTCTCGTGTTTCTGATGCTGATGCTGGTGTGGCAGCTTGAGACATTCAAACGGACTCTCATGCAGTCCCTGCAAGAAGATGATGAAAACCCCATGGTAAATTACTCATCATTTTCTGTTCCAGAGCACACAGTCTTCATTTTGTGTCTTCATCCTTGAAACTAAATATTATACTTGTGGTTTTCAGGGTGAAGGTGCTGACAAGCGTGGAGCTTCAAATTCCAATTCAGCAATCAGAAGAGCATCACGTAAATTGATTCTTCACCGATCCAAGTTTAGGAGTAGGGTTTAACTCATTACTTTCAACAGCCCTATATTTGTGGTCCATCATTGACCTAGAAAGATATATATATTGTAAGGAAAGGAAAACACCACTTATCATGATGTACAATCATTCTAAAGCTCTGCTCTGTGACTTACAGAAGCAGAGTCTACAGTGAGCAGAGCTCAGGTCATTGAAGATGATGGTCAAGTTTTGAAGACTGCAGCTGCAAGTTCTGCTGGGTCAGTGCAAGAGGAGCAGCAGCGCCAGGAACCTGATGGTGAGATCCAATCCACTTTTTACCAGATCTGCTATTTGCTCCATGCTACAAGTAAGAGAGCTCTGTGCTACAGTAGGTTTCATAAGTTCCATTGCAACAGAGATTTTTTACCCAGTTGCAGACTTGACACAATATTGTCAACACAGTGGCCAGTCTTGTGAGTAAATTATCCATCTTGTCACTTTTTTGTGTATGGAGAGTTATCTGGTTTGGAGCTTCACATTGAGGGTTGATCTTCATAGTAAGTTGGTGCTTCACATAAGTACCTTCTACATAAGCATCTTAAATATTTGGGTTGATGATGATGGGTGCAAGCAGGTCCTCCATCAAGGCAATCATCATCTTATCAAAAGTCACGCTCAACACCATCCTTGACCCCTCGATTGACACCCCAGCAAACTCCAACTGGATCACCACGGCAACGATCTGCAAGAGGCTCTCCACGGCGCACCATGTCAGGAAGTGACAATCACCGAATCCCTCTTCCATCCTCACAGCCTACCAGTCAGTCCACTACAGCCCCAAACTCTCCACCAAGCCATGGCTCCATGCCAAGTGCGTTTTAATCTCCGTGAGATTGGTTCCCACTTATCAAATAAGTCAGAGTGTTTCTCTTTGATGTGTCTTGAGACTCAAATCTGGAGTTAATGGGCTTATGGTTGGGATTCTTCCAACACTTCCATTGTGTTTTAATGTATTCTGTGTAAGACAGCATGGGAGCTAGTGCTAATCTTGTTCCTTCTCAGAGGGCATCTTAAGTATCAGGCCTTGAGTCTTGGTTGAGAAATCTGTTTTTCCATTCTTGCAGCACGTACACCCCGTGTTGATGGCAAGGAGTTCTTCCGCCAAGCCAGGTGCGTGACCTCTTTTTCTGTCAATGTTTCAGATGATGAGCAGGCTTCTCAATCCAAATCCATAGTCTGTGTCTACCATTAAATCAGGTGTAGAGAAGTTTGTCTGGCACACAGAACAACTATCCTTAGCAGTTTTGTTAGGCCTAAATCAGGTCTGACACAGATGGTTTCAGACCAGGACTGTTGGAGGATTTCAGGCTCTCTTCTAGCTAGTTGAAGTCTGGAGTTCTTCTTTTCTGGTCCTGTCCAGTCTTTGAGTTTTGTCACACTCATTTTTTACTCTCCTGACCTCTACATGGCTAGTGAAGGTAACTAACTAACAATGTATGGTCCAGTTTTAGTCACTTCCTGTCAGAATGTGTGTCTGTAATGATTGAAAACCTTTTGTGGACCTGCAATCAATGCAAAAGAGAAATACTGTTGGTACCTCCTTCCAGAGTCTATTCCTTGCACTACTTCCTAGAGTGTTTAGTAGGATTGCCTATGCAGAGCTACTAATGAGGCATTAATATTTGTGCTCTGTTCAGTAAGGCAAGCACCAGACAAATGCCTAAAACATTGAGAGCCATGCTTCTTTGGAATGAAAAAAGTTAATGATACTTGACTATTTTGGGCACAGGAATCGGTTGTCATATGAGCAATTCAGTGCATTCTTGGCCAATATCAAGGAGCTCAATGGGCACCGACAGACTCGTGAGGTAAGACTCCTGTCATCCCTAGTTTAAGTGCTGGGACCAATTGTATTCTTTTACATATCCACTTGAACAAATTTTTGGAGGCCTCTGTAGCAAGGATTAAGCGATTTGGCTATCTTTGTGAACAGCTTAATACAACCTCATGTCATGCCCTTTATTGATAAAGGTAGGTAGTCTCTGTAGCAAAGTTCACAATGCAGCCTAGCATAACAAGGCCTCAGGGTGGTGGACAAGAGGATGATTGTCATCACTTTGAGAAGCTACCTTTGAGCTTGGGAAATCAGGAAGAACTTCTGTGGGGCCTATGTCCACCCAGTGTACTGTATTTCCCAGTTATGTCAGTGGGGTAGTCCTAATTGCTTATGCAAATAATGAGACTTTTTGCTGATCTGTGGTCACTGCAGGAGACATTGAGGAAGGCCGATGAGATTTTTGGTGTAGACAACAAGGACTTGTATATTGCATTTGATGGGCTTCTCAGTCGACATCTTCCTTCATAGGCTGTACCATGCCCATAATTGGACAACATGCATTGATTTTGACTTCATGAGGATATTCAGGTACAGATGGGCATTTGAAAAATTTCCATTAAATTATTGGTGTCTAGTCTACATAATGCACTTTGCCAAAACAATTTGAGGCTTGTGTTCATGAATCTACTGCCTGGTGTCTGGGTGTGCTGATTATGTGCACTGTTCAATCTTCTGCCCAATGTGGTAGACTGAAATTTGAAATCATTTCCACGAATGCCTGTCCCTCATCTTGAGAACCTCCTAAAAAGAGTGGGGGGTCTTGCACCAGGAAAGAGCTTGTGGCATCTTGACCCCTCTGGCCGAACTTGGTTCAGAAACAGATTTCAAAAGTGCTGGACTTTTTAGTTGCTCTGGGTTTAGGCATTGCTGTTTTTCGTTTTAGATTGGAAACACTGTCAAGCTATTTGTGACCAATAAGCCTTACATGCCTTTTAGCAATTTACGGTGTTCACCTGCTGTACAGTACAACAATAGAAAGCAGAATGTGTACAGTGACCTGTGTATGAACAGCTCTGCTGATATGGATTTTTTTGCTAGATTTGTGTAGTTCAGACTCTGACTGCACTTTATTTGTCTTTGCAGTGAGCTTTTTTGTTGGTTGTCTTTGATGACCAATTTGTGTTCACAAGATGTCATGTCCATGTGCATGACATGCTCATACGCAGTTGCTGGCTGAAGATGATAAGATTAAAAGTATTAGTCTGATAGCAGGGGGGGACCAATACTAGAGTAGTAGTTTCATTTCTCCACCTAAAGGTGGGCTGCTGTCTCTCCAGAGTAATTCTCCAGGCCAAATTGGTGATGAGAAGGAACTCTGCTGTTCAGGGAGTTCCCCTGACTTTTAACAGTTGGCAACCTCCAATTTACACCAGGGAATGGGCCCTTGGTGGCCAATTCTGCCAGGTTGAACTCAGTGTTTAATTCTTATGATTAATTTGCTTGCATAAAATGTTGTATTACATATAATTTGTGTTTTGGGAACAAAAGGTTGTCAAGCTATTTACTAAATTCATCCAATCTAGAGCTATTTGCAAAAAAAGATAATGGTAAAAGAACTTAGAGTTTGTGCAAGAAAATTGTTTTCTTGGCTAAATTCATTTGTTTCAATTTACAAGTATATTCAGGATTTGTCCATGTTTTACAAAGAACAAGCAAAACATGGACAAGCAAATGAGAAATTAGAATAAAAAATGAAATTTGTGATATGTTGTACATTTAATTCATAATAGTGTGACCTATATTGAACATGACCTTGATGAAAGAGCATGACAAAGAAAAAAAAATTGAAAATTGAAATACATTTCCATTTACAAAAATTACTCAAAATTCAATACCTCCCTTACCTTAAGTCTAAGAATTAGAATTTCACCTCCAAGAAATCACTCCCATCGAGGGCCTTCTAATAGTACCAAGACATTACCCCTATTCTCTAAAATATTTAGTTTTGATTTTGTTGGGCTTTTTCTTGACAAATTGTTCAATATTCAATATCTCTTCCCTTCATAGTTCTAAAGCTGTGTTGTGTTGTGCGGGTACCCCAATCCAAGTGTTAGAAACCAGTGGTTCTAGATCTGGGCATCAAGAACCTGACTGAATTTAAATATTAAGAACTCAATCAAGACTTTTACCTGTGAACTGTCTCAAACATGATAAAATTGGAGCAAAACTTGAAACCTTTTACCCGCTTATTTTCGAGGAAACCCTTTAAGGACCTACCTAGGTTTCAGTGTCTTAGAAGAGCATTATTAGAGTTATAGTTTCTCTCATCATTTTGAGTTTCCTCTTGTGTGGAAGCTTTGAGCTCTAATTTTTGTCTATTTGATTTCCTTAATGCATGTGCTCTGATTTTTACTTGTCCAAAATCCAATCTTTTTAGTATTGTGATTTTTCTGGTACTTATGCTTCTTTTCAAATCATAATCCTAAATCTTAACCGTACTTGAAATTGCATTTCCTTCAACTACCTAAACCCAATACCCATCATGAGTTGAGAAAAATAAATTGAACTGTACCCAGAGGTTCTGGAATTTTTTTAAAAAATATTCAAAATCTTACCCAGAAGTGTAACTTGAGGATTGTATGTTGTCTTACAAATCAATACTCACCCAACACTGGTCTAAACCAGTGTTGGGTGGGTATCCCAGGGAGCATTGGGTATCAACTAGGCATCACTCACTGAAAACCTTTGGATATCAGTTTAAGCGATATCTGCATCGAATCCTGATACTCGGTTCTCTCATGAGAGAAAACCGAGGTGAGACCTTTACCTTTAAAAAAACTCTATAAACTGAGAACCAAGAGAAGGGTTTTTTTTTTCTCTGGATCCGGTTCTCAGCTAGACAGCTTAAGCAGTAGGTGTAAAGTGTAGGGGCTTAGGTAGCAACTTTTGGAAGAAGGAATCCTAAGTGGCCATTGGATGTAGGGTGTAGGGGGTTAGGAAGGAACTAAAAGCTTCTAAGAAGAAGGATCTTAAACCTTAAATGACGCCTAATTTTGCACTCAATATAAAAGAACGAATCTCTCCCTTTTTCTCCCTCTCACATTGCTCAAAGCTTTTTCACATTGTTTAAAGTTTAAGCTCTCTTGCAAGTTCTCTTGAAAGTTGGTTTTTTTTGTTTGTTTTTGTTTATGTGTTTTGTAGTTTTGTTTTCAGGGAGTTGATTTTTTATTTCTTGAGTTCCTTCTTCCTTTCACAATGCAAGTTAGTTGCTTGCTTGCCTCGTGAGCTTGCACCTTGCACCCACATGCTTTGCCTATTTCATCACATGTTTCATCGTCATTTCCACCATTGTCATTAAGTTATCATCGCTTTTGATTTCACCTGTTCACTTGCTTGCTTTCACTTGTTTCCACCATCATTGCCCACTCTTGCCTCCTTGTTCTGGCTTGGTTGCTTTCACTTGTTTCTGCCATTGTTGCCTACTCCCACATGCCTATTTCCCACTTGTTTTCACAATTGTCGTTGTTCCTACTTGCTTGCTTTCGCCATCGTCGCTCGCTCCCACTAACTTGCTTTTGCCATCTTTTGCCATCACCACCTACCTACTTTCATTTGTTTGTTTTTGCCATCATGTACCTTGTTTACTTCCACTTGTTTCGTTGCATGAACACCTATTTTGTTGTTTGTTTGTTTGAGTTTCAAATTTGTGCCCCTTGCTAAATACTTCCTCCCCTTTCTATATGTGTAGGAGGTGGAACATAAAAAGCATCATAGCCACCTCCAATCTTTAATCTAGTAATTTTAATTTTTTTTCTTTTTGTTTTCTCTCTTGGATTTGTAACTTAGTTTTTAGTTTATCAAAAAAAATTGTGTAGTTAATTGTTAATTATATGTTGTTTGTTTTGCAAATTTTTAACACTTGGACTATGCATATTCTCAAACACATAAACCCTAGACCCTAAACAAAACATTAATCAACATTCTTTTTTTTCATTTTTCTTACTTTAACCTTTCATTGTATCTTCAATTTTTCATTTTCTTACCTTAAACTCTTTTGCCTTGTAAATGCTTGTAAATGTTTTTTAAACATTCAAACCTTATATTGCATTGTTATTTTTAGTTTTCTAAACTTTCAAACCTTTTATTGCATTATTATTGTTTGTTTGCAATTGTATGCAATATTTGAAATACATTTGGTAGAATATTGTTGATTACTTTTCTTCTACTAAATATATTGTGAAAACTATAACATGGAACATTCATTAAAAAATGAAAACAAACTAAATGTAACTTGTGACATTTTCATGAATGAAGTTGTTATAGCAAAATAGAATGTGGAAGAACAATTGAAAATAAATCCTAGTTTGGAATTTGAAAGTGGAGGAAATTTGCAAATTGATAATGAAAAAGAAATAATCTAGTGACGTCTTAAAAAGATACACAATCAAAGGAAATTTTAAAAACTAAAAGGAAGAAATGCGTTGCATTGGTCTTTCTTTTGTATAAATGATAACAAACTTGTGAATTTAAAGCAACCACAAGTAATGAAATGTTTGTTATGTTATAATGCACTTGTGAATGTTTCAAACCCAAGGATGCAAGCAAGGAAAGGCCTAATCTCATATTACAAAACAAACAATATAACATCCTTAAAAAAAATGTGGATGTTATTCACTATTTAATTTTCAAAAAAATTGAATAAGAAGTACAAAATATGATGATAAGAAGTGTGGAAAGGCAACCATCAAAAAAAAATTTCAATCCATCTAAATTTTCCATATCAAAAAAATTTGTTGTGAAGGATTCATTCAAAATATTCAACAAAAAGAAATTTGACAAAGATTTAAGTTTGTTAATTATAAAAAAATATTTGTTAATTCAATATGTTGAAAGTATATGGTTTAAAAGATTAACATTACATTTATGCCCAATACTTAATTTTCCTTTTAGAAAACAATTTTCACAAAAAGATTTGCCAAATTTGGTGGAGAAAATTAATCAAATGTATGTTGTACCTAGTTTTACAAAATGATATACAACAATAACAAGCTTTTGATTTATGGATGAATAAAGGTGCTCATGATATTTTCGTTTTGGTTGTAAATTTTTAAGATATGATTGGTAACTAAAATATATAACTATGGGATTGTTTGAAGCTATAGAAACTTCTAGACAAGTGTTGGTTTGAAATTTGATAAATTTGCTAAACAAATTTGGTTTGAGAAAAAAATCATTACTTATGTCAAAGATGATGGGTCTAACTTGAATGCAATGATTTTTGTTCTAAAATATATTATTTGTTGTGAAACATTAGGTTTACAAGAAAGTTTCAATGGTATTTGTTTTGGGCATGCTTTTTCCAAAGCATGTCAATATGCTACTATTGATGAAAAAGTGTGTAGAAATATAAGGTATGTATCTATCAAGGCAACTCAAGCAAATTTACAAAAGTGTATTACTTAGCCCAATTTTTTTGGAAAGGATAGGCAAAGCTTATGTTGACACTGGGATTCATCCTTGAAAACTCAATACCTTAATGAAAACAAGGTAGACATTAAACTCTTATTCACTTTGTGAAAAAGTTAGTTTTTTGTTGAAAATTGTCAATTTGTTTTGTTTCTATAAAAGATTAATAATTTGTTTTGTTTTACTGTTTTGTAAGTTTGCTAGCAAAATCATTATGTTTCAAAAAGCATTGTTATTTGGAGTTGGTATAGTTTTGTGCTATAATAAACACATTGTGATGAAGGTGGTTGGTTGAATATCACCACCTCTTACATGGCACATCTACCAAATTATTGTTGATTGCTTTTCTCTATTGTGACTACAAGTGTTTTGAACTAGTCTTGTGGGCACTAGTTACTAAGTGATGCTCTGAATTTTGTAATATATGTGGTTTTGAAACTAAGAAATGCACTTAAATTTTTTTCCATTTCTATAAAATTTTATGGAAAAGGAATCAATTATTGTCGATGAATTAACTTCTTTTGCATCTAACATTAGAAAGGAAGTTTGTGTTGTGTTAAAATCTTTCCTTTCTTTCTTGAGAAAATTTGAAGAAAAAAAAGCTCATAATATGTTTTCCTTGATGTTAGATCCTAGGTTTAAAAGCCTTAGTCTTGTGTCTTCATTTATTGGAAGGGAACAAGGTGTTGCTATTGCTGAAAAATATGATCTCAAATCCTTATATCCCATGTTGAAGTGCCATCACCATTTGCATCCTTTGGCATAATCTGAAAATGTTTTTCTTAACATTGGTGTGAATGAAGATTGTAGTTTGGATATATTTGAGTAGACTACCAACATATGTGAACCAGTGAAAGAACTTGTGAACATGAAACTTCTCATTTAAAAATGATACCAAGTGGATGTGAAAGAAATAAAGTGTCATTTGTAATGGTGGTGGAAACATGAGTCCATGTTTCCAACCATGGGATTTCTTATTCGTCAAATCTTGGGAATT
>Ga0209208_10013048_pt1 | contig 10436 bp, 7 predicted proteins | sample S1TSphfallax_3_FD_187694 | JGI IMG/M metagenome (GOLD analysis project Ga0209208, IMG submission 187694) | Host-associated microbial communities from peat moss isolated from Minnesota, USA - S1T2_Fd - Sphagnum fallax MG (SPAdes) (version 2) | ecosystem: Host-associated > Plants > Peat moss >... | reverse complement strand
GTTCTTCAAATAGACATACATATCACACCAGTTTATATAACAACCTCCATGTTTTGGAGTGTTTCATGTATGAACATGAATAAAAATCCACCTTGTACCAGGTGGTATACCATGGTAACACTCCCAGAATTCATTTAAATTATTTCTAATGTAATAATGTGACTAAGTTCTGTAAAGCCAACACCCAAAAGGGTAACCCAACACACACCAAAGCTCAGTGATGAGGCACTCTCTCTATTACCCTAAAGCACTTGGAGAAAATCTGTAGTGTCTTTGGAGGGCACCTTATATCCATCAATTTCCCTCGTGGGAAATGGGAGGGATATTATGCCTACTTGTAGGTGTAAGAACCGGCACATTATTGACAAGTAGGCATAATATCCCTTCCACTCCTATGGTTCGTGATCTACATAGGTTTGGTTCATGATAAATTTTGCCTTGTGCTTTAGGTCAAAGCCCATGGCTGGGGGACATTCTCAAAATGTGAGGCTGGACTTGGCTATCACCTTGTCCTAGGCTTATTATTGTGAGAATGCCCTCACCCTAGGGCTTTACCCTACTACACTAATAGAGCCAACAAATTAGCTGACTGTCATTGTTTTGTCTAGTTCTTGGTTTTGAGTGTACCATTAGATTCAAGTTATTTGAACCTTTTTTTCTTTTTTGGAAAAAACAGAAAGAAAGAAGAGAAAACAAAGGAGGACCAAAAGTAAGGGTCTAGCTACTTTTATAAATTTGACGTAATTTGTTGGATGGGATGGGATCTTTGGTGTGATGCTGAGAAAATTTTCAAATTCTTAAATCTTTCAAAAAATTTAAGAAAATCTTCAAACTTGGTTTGATTTAAAAATTGGGTCTAGTTTTTGCTTCTTGTTTTTTTGGGTACTGACAACTCTGGCGACAGCCTCAACTGTAATCACTGGGGTAGCTTAAGCTGTCCTCACAGAGCATGAGGAGAAGGGGGTCCAGTTGGGATTTGAATTTTAAACTCCCAACCAATGTTTTGTTTTCTTAAATTTTGTGAGGTAGTCATCCATAGGAAAATTTTGCCAAATTTCGCTACAAGCTAATATGAAAGTCATTAATTTTTTAAAAAATATTTATTTTTGGATACCTACCTATTTGAACCATGTATAGAAATCTGGTGAATTTTCTTAAGTTTTATTTGAATTCTGACTATTGAATTTTTTTTAATTTTCTTTTATTTTAGCAATTTTATTTTTTAATCTCGCTTTTTGGCTATACATAGCCAGCAAAAAAAAGGCTGCTCGAAATGACCTAGCTATGCAGCCTTATCCTTAACCGCTGGAGTAACTGAAGGTTCTCAAATTGGGTCTAGTTTGAAGTTGGGTTGTATACACAACTACCTTCGCAGCTTCAACACCAATTCTATTATTTTCAGAAATGTTCAAATTTTCATAACAAATCAAGTAACATAAATTTGTGAAGGAAAATATTGAATATTTGAGAAAAAAAAATTGCCAATTTAAAAATAAAATAAAATAATTCAACAGACATGTGTTGAAGCTGCCAAGGTACTATGTTTTCTGTAAAGCACATCTGGTCTTTTCAATAAAATTGGAACTACACGGTCGAAGGTACACGATACACTATACAAATGTACATAGATTCGAAATTATGGAGCATTAATGTTGTACAATCAATTGAAAATCAGCATGTGACTAAAAGGGTACAAGGTGGCTGCAAGCTTTTGGGAAAAAAATTTAATTGCATGCTGAAAACAATTGAACCTGTGTAAAAGAATGATTGGACCAATGCCGTAGTACCTTGCCCATCTCGACACGTGTTCATCAAATAATTCATTAATTTTTGAAAAATTCATATCAACAAATGAAATATTCCTAAATATTCAAGATTATCCTTCACATATTTTTTGATTTGGAAGAAATAATTTATGAAAATTTCTACATTTGTGAACATAATATAATCAGTGTCGAATTGGCCAACATACTAGGGTATTTCAAATTCCAAAAGGAGGTAGATTGCTCGAGTTTCAACAAGGAGGTTGGTAAGTTGGCATAGTCTGGACTCTGGTTTAGTTTGCACCAACAAGCTGAACTTGTGGTCCTTTTACCGTGGCCAGACCAACACCCAAGAACTAATAACTAACTAACTAATCCTGGTCAATATTCATACCACATGGTAGAGCAACAAGACCATTTTCTCAATTTTCAGCGCTATTGCAAAGGGTAAACATCAAAGCTCTTTTCCCAGTGTTAGCTTGTTCTTTTACTTTTATGAAGAACCTCCAGTTCTAGTTCTAGCAAATAAATTGAAATTAGCTTAGTTTTGGTTTCACATACAAATGGAATCAGGAATATGATTTTGGGTCCCAATCTTTAAAATAAAAGTTCTGGTTTTGGTTCTAAAAATTTAACCCTCTTCCCCATTTCTTACTAACCTAGATCAAACTGATGGTTAACCACCAGTTAACCCTGGTTCTAGTCATTTGTTTTCAAAACACGTATTTTGACTCTGGATATAATTCCACACATGAAGAGAACCAGGAACCCGATTCCATGTTCAGTTTTTTTAAAAATAATCCAAACCCGATTATGGTTTCAAAATCAGACATGGTTTCTCTTTGATTCATACTAATCTGAACCCAAACTGGCAAGTGAAACCACCAGAGCCCAACCACCACTGCATTTTCCCATTTCTGTGGAGGGGCTGAAGGAGAGTATAGTCAATAAGGCTACCAAACTTTAAAGTCCATTGACACTAATAACAACAGTTCAATGACAATTCGTGAAGAAAACCTTTGTCGGATAGTCCATAAGATGAATAGTCCATAACAGTCCACAAGACATTAGAGTTATGGGGAAAGTAAGAAAAACACAGGACTCTCTGAGGTTGGGCAAAAAACCTGCACAAAAGTACATTAGCATTCAACAGGGAATGAAACTCAGAAAACCATCAATTTTGGTGGTAAACTGAGTTTCACCTGTCTTTTCTTTTTCCTGAGCGCCTCCACTGCTAATACAGATATTTTCACTGTAGTACAACTACTATAATTAGTATGGAACCTTGTGCATTAAATGTTGAGTATCAGCATTTCATACTGATATTAAAGTCTTTACTTTGTGGCTACCACTGAAAGAGGGGATAGGGGGTGAAAGGAGGCCCAAAGACAGGGTGAAGACAAGGTTACTTTTCGGATAACTCTATTGTAGATGACACTAGACTTCATTGACAATTGTGTAGCGTTCAGATGATGATGGTGATGAACACCTTAAGGCTTAGTATTAGTAAAGAGAGCCTTTTATATTATCACTCAAGAGTTTGACCATCATAAATTAGAGTAATGTTCAGAGTTGCATGACCGACAGATTTCAGACCTTTAGGGCACATGATAAAGAGTCTGGCATGTATACATTGGCACGAACATAGCAATAATTTGTTGCCCAATTATATTATTCCACTTATAACATGTGCATGTATTTATCACATGTTACCGTAAGCTCTTTGGAATTATGAGATTTCATTAACTTGCAGTTTGAAAGTAATTTCTCTCATTTATCATTTGAAGTTGGACATGTTCAGAAATAATTTGGTTTTGCACAACTGGGGTACTGTTGGTGGCTTCAAGCTTCAACAATAGGTAATGTTGTTGTCTACAAGCAATTTGTCATCATAGCATGTGAAAGTGAATGTTTCATCCAAAACTATTTCATAAGACTCAATAGCATATCAATAGGATATTCATAGAGTTATTGCATCGAAACCCTATTCTCATTTTCCATCAATCATTTGTAGCCATCCAAAATTTGAGAATAACATTTGGGTCCATGATATGATCATTCATCTGAAAATCGAAGGTGTTTTCAAGCAAGTGCTATAGTATTAAACCATCAAACTTCCGATTAGTGCCAGAATAATTCCGTTGCCAAACATTTGTTCAATTTGGAGGTGAATGTCTCTCTTGCCCCCAAACAAATCCATTTGAGAAGGCAAGTTTGTTAAAACTTAAGTTACAAGATTCTTAGATGCAAGATTCTTAATTTTTTCTATTTTCCTCTCTGATTTTCAGCAAAATTTGGCTAATTCCTCTTATGGATGATGGCCAACGTGGCTACATCACAAAATTGAAAAAAAAACCTATGGTACCACTATAATGGTAAATGGTTTTTCTTATGTAATTTTAATCCTCAATTTAAAATCACTTTGGATAGATGAAAACTCCATTGTGACATGTCTTGCAAAATCCCCTTTCTACATATCATAAATTTCTATTTACAAATTACCATATGTGAAATAAATATGAATATGAATTAGGTTGTGCATCACTTCTTATTAGCTTTTTACCAAACAAAATGTAAGTGCCTAGTGAGGAAGGAGAAACCAAAACAAACCTTGATTGAGGGTTGGCATTTGGGAAGCTGGGGAGGGTAAAGGGGCATGTGGATATCCTATAGTCAATACCTAATGATCAATCCATACAAACCTTGACTCAGGGGTGGGTGGGTGAGAGGCAGCGGGTTGGTCACATATTAGTTTTGCATTTGGTTTCACATTTTGAGTAAAGTTCACGGGCTTTTAAAAATGAACTGTGAGTTCAAGTTTAAGGGTGTAAGTTCAAGTTTAAGGGCCAAAGTGAACCCACACTCACCAAAGCACCATCCATTGGATGCCCTTTGTGACTCAGTTGTGGATGAAAATCAACTGGTTTCACATTAATAATAACCCATTGGTAAGAAGCAGGACCTATACAGAGGCAGATGGGTAAGAAAATACCTGACTACTATGAAACTAGATGGTTTACACACAGGTTAAGGTTGTGGTAACTACCTACCTACTACCAACTCAACTTGCAACTGGTTGTTAATAGGTAGGTAGTGGAGTTACTGAGTAACCACCATGGTTAGTTCGGGAACTGGAACCCAACAGATAACTATTTGCTGACCAGTTACCGTCCATCATCCTCCATCCAAACTGGGTCTTGATTGAATGTACCGTAATTCAGTTTATTCATCCAAATTGGTGTATTCATGGATGCTGCTTCACTGTGGCCTCTTTTGAGGACTGTTCACCAAAGTGTTACTGTGAGTTCTTTTTTTTTGTTTGGGAAACTTCATCCAACATTTCCTATTTGAGCTGTTGTTTGTTGACCGTGCATTGTATGGCAGGGATATTGTGTTGAGAATCACTATGGCGTATAGTAGTCGCTCCAAGGGATTTTGCCCTCTAGGAACTAACTAGGTGAGATGATTCATCTTAATTTGGTTGTAAAAATTTCACATTCATCTTTTGATCATTTGTTTTCTCTACCGACTCCTCAAATGTGCACCCGGCCCCAAGTGACTTTATCAACAATCGGTAATCCACAATATTAAATATGAATTTTTTTTCTTTTCAAAAATAGTTATGGCACCCATCATATGCAAAAATTCATGTAATTCTTTCAAAATGTGACAATGTGATTGAAAACATTCAAATACACATGTTTGACTAGTTTTTTTGTTTTTGGTTTGAAATTTTGCACAAATGTGAAAAATTAATATGAAAAGGGAATATTTGATCATTTTTTTATTTTGAGAAAAAAGTCATTAGATTTGCAAAAAAAAAAATTGAAAATCAAGTTAGAACATTTTCCTTATTGGTTTTGGTTTGATAACAATTTTTTAAATGTTTAGACAAGTTCCTTGCCAACATTTAATGTGAGACCCTTTTTAGCTTTCTCATAATCAATGTGATGTTAAAAAATGAAACAAAAAAAATCAATTTTTCTTTTACAATAACATGATGATGTACATTTAAATAGATTTTATTTTTATTTTTCCCCTAGCTATGACCAATTTATCATACAATATCAATTGTTGATATTAAATTAATGGTAGGGCCATTGTGTATAACGCACCTTGTTTGAAGTTGCCGGAAGGGCGGGGGCGGCGGCGCAGACCCACTCATTGTAGCCCCAAACTGGGGGTTTTTTTCTCCACAGGCAGCTTTTGGAGCTTTCTCATGAATGAAGAATGTTTTGTGGGATTTTGTTTCGTGATTCTGTTTGTTTGCTTCTTCTCAATCAGGCTTAGAGACAAGTTTGCTGGCTGCTGAGAAAATACGAGTGAAGAAATGGCAAGTCTGAAGAAGAAGAAGTCCTCGCCGCTCGAATCCTTAAAACTTCTTCTTCTTCAAACGATTGCGGATCTTGTGAGAACTTCGTTGTGATTGATTTTCACTGTTTTCATGCTCGTAGGCCTTTGAGAATTTTCTTGAGCTGCTGGTGATCCGATTGTCTTGAGCATGACGAGCTTTGAAAGTTTCTTCAGCTGATGATGATCTTGTCTTGAGCATGAGCTTGAAGAGGTTTGTGAGCTGATGATCGGACCGGTCGTCTTGGAGCATGAGCTTTGACAGTTTTGTGAACCGATCCGGCTATCTTCGAGCTTCCTAATGCGATTGAATATTTCATGAGCATGAGCTCGGGCACGAGAAATTTCTTGAGCTGGTGATGATCCAGCTGTCTTGAGGAGCATGAGTTTTGAGAGTTTCGTGAGCTGATGGTGATCCGGCTGTCTTGAGGAGCATGAGCTTTAAGAGTTTCGTGAACTGATGATCCGAATGTCTTGAGCAAGAGTTTTGAGAGTTTCGTGGGTTGATGATGATCCGGCTGTCTTAGGGAGCATTAGCTTTGAGAGTTTCGTGAGCTAATCCGGTTATCTTCTCGAGCTTGTTGGTGCTGTTGAGCTTGTTGATGTGTTTCCAGACTCTCTCCGTTCGAGCTTCGACCCACCATTATGGCTTGCAATAATGAGCAATTGATCAATCGGGTCGCTCTTGAGTTGTCTTAGTGTCTGTTGCCTTTCTGTATTCACCGAGAGTTTTTGCATGCGCAAGAGACTGCACAGCAAGATGTGCAAGAGAGCAGCAAAGAAGAAGACGTCGGAAGTCCCGAGCGGTTCATTGGTTTTGCAAAAACTTTCGATGGAGAGAGAGAGGATTGCACTTATCTCATGAAGCTTTGACATCATCTGTTGTGAAACGAATTCGACTTTTTGGGGTCACAGGGGTTTTGTTTCTCCCTTTTTCACCTCGTGGGACTGGGAAGAAAAGAAGGCGAAGCTTTGATGAAGAAAATGAGCAACATGAGTGACAACGGAGAGATGGCAAAGGATTTCATGGGATTAGGGGACACTAGCAGTCGAGAAACGGAAGCGGTAATAGTAGGAATTGAAAGAAGCTCCTGCAATGGAGCTGCTGCATCTCTTGGAGGCTTGGAAAACAATTTGATTGAGAAAGGTGGCAGAAGAGGAGGAGGAGAAGGAACAGCTCGAGCAGCCACTGCTACTAAGCCGTCGGAAGAACTGGCAGCAACAGACATTCAGCAGCTGTCGAGAGAAGACTGCTGGAGGTTGATCCTCGAAGCTGGTACATGTATATCAGGAAACTTTCTTTCTCAGACGTGTGCTTGTAGAAAGAAACTCTTGGAACCAGAGCTTCTAGACAATCGATTTGTCACACTTCCCACTCGCACGTCCGGTGCTTTGGAATACGGAGGTCTTGCTATAGATCTCAGCAAGGTTCAGCTTCTTGATGGTTTTTGGCTTGTTGTGTTTTCTCGGTGTGCAGGTATGCAATGGCCCTCTTGTGACACTGCCTTCAGATTGCAATCCCAGGTGAACAAAAAACCTGACTCCAAGCTTGCGTGCTTGAAAGATGTCATTTTCTGACGAGCTTTTACCTTGGCATTGACACAGTTTCTTTCCATTTGCATGCATTGCAGCAAGATGGGCTACTGACCAAAGCTTCAAAAAATGCCGGAACAAGACTGGAACAACAAGGACTGTTTCTTCTTCCTGTCATGGCAGCAGATCAGGTTGTCAACAAAGCTCAACAGGGAAGTTCAATGGAGACCATACAGCAAGTTCAGAATCAAATTGCAAACAAAACTTCCAGGATGCTTGCCAACTGCGCACTAGACGAGCTTGCTCGCACACCTCCTCGTCCCCCTCCTCAACATGCAAGTATGTAATATTTGTCTGTCTGGTCTGTCTGTCTTACCCCAGTTTTGTGTGTGTGCTCTGTGTGTGTGAGAGACAAACTTCCTTGATGGAAAAATGACTTAGCTGTGTCAATCATGAGGTTGGCACCTTCTTTCACAAAGCATATATTGTCTGTCTGTCTTTCTTAGACCAGTTTTTTGTGTGCACTCTGACAAATGATGGAACAATGTCTCAGTGATGTCAATCTTGAGCTTGGCACGTTATTTCACAAAACATGTAATGTCTGTCTGTCTGTCTTATCCCAGTTTTGTGTGTGCACTCTGTGTCTGTGAGAGACCAAACTTCCATTATGGAAAAATGTCTCAACTGTGCTGATCATGAGCTTGCCACCTTCTTTCACAAAACATTGTGTCTGCCAGTGATCTGAAGTACTCTTGGTCTTTTCTAATGTTTTTAAGGTGCTTCTGTTAACTCATGCACTTTTTGATTGTGTTTTCCTTTTCTCAAGGTATCCTCCCTCATGCTGTGCCAAGTTCACATGCGACCCCAGTGTCTAGCAAAAGAGAAACCAGCAACTGGACACAACAACAGACCACTGGAGCTGTAGTTGCTGCTGCTGCTGCTGCTCTTGAACCTCCAATGCCATCTCTTCCTTTCACAGCTTCAGTACCAGATCCAAGTTCTCGACAAAGGCAAGAACCCATTCCTTGAGTTTTGTTGCACTCAAGAGTTGCTCAATGGTGGAAATGCTTAGAGGTTGAATAGACTCCTCTCCAGCAGTGTGTAATGGCAAATCCAAACATTTGCAATGATAATTGCAGGAGGTTTTGGGAGACAAATCCTTCAACTGAACAAACAGCACAGCTTACTATCTTCTATGCTGGCACTGTGAATGTCTTCGATGATGTTACTGCAGAAAAGGTGAGCAAGAAGAGCAAACTTTCCTTGCTTTGATCTCCAGTGGAGCACAACTATATACAGAAAACCATGTGTTACCATAGTGGCATTTCTTATTAGGATTTGGAGAAGCTGAGATATGTGAGTTCTTTGTTGCAGGCAAATCTGATTATGCTTCTTGCTGCAAGTAGAGCATCATTGACATCAGTTCTTGCCAAGTTCCGTTCTTCACAAGTAGGCTCCATGGCTGCACCATCGATACTGAATGCTACTACTACTACTGCCAGATCTTCAGTGCAAACCTCTCCTGCTAATCCTCCTCCAGCTTCTGTTCTCCCTACTACCTCTATTGCTGCTGCTGCTCCAGAAGTGGCTCCATTGTTGGCTTCTTCTCAAGCACAACAGCAGCATTTCAGCTTACTACCAAAGCTTCCAGTTCTAGAAAATGTCAAGGAAAGTTTATCATTTGTTCGTGCTTCAGTTTTGGTGCCTTCTGCTGAAGGCCAGAGCATCATTGGTAGTCAACAAACTCAATCCCAGCAACAACAACAACAACAAGCAGTGTTGCCAGAGTTGTCATTAATGACAGCTGATATGAAACGTGAGAGATCTTCCACCCCGTCTTTAGCAAATGCACATGAATCAACACAAGGGAACAATGCTATTCTTTGTGGCAAACAAGGAAATCCATCACAACAGGAGCTTCCAGAAGGATCAATCTCCAGCACTCCACCTGCAACCAGCTTGAATACTCTGATCAGATCAAGCATTTGTTACACCCAAGGTTAACATATGTCTTCTTTTCATGGTCAGATGTTTTTTAGTGAAAAAAACTAGAATTGGGTATGATGATCAAGCTTTCTTTTACACATGTGCAAACATTGACCTCTGGTTTGCAAATGGCTGCTGCACTATCTGAAATTGTTGAATGTGTGATGTGGAAACAGAGTTGCCACATGCAAGAAAAAGCTCATTGGCACGCTTCTTTGATCTGCGACAAAGACAAAAGAGGTATGTATCTATGTTTCTCCTCCTATTTCATACTGCAAGCTGAGATTGAATTCCTCAAATGGGGACTACACAATAGTCAAAGAGGTGATTTATTGGTCAAAGAGCCATATGTGGCAGTAACTAGTAGTTCATATGCAGACATTCTAGTTTATGATTGCCATAGTTTTACCAACTTCCTTGCCATGTCCATTGAGCTTGTGGTTTTTTAGTCATGTATAGGTTACTAGTTAATACCCATTCTGTTCTGGTATCAACTTTTAATCATACCAGCCTCATCCTAGTATTCAGTCCAAGACAGATTTTTGGCTGGTATGAGGTAGGTATATAACTAGTATTGAAAGTGTTACAAGGCTGGTATTATGTCAGGTCCCCACCAAGCTAGTACTTGGTACAAGGCAGGTATTGCCTTGGGTCAGACCAGCCTGGTAGGGTCCTTGATACCATTGTTGATACCAGTTTTGATACCAGGCACAGGCCTATATATGAGACCAGCACTGGTTCCTACTAAAACTGTGTCTTTTCTGTTCACAGGGCACGCATGACAAGCCAGAATGCTTTAACCTC
>Ga0209208_10013047_pt1 | contig 10436 bp, 6 predicted proteins | sample S1TSphfallax_3_FD_187694 | JGI IMG/M metagenome (GOLD analysis project Ga0209208, IMG submission 187694) | Host-associated microbial communities from peat moss isolated from Minnesota, USA - S1T2_Fd - Sphagnum fallax MG (SPAdes) (version 2) | ecosystem: Host-associated > Plants > Peat moss >... | reverse complement strand
TTTGTGCAATTTCCTTGAGACCATTGGGCCAACTTTAGTCTTCCCCATGGTTCACCCAATGTTGAATTTTCCTTTTAAAGTTGGCTGTTATCACACTTCACCAACAAAATTGGGCCAACTTTAGTCTTCCCCATGGTTTGCCCAATGTCTAATTTTCCTTTTAAAGTTGGCTGTTATCACACTTCACCAACAGAATTGGGCCAACTTTAGTCTTCCCCATGGTTCACCCAATGTCTAATTTTCCTTTGAAAGTTGGCTGTTATCACACTTCACCAAGAAAATTGGGCCAATTTTTTTGGATTCTTACATTATCCCATTTCTAGCACAATGAGCCTTGGAATTCATTCACTATTACGCTTTTCATAGAAATTTGGGCTAATTACTCTAAGTAACTAGTGGAAATTGGGTCATATTCCCACATGAACAACACAACCCATCTTTTAAAACGTTAAAAATATTGCATCTGAAAATTTGGAATCGAAGTAAACATAGCAAATTACCATTGTGTGAACAATTCTAATTTGCATTTCAAATCTTCAGTCCAAAAATTGAATATTTGAAAACTTTTATATTCCCTTCTAAATCATTCTTCCATATTGGAATCACTTAGATGTTCTTGTTAAATTCATGGTGTTTTGTAACTTTATTCACACAAGCTTGATCCATATTTGATCTCATATGTAGATTTTGTTTCTACTTTAACGTAAAAAACTTGCATAAACTTTTGTAGTGTGAGCTAAATCACCTTACCCAGAGGAATTTTTCCTCTAGTACCATTTGTGGTCCAGTTCAGAAACTGGAATGTTCTTTCAATGGGCATTTCCTTTCTTAAATGCCTTGCAATGTTCTTTTCATTTCTTTACAGGCACCTATTGGATATCATAGGAAAAATAATAATAATAAAAAATTGGCATATGTCTTTACACTCAGTAAAGCCCTTGGCCATAAGCTTTACAAGAATCAAGCGTCTTTTTTGGCTCTGCCATATGCAAGCCTTTATTTTGGTAAAGACCATGGTCTCAGGCTTTATCCTACACACAATGGTCTTTAATTTTACATCATGGCATGTTTTACTCAGAGACTTCTAAAAACATTAAATTACCCATGTACACCCATAATAAATATCAATTTAAGGTTTTTTCAAAGTCCTTGATGAAAAGTTTTCACCTCGATGTTTGTTTTAACATTAAAGGTTTGATTATGTTCACATCCACATTGTAGACAAGGTTTTGTCTTTTCAATTTTGTGAGGTAGGTGGGTTGGTGATCTTTTACAAGAAGGCTTAGCCAAATTTGACTACATGTAAGATAAAACTAGATTATTTATTTTTGGTGAATTATCACCAAAATCCCCCATTGGCCAAGGGCTAGCCACATCATCAAAGGAAAAAAAAACTTGGAAAACCTTGTTATTTTGCTAGAAACCCTATGTGCCTTCATGAATAGCACCAAATAACCACCTTGTACCTTTTGCCTTTCACTAAAAGCTTCCACTTGATGATGATCTAACATGCCCAAAAGATTTTTTTTGTAGTTGTTGGATTATCTATATAGTACATCTCACCCATTCAAGTCACTAGATCATTCAACAATAAGGCAAGAGCCCTCACCATAGCTTGATCCTTGGCACACTTGCAACTCACCAACACTTGATCTCCCTCCTCAACATTGATTGTCTATTCAGTGGTTACACTTTGATTTTTGAGGAATTCAAGAAGTGGATGGATGCAGTGATAAATTAATGCCTTCCGATAATTCTTGAATTGAATGTGATTTTACTTTTGATTCTAGAATCATTGCATTTTCCTTTTTGTGCAATGTGCATTCTAAAATCTAGAGTTCAATGATTTTCTTCAAGGCCTGAGCTTTGATATTTCTTTGTTGAATATGTTCTATGTAATGTGTAAGGAATTAGAAAGGTTTAGGATTGAGCAATGAATGCTTGTTGATTTTGTTGATTATGTTCAGACAAAATTGCTTTAAGCTTTGATGAACTTCAACCATCAACACTCCTTATTTCCACTACAATGAAGGCATGTTTATTTCACCTTCACCCCCCATTGTGATTAAAATGATTATAAAATCATTTCAACATAATTAGCATAAATAAATTTGTTTGTTTTGACTAACTTAAAAGTAAATAATGTCTAATCTTCCACTAAATTTATAAAAAAAAGTCAAATAAACATTGCTACTAGCACATGGACTATGGCAAGTCCATGTGAAGATCATAGTGTTAACTTCACAATTAAATCTAATCACAAGAGAATGACAAGTCACTGTGTGTGACTATTGTGATTAAAATGCACTACTTTTGTCAAGTCTTATGTGTCATAATGTATACAAATTAATAACTATGAAATTTAATAATCAAATTGTAATAATTATGTAATTCACATGTGAAATGAAACTATATGTTCACACCATTGTGATTAAAAACATTACATTAGAAATACTAAAACAAATATTTCAAGTCAATGTCCATCTCTTTAAATTTGAAATTATATACATGTGAAATTGATTACAAAATTTCATGTGTAATTTTTTTTAGTTATGAAATTTAAGTATTAATCAATCAAATGATCAATGAACAAATGATAGAATTATATTAAGTGGTGTCATTTGCAATTTAAACCATTATTTTTGAGTTTATAACCCAAACTGAATTTCAAAACATTATGTCTGAATTTTTAGATGAATATTATCATTATTATAAGGTCTTAAATACAATATGTTATTAAATGCATTAAAAAATACAATGTAATTCAGAAAATTAGATAATTAAATTAAATAATGACATGAAGGTAAGTAGGTAAACACCTACTATTTACCTACTAGCCACCATGACCTTGCTACCTAGCTATCTACACATGAAAGAATTTATAATGAAGTTAATAACATTTTAATGCTTGAAGTTCAAAACAAAGATGTGTTTATATGTATGTAATTATAAGATTTTTCGTCACTTGAAATGATGGTTTAATGGTTAAGAACTTGTTTTACGACCATGAAGGTGAAGGTTCAAAGTTCATTTATGACATCTTCTAATTGTGACTAAAATTAGTCATGTTATAAGTGTGATTAGAAGTTAATCATGTTGACTTGGCAAGGAATTTAAAGTTTAACAATGAATCATAAGGTGGCCACATGTCCACAATCCTTCCTAGAGGATTATTTATTTATTTTTGGTTTGCTTTCTAGCTCAAGGAAGTCACTACTTATATGTTTTTAAAAGCAAGTATAGTAAAGATTATTCTTTAGTTTGCAATTGAATAATGGCATATTTCTAATATATTTTAGGTATATCCAAAATATACTAGGTGTATATTTTAAATATATTGTCATAGTAATAAGCACATTATTTACATTTAAGTAAAAAAAGTTTGCACGTCATTTGGAATAAAATGGAAGTGACCTCCCCAAGCTTCGTTTGGAACAATGGATAGTTTTTGTGATTTAAAATTTTCAAATTTTAAAAATTGGGAAATTTTGGAGTTATATATATATTTTTTGAATTATAAAAAATATTACCATGTAAACTAGCATTATCTAACCAAACGGACATGACATATTTCAATCAAAACAAAACATGGTGAATTTCAATCATGATCAATCACACATGGATAATAATGATTAAAATGTTAACAAATTATTTGTTTAAATGAATGACTAAACCAAAAATTCTCTAGTGTTTGTTTTTTACTAAATTTTTAGTAAAACAAACAATGAAAATGATAGAATTTGGTGTAATGTTCACATGTGTGCATCATGCTTTGTTGGGTGATTGGTGATCTTTACAAGTCAATTCAATTACAATATGCAAATGTTTATGCACGTTCTATAAATCACAAGTTGCATCATTTATCAAGTTTCGACCTAGAATTCATGTATGTTCTAAACTTTTACCTTTTGGCTCTTGAGTCAATCATTTCTAAACCTTGTGGTTAAAATGTTTGCTCAAAAATTCTACATTATAATTTTTTTTCCATAGCCACAAGCAATTGTGGCTTGGAAGGGTATGCAAGTTTGATATGGCTTTCAAATCTAATTTCAATTTTTTTGCCCATAAGCTCAAAGTTGAGGTTTGAATTTTGGCCATTGGGCCTTGGTTTCCATGATCTCAACAATTTGAATCTTTAGTGTGTATCACTATCACATCATGATTTTTTGTCTTGGTAGTACTAACAAGTAGATTTGTTTTTTTGTATAGTTTGAGTTTTTAAATTGTAGGTGATGTGTTGCAATGTGCAATTTAGGGGTTTTATTCCCTCACAAGTTTGTTTGAACAAATAGGTTTTTGTAATTGCGCATAGTTTGAACTTTGTGTGTTTTGTCATTTGTTTCACGCAATATGTATGTGTGACATGTGTGCATTGTGCCAAAGGAGACTTATGTTATAGTGGGCAATTCAAAGATTTAATTTCTCCATAAGTTATATTACTAAAATATCCACCTTAAGGAATTTGTTCATCATGCTCTTTAGAGCATTTAAAAATCATTTAATTTTTTAAAGTGAGCCAAATAAGCATAATTATATTGAACTCTATTGCACATTGTTTAGGTAGCTAAACATTTCATATATATATATATATATATAGTTAGAGTTCTTGAAAGTAAAAAGTCAAACCACCTACCCCTCCAATAAACATTTCACCAAACTAACCATTTTGACCATGGTGAATGCTTCTTCCTAGCTAGAATAGGTATTTTTGAAAGTCAAAAATAAAAATCTTAAAAAGGAAATTATAAAAATTAAGATTTTTGTTATGTGTTAGTGACAAGTTAGAACTTCTTATCTAAGTAAGGTAATTTCAGATGTTTTTTCAAAATAATTCTTTTGCAGGATTTGCATTGTCATTTTTTGTGTGACCAAGTGGTGAAATTTCACCCAAAATAAAAACATTGTTCCTAGATAATTTAAAATGATCTTTTTTACAATCATCCACATCTATTTCCCTATAACATAATTATCATAAGATTTTTTTTTCTAGCTTTTGTATAAATTTATTATCCATTCATTTTATGCTAATCTTACAACTTCACACTTTGTGGTTATCATAATTGAAGTTTGTTATTTTAAACATATAGTAAAAATGAGGGCCCACATTTATTGATTTTTTTTCCAAAAACTTTTGTTATTTTCTCAACAAAAAAATTGGGATTTCTTTTTCCTAGAACAACTTTGAATAATTTTGGAAATTTTCACCAAATCTTTTATATGAAATTTGGAAAGAAAAAAAAGCCATGCCTACATTAGATACAATTCAATAATAAATTTCAAAAATTTCTAATTTGATTAACCAACAACAATTCAAGACTTAAATAAAAATGAAAAATCGTTGGGATCCAAATCCTGATGTCATTTTGAACCCCATGAACATAATTTAAACACCATGTAAAAAAATTGGAATAATTATGTCCATGACCCACATGACCTATTTATTTTAAATATGTTTACTATAAGATTCTTTTTAACTAATTTCCAATAGGGGGAAAATATGGTTTGGATAGAAATTCTACTTTACATTTAAAAAAAAAATTCACTTGAGGGGAACCTACATGCCCCGAAACATTTTTTTATGAAAAGAACTAAGTAAAATAATTTGAATATTCAAACACAGTACTTAGACATACTAGTATTTAATACATAAATTGAAAATTGTAATTGGGTGAGAAGTAATTCCCTACTTATACTCTCTCTAAATGTATATCAATAGGAATTCATCTAAATTCCCTATTGAATTCTTATAATGAAGTTGTGTAAGTGATTGTTTGATATTCCAAAAAGGAATATTAAATATAATTAAATGAAAAGAAGGAGATTTCTTGTTTTCAACTAGAGTAATTTAAAATCCGCCTCCCCTATATAAGTAGGTAGGAAGATAGGTAGGATCTCATGTAGGTAGGAACGAATGATGGGATAGATTCTAATATAGTGGGTAAAAAAGTAAAACACTTTTGGCGACAGTTGTCGTCGAATAGTGGTGCGTAAATAAGGGACCATGTGTGATAATGACACCTCATGGTAATTCTTTTTCAAAGGCGGCAACCTCTCAAAAGTAAAAAGTAAAATAAATTTTCACTAATTGAAACGCTCCACGTGTCTCAACCAATCAAACCCATTGGTTGGGGTGCTACTACTACTTATCTCTTAGGGCTTCAATCATGACCCTTGATTATGGCACTGTTTTATATGTGGTACGAAATTTCGCCAAAATGAAAAAATAAAAATAAAAAGAGAATATTTTTTTGCAATAAATTTTTTCTGAAAAATATAGACTTCTTTTTTTTTTCTTTTTTTAAAAAAATTTTGAAACTTTTCTGCCACATTTGGACTCTGATTTTATTTTGGTAGCACTTTTAAAACTATCTTTTAAACTATTTAGATAGGTTCTAAAAACTTCTTGCCATGTAGTGCTAAATCCCTCTTGGGATGCTAGCCAATGACACAACACATACAAATTGAATTTTTTTATCACTGGCCATTAAGCATTGTTCATTTGAAGTTGCTTATTTAGTTTTCCATTAATGAAGTAATATTTCATGCGCCTTCACCATAGCCTCTCCACCACTATCCCCACATGATGCCCAATCCTACAAATTGGGCAATGCCTTAATAGGCCTAGGTTTTGAAAGAAGGGATGAAGTTTGTAGTGAATTTGGCTTTAATGCACATCATTCGTGTACTAAAGGCAATGTGACTTTTAATAGTTACACAATCTTTGGGTTTAGGGTTTAAGTATCAAGGTTTAATTTCTTTGTCTATTGCTGAATTCATGGCATTCAGGTGGGTTACTAATGTGTCAAATTGACTTGAAATACCAATACAACCCTAAAGTTGAATCTTCTTGATATAACAACACATAGGTTGGTGGGTTAAAATATGTGAGTTCTTGGTGTAATAATAGGATTGGAGTTTGACGTCTAGACTTAGGTTTGTTTGGTTCACACATGATATTTGGACTTGAAAAGTTTGTTCCAATAATGGGCCTTTGTACTCCTTAAATCCAAGAACTTCCAATCCTTTAAGATAACACCTTTTAGCAACCATAAGAAATTTATATCTTTGGATATTTGATGCAATACACCAAAAGAAATGTCACAAGTTTGGTGTTGAAACTTGAAATGCCCAGTATGTTTTATTGCATGTAATCTTTAGCAACATGTGCTTCCATGGGTATGTACATATAGTTAACACTGTGCTTACATATAATTCTTTTGACTCCAATTAGATAACTAAAACAATATAAGACCAATCCAAAGTCAAACCCCAATTAGTTCTAATTAACATAAAACCTAACATGGTTTTTGAAAGGAATGATTTCCTCACAAATCCATTCATTTCTTTCATTTTGCCCTTCCCCTTAAATAATTGCATGCAAAGCTACTTTTGAACCTATCTATAAGTGTATGAATTGTCCAACTCCTATGTCTCATGATTTATGTATGTTTAGGTTCATAATAACATTTGCCATGATCAATAAAGCCCATGGGTGGAGGACATTCTCAAAATGCAAGGCTAAACTGGATTATTGCCTCATCCAAGGCTCAACTTTGAGATTTTTTGGATATGATTTCATAATTTTTAGTTCAAAGGTGTGGGAGATATTGAATTTTGAGAAATTAATTAAAATTTAAACAAAATTTTCACAATTGCGTTTTATCATCAAGGTTCTATTCACACTTGGAACAGTTGCATAATCTTGCTCATGCTTTGGCCAATGACAGAAGCCACACCAGTCTATTTATTAATGATGTTAGTTAAATTGTGATGTTGAGATCTCCCAAACCAAAGTGTCCCTCACTTGCACTCTTGATATTTGTTTGAAAGCTCTTGATGAGGAGAGGTGCACCAAGGTGGTTTTCTAATGTTTAGACAAGGTAGGATGCAAGAGTTACTTGATATTGAACAAAATTGCCATTGAAAATTCAATAACATCAAAACTAAATTTTGTTTGGGAAAAGAAGTGGGCACACTTAAAGGTATTGTTGGAAACTGATTTTTGAAGGAGAAATTAATTGGGTAAACAAGACAGGGCACTTGTACCAACAGCAGCAGAGGTGACCCCAGTGATAATAAAACGTGCAGATTTGAAAGGTGCAATGAGGAACCGCAAGGTCCAAAAAGCCCAAAAGAAGACCTTAGTAACTTCTTCACGCAACAGAAGGTTCAAAAGGACACGCTCCAGACTCCAGTGGGTTTCAGAACGGAAGAATTCACTGATTCTCACGCATTACAGATTCAGAGGAAAAGAAAGCAAAGCACAAAAGCTGACTAATAGAGAGTAACTTTATTATTCTTTGGTTTTTGTTTTTGACAAGGGGCTGAGAGGGCGAAGAGTAGTAAAACGGTAACTGTAGTACATACTAAGTGACAGATGAATTAGATCAACGATTCATTATTACCCTTGTCTGCGCGCCACTGCTTCCCGGTAATAAATGTCTACTGACAGTCTTTCCTATTTCACCGGCCTCTGTTTTTCACCACCGCTCCCCACCCCCTCTTTTACTTATTACTTTCTCCAAATCAGCCGCTCGCACAGGGTCAAAAAAGTAATAAGTAGAGGGCAAAAAAAAAGTTGCCTACCCACCTGATTCATCCTGGCTCATGAAGGGCATCAGGTAGGTATAAAAACTACCGACCTTCCTGCCTAACTCAAGTGTAGTAAGTATAAAACTACTCACCCGATTGAGCCTTAGCTCACAAAAGGCCACTCGGTATTATGGTTTCCAACCTACCTGATTGAGCCCTTGGCTCACAGAAGGGCAGTAGGTAGAAATGTACCTTTCTATGTCCTAATTGAGACTTGGCTCACAAAGGGCAGTAGGTATGAAAATCCTAATCAAGGGTCTGCTCAATATTTATGGTCAGTACGTGTAAAACTACCTACCTACTAGATGGAGGTCTGGCTCACAAAAGGCAGATATAAAACTGTCTACCTACCTATCTACCTACTTCATTGAAACTGAGCTCACAAAAGATCACAGTAAGTATAAAACTACCTACCTACCTACCTGATGAAGGCTCCACTCACAAACGGCAGTACTTACAAATTTACCTACCTACCTGATTGAGGCTCAGCTCACAAAAGCTGGCAGCAAGTATAAAATTACTTACCTACCTGATGGAGGCTCGGCTTGGCTGGGCTCCAGAAAGGGCAGTTGAAGAACAAAACTAAGTACTAGGACCAACTGATCGAGCTATAGGTTCTGCTGATCGAGAACTATGAATATACCATAGTATCTTGGGCAGCTTAGACACTAAAATTAAACTATTTGTTGATATGTTGAATTTTTAAAAAAAACCTGTTTTCAAAGAACAAAAGTTTATGAAGGGAAAAAGAGAATCTGATGGGGGAACATCCTACTTTTTGGACTTGGAATCTTCAAATTTAAATAATAATAATAATAATTACTCCACAAACCTGTGTTGAAGCTGCCCTTGTACTAGAGGGTATATTTATTATTTAATGTTGGAGGTGATTTTGTAACACTTAGACTGGGTGCAATACTAGCCTAGTGCTGCTATCCACAGATGGAGCGAGGTGGATAATAATTTTGTAGCTAGGCTAGCTAGATGCTGCATGGGGGAGTCGGTAGGAATGTATGTTAGAAGTAGAAATTAGGAGTAATTTTCTGCAGCTAAGTTAAGCCGAACTGCAATTGGTAATTTGCAACCATGGTGCAGCAGACGATGATGGCATTTATGGAGTTGAGAATTATTTTTTATTAATTTTATTGTTTGTTGGGTCATTGGCGTTCTTCCCCCGCCCCCCCTGTTCCTCGCCCCCTTCTTCTTCTTCTTCTTCTTCTGCTTCCTCTTTTTGGCTGTTTTTGCTGAAGTTTTACTGGTTTTGTCTTCCCCTACCTTGGAAAAAATCCTCGCTTTTCTTCCTGCCTGCCGTGAAGAACATCCATCCTTGACTTTCCTCAGCTCTGATCTTCGCACAATTCCTCAAAAGTTTTTTCTTCCTCCCTGCCTGCCGTGACGAATCTGTCATCGACTTTGCTGAGCTCGGATCTTCTTCTTCTTCTTCTTCACCTACATCTGCGATTGTTCTCAGACACGCAAGAAAAATCGACAAGCCCAATGGTCCTGGTCCAGTTCTCGAATTATTTTCCGAGATGACACTTGCAGCTAGAAAGGGGAGCATGGGGATTATTGTTCGATATCTGCTCATGCTCGCCGCGGCGAGCTTTCTGGCCGTTGCCACTGCGTTTTCAAGCCAGTACTCCGACTTCAAACTGGAAGACTACAATTTCACCGACGTAATCACCCGCGACGTCTGCATCGTCGGGGGCGGCTCGAGCGGCACCTATGCAGCCATTCGCCTACTCGACTTGGGCAAGAGTGTGGTTGTGGTGGAACACAAGGACCGCATGGGAGGACATACACAGACATACACGGATCCCCAGACCGGACGTACAGTCGATTTC
>Ga0209208_10013046_pt1 | contig 10436 bp, 5 predicted proteins | sample S1TSphfallax_3_FD_187694 | JGI IMG/M metagenome (GOLD analysis project Ga0209208, IMG submission 187694) | Host-associated microbial communities from peat moss isolated from Minnesota, USA - S1T2_Fd - Sphagnum fallax MG (SPAdes) (version 2) | ecosystem: Host-associated > Plants > Peat moss >... | reverse complement strand
TCTCCTCCTTTGCTCCACATCCTGTATGTGGCCCTTCCGAAACAACTTGTCCAGTCGCTCGAAATACCTTTGCACTCTTTCCCTTGGCTCTTGCTTGATGGCATCCATCCTCATTCAGATGTCATCAGCATCGATGGTCCCATATTTCTGGACCATCAAAGTCCGCAGTTCAGTCCAGTTGGTAGGCACGGGCTGAAGCCTCCGAAACCACTCCTTCGCACGACCACGTAGATTTAGCTTAGCGATCTTGAACAATTTGTCGGGAGTGAGATCACGGACCTCGGCAGCCATGGTCAATCGCTCCGCCCAGTTAGTGATATCTTCATACTCACATCCCCAAAATAAATCATCCAAGCCTTGTGGACTCGCCATCTCCCAAAGGTTCTGCAACACCACAAGAATGCAGCAATCCTCCCCCCACAAAGTTTTTCAAACAAAAACACAGTTGCAGACAAAACTAATCAGAATCTTAGCTTCTGTAATTTAGTTCTGATCACTGCAATGCCAACAAAATATCGTCCAAGTCATTCAGCAAACTCGGACTGTGCTCCTTCATATATCGGCCTCAAAGGCTCAAAATCGGACGGAACAGTAGTAAAATTTTGCTCATCCGTAGTTTCCTGTTGGAATCTCCATCCTCCTTCCCGGTCCTGCCAGATTCTCCAGCTGATTATGCGGGATCTGGATCCGTTGTGCTCCACCCGAAGCAGACGATCTCCCACCTGAAACAAGTCTTGCACACCATGTACGTATAGTCTCACAAAATGATTAGGTGACACTTCCGATCTAGGAATCCATATATCCCCCAATCTTGGGACACTGCGTTGCCTCTCAGCAAACTCAAGAGCGACCCTACGCAAGGTAGGAGGTAAAGTAGAAGCTCTCCTATAATTCCGAGGTACACGCCCAGTCCCTCGCTCCATCAGCTACTTTTAACCAAACCCGTGCTCGGGTGTAAAAACCACTGTGGACTACCTCCACGGCAATGTCCCCTACTCGAGCTTGATCAGGTTCGATTCCTACTAGTCTAATCACACCAACTCCCAGGAAACGGAGAATCACCGCTCCTTTCTGTGGACCATTCTGAACAATCCAGAAATCAAACCTTCTAACAATCTGCTGCTCTCAGATTTCCTGCGTCACTTGCTCTGTAGGGATTTCCTCACCACTAGATGAAGACATGGTCTTTTGATTACCATAGTATCTAAGTCTACACAGGTTTTACCAAGGTTATACACTCGGCACCATGCTCTGATACCAAAAAGAAGGGGGTCCGGAAATCTAACAACACATGTACTCTCCTCTGTGGACCTTGGTGTCCATGTTCTCCAAATTGATCTCACCCCTATTGACACCTCAACATCTCCAAAACTTGTCCATGCCTTGCCGATCTCTCTCTGATCCTCAACGATTCAAAGACTGACAGACACAACAACACAGCAATGACACAACACACATCTCCTGTCCTATACTTCCACATTGATGCGATTCAAAGAAAAAGAAGCTCTTGTATCTTATTCACAGAATATACACATCCTTGAAGGTACAAGCGTTTCCTCCAGCAAATTCACAAAAAGGAAGTCTGAAAGTTCCTAGGTTTCTTGCTTCTTCTCTGTCTCGCCCCTCAATTCTTCTGCAACAGAAGCTCAACTATCCGTCAGACGCAGCGGAAGATCACTAGCACAACTAAGCTCCCTTCTAAAGAACTCCTTACTATGCTCCCAAAAATCTTTCCTCCTCCTCTTCTAAAAATAGCCTTCCTGATCCCTTTTTTAAAACCTCGTTCGTTTCTTCCAGAAGCTTCTCCTCCAAATCGCCTTGTCTTCTCCCTCACGCTCCCAAACTGCCATTTCATAATTGCAGCACCGACCTAGATCACAACTCGGAGCCGCCATCCAGCCTCCATTCAATAGCAGCCATCCTGCAAATCTCCCAGCAAAACACTTCACACAAACCAAGCGGTACTCCCCATGCAGATGTAATGCAAAGGCAGCCGTCATAGACACAAAACGGCTCAAAGATGTGCCAATTAACTTCCCTGATCAGTGTGCGCTCATAAGTTGGGGTAACCTAATTTCCCATTACAATAGTACATGTATAAACAATGAAAATAGAATTGATAGTAGTGGAGGTCAAGACAAAAAAAAAGGGGTGAAGACATGATGAACTCAATTTCCCAAAAAAATTGATGGTTCTCAAAGTTTTACCCTTCTTTGAATAATATTCTATTTTTTTGAAATTAAAGAAAAAATCTCACCCCATTTATGACCAAACTCAAGTTCTAGTGCCACGTTTTCCTTACTTTATGGATACTTTTATTTAGTTTCAAAAAAATTAATCACCCTTAACAATAAGAAAACATGAATGAAAGTGCATTTCATGTTTGTGTATTCATATAGGGGTTTATATCACAAGTGATTCAAAATGATAGTCCCACACAACATCTTTCTTGTACTTTTTGAGATTTCTATGGATGGCTCTTTGTATAAAAAAATGAGATTTTTTTGGCAAGCTTGAATTTTCATTTCTAACACATAAATGGCAAAAGTAATGAATTATTTCTATCCTTTTGGCTAAAATGACTTTTCCATTTTTGATTGTATATGGCAATGGTTGTTCACCAAAATAACAAATAATGACTATGAAAAGATAAAATGAATTATGAATCTGTCAAAAATTCATTAAAAGAAATCACAAGTTTCAAGATTGATAAGAAGATGTATCCTAACATTTGAAATTAAAATGTAAAAATAATGAATTTAATAGAAAAACTATTTCACACACCAAAACTCTATTTCAATTTTTTGCAATTTTGCCTACACATAGACCTAGAATTTGGACTAAATCAAGTGAAAAATATTTTCAATGACAACTACAAGAGTTCTTTTTCATAGAAAAAGGAATACAAAAAATAGGTTAAATCCTTTTCCAAGGGACATCACATGGGCCTTGGGTGAACCAACACTCACATTGGCACCATGGTAAAAACTTGAAACCCCAAATTTCATTTAAATTACTTCTAAACATTAGAAATATCCCATGCTCAAACTAAACCAAGGTCTTTGACTACAAATCTAACTTTTTCGAGTTTAATATGGCCATTAAAAGGTCTCATTCAAAAACTTGAAGGTACCACAAGTGTGGATGTTGGTTCACCTTGGTTCAAATTTCTAAAGATTTTGTGAAATCACACAACAAAATAAGAGATAATGCAAGTTCATCCCAACATTGATAATGTGACTAAATGCACACTTCGTTCATGTAGTGGCAATGGAACCTTTCATTGTCCAATGAAAAATGAGTGAAATGGCAAATTCTTTTGGATGACTTTAGTTTCTATGCAATGATCTAGACTGTCATTATTATCATGTAATGGCTACCATGGCATGAAAAGTAAATGAATCATGGAAATATTTTCATTTTATCTTGCGTATTTTGCTTACTACTTCTAATACTTGTATTTTTATCATAACATTTTGACTATTTCTACCCACCAAAAAAAAATCAGTCCCACATAACCATTTTTATTCGAAATTTGAATAATCACGACAATTTCATCATCTATGTTGCCCTTTGAAAATAGTAAGCTAGTTTCATTTTTTGACTTTTAAAAACCATTTGCGTAGATCTTTTGACATATTTTTAAGAATGTCATATAAAAACTCGTTCCATTGTCATGGCAGGAAAACTATTCCTTGTTAGTTTTCAATATCTATTTTTCTTACTACATATATTTAGATATTGATGTAAAATTTCAAATTGTGGTTATTACCTTGGTAAGTTGGCAATGTGAAGATTTTTTGTGTTTTAGAATCAACATCATAATGGGTGGTCCTTTTCACTCAGAATCTAGAAAATCCTCTCTCATATTAATCTTGTGCATAAATGGTTGTCAACCTTTTTTGAAGTGTTCACCTTCTTTCAAATGCTAAATGTTTGAATTTTTTATCTTCTAAAATTTAGTAATCCATGATCCAAGTTTGTCCATATTTTTATTCTTTTTAATTATTTTAAGTGCATGTTTGCCAAATGATAACCTATCTTCTAACTTTTCACAAATGGGGCATGCAATTTTCATTTCAAGTTGCTTTTAGTGCATAAGTGCCATCCAAATTTCAAAAGATAAAAATTAGACATGTATAAATTTCCTTTCATATTTTATTATCCAAAATTGATATATGTCCTAATTGATTAATACTTTTTTGTATATGATAAGGACATCATTTTGGACAACCTAGGAAAACTAATATCAATAAATTTCATTTTAGCATTTTTGGTCTAGTTTTTAATTTTTTTAATAGATTCAAGTTCTTTAGTTTAATACAACTTTTGTATCATCCCATTTCATCTTTAGGTAATTTAGATCAAAAGGTTACCTTTAAAACATAATTCAATAAATCCTTAGCCTCCAATTTTTTTTTGAGATGGTAAATATATTATATATATTACAAAAATATTTAAATAATTATTTTGAGTGGATAATTACCCCTTGTTATAAGATGGATTGCATGATAGCTTCCAAACTTGCTATTATCATATAAGGACCACATGTTGGAATCTAAATTCCATTGGGTGTAACTACTTTCCATGGTCTAATTACCTTTCAAATTGATATGCAATCTCATAATTTGAATAATCACATTATTTGTAGCACTATTGGTTATTGATTCCACACCATTCTAATCTTTTACCACCATCCCAAGCTGCTCCCTTGGTCATATATACTTGGGTTACAATGGAACTTTTTTAATTTATAACCATGTCCAACCTAGATCTTTACTCCTTATCTCACCATTATTTAAACTTATCATCCATGAAGCTATGTGTATTGTATGAACCATAATTTGTTGCTTGAATTCCTTTTTAGCTTAAATTTTCATTGATATTTCTTTGATTTCCACCTTGAGCTTTTTTTAATTTTTTTGATTGAGTAACATGAAATTCATAATTGGTTGAACCCATTCTACAATGGTTATATGTTTTGGTGGTTAATCTAATTTCTCCATGGCTCTATGTTTGTGATTGTTAATAACTTTGTTGCTCCATGGCTATCCATATCATGCCCATTTTTTATCTCTTGAGTTCTTACAAATAGTAGTTTGTTCCTTAGTTATCCTTACAATGCCCATTTCTTGTTATCCATGGAGTTCCTACAAACAATAATTTGTTCATCTTTGCAATTCAAAGTTTTTTGTGTTTAACATTAAGACCTTTTTTATTATAATGATTGAATTTATAATATATCTTGCATTGATTAGGAAACCTTTATAATTCACACATTTGTGAATCCTTGTTCAAATTTTTATTAAACCTATATGTACATGCCCATTTATCTTAAATCACCACCTAATTATTAGTCCAATAAGATGTCTTAGCAAATTGATATGTTTAGGAAAATCGTGAAATTGTGCAGTGTTATGAAAGTTTGGTAAATTACACGTCATGATTCCTCTACTTATGGAATTTTTCGTTCCATTGTTGAACACCTTGATAATTAAAGATCAAATGTGCTTATAGGTTTACATGTGATTCTTATTTTTAAAGATCATTGACATAACAATTTACATCATGTAGTGGGAAAATTTGCATATGAAATCATAGAGTGGGAAAATCATGTTGGCATTTGTGCATATGTTTTGTGATGGTCTTCATGCTTAGATGCATTGTTATTCCATTTCTTTTATATTGACTTTAATTTTGCTCACAACCAAGGCTAAGGCATGACAAAGGGAGCATGTTATAAGAAGAATGTTTCAAGATTTAAACACACTCCCACAAGTATGGGAAAGTGAGTCCCAAAGTGCATTCTCATGTTGGGAGTTGGAGTCTTGTGGTGCTTTAATGTATGTATTTTTCAATGATACAAGACTAGTCCTACTATGAAGGATCCCACCTTTTATCCATACTAGATTGGTGTGAATATGAATTTAGGTATTGTTCAATAGGTTATATATGGAAATTATCCTCTAGTACGCTTAAGGTGAAAAAAAACTCAAAAGCCTAAGTAACATTGATGCAATGGATGTGTGTTACAAAATCACAAATTTTGATGCAGATTTGGTATTTAAAACCTTTTGGGATTCCATCCAAAATCAAGGTTTGCACAAAAACTTTCAAAGTGGGTTTTTATTAATCTAGATCATTTTTGGTTGATGATTGAAAAAAACTAATTAATATTGATCAAGGTATGAGATTAGTTTAGAGTTGACAATATAACCTATTATTATATATAAAAACTCAACAAGACATCTATGGGTCATGAATTATAATTTATATGAAAACCAATAACCTACATGTTAGCTCCTTCACTACAACAAAAGGTGTCCTTATACGCCAAGTGATTTCATTGGATTTTGAGTGAATTCATTGGTTTAGTGGATGGGGACTAGTGAACTACACCCACATTTTTTAGTAGTGCTTTTCTTCCCCCTTTTCTCACAAATAGGCTTTTACAATCTTAAACCCTAAAACCTTTAAATGTCAATTTTAATAGGCTTTGAATATGGAGGTGGGATGTATTGCAAGTCATATATATAAGATATTGGTGTTTTATGTTAAGATGGGTAGAGATGTGTGCACTTGTGTATGTAAGGGCTCAAATTACACATCTTTATTTGTACAATGTGTGTTATTGTTGTGTGTGATTGTCAAATTTGCTTTTGTTTTTATATTGTGATTGTTCAAGGCTTACCATTAATTAACACAAAGTTTTATAGATTGTAATGTTAGTTTGGTCCATCTTTTGGTCTTTAATGTGATGGGAAATGTGTTTGGAAGTCAATGACATTTGTGTATAGGTCTATGACAATGAAATTCTTGGGCTCCTTGTTGCTAGCCTAGGTTATGTTTTAGTGCAAGTTAGAATTAGAAGGAATGGGGTCACATTATTGTCCTTAAAAACTGACTTTCTCATGATTTTTTCGGCTTGATTTGTGCTTGATTTGTGCATGTGTATTTTGTGTTGTCCATTGGCTTCTATGAATGTTGTCAAAGTCTAGGAGTCAAATAAAGTAACATGTCAACTTTGTAAGTGTTGCTAGGTCCAAACATGCTATAATATATTAAAATAGTTGTAGCCATTGCTTAATATTTCATGTTTGAAAGTGTTGACATTTTTGGATTTATTGATATAACAAATTTCATTATATATTTTGGGAACATATCAACATGCTTGAAATGAATTTGATAAGTAGAAAATACTCAAATTTTTAAAAAGAAATGTAATTAATGCTTGTGTTGTTTAAAGGACTTGAAAAGTTTTGAAAATTATATTTTTTGGGGAAAATTATATTAGTATAATGAAATATGTTTTCTACTAAAAATCAATTGATTTTTTTAAAACTTGTAAACCATGAAATCTAAAATATTCCTCGTGAATAACCAGTCATGTTTAGATGCCAACCTTGACATTATATTAGATGGTTCTTGGGTTGAATAATTGAAACCTAACCCTTATGCACATTAAGTGGATATTACCAAAATCATCTCTTGATAAAATTGATAATTGGGGGTGATATTTGAAAAGGAAAATCACATACTAATTTTTTTCAAAATCTAAATATTTAAGAACTTGTGTAACATAAAATTCCAATTAAAAAAGTCTACTCACTAATATATTTTTGAAAAAAATGTTTTGTTTGGAAGTTAATTTTAGTTTGGTAGCATTTTTAACACTATTTTGTTTTACTATTTACATAGGTTTGAAAAACTTGTTGCCATTCAATGTTAAATTTTCTTGGGAAGCTAGCCAATGACACATCATAATTTTAAAAGTTTATATATATATATATATATATATATCTCTTTGATTTTTTTTAAAAAATCATAAAAATTGGAAAAATGTGACAAAATATTCCCTGTTTATTAAAAACATTTTTCATTTTCGTGAAATTTTGTATAGAAAACACAATGCTACTCATGGGGCAATTTTAAAAAAGTAAAAATAATCAACATTGGTCCAAACTAACATTGGGTGGGTTGAAACTATTGTTTTTGGTTACTAAAAACTAGATCAAAATCAAGTTTAATTTCAAAATTAGAACTGGAATTGGATTTTTGTTTGAAAAAGGAGGTGAAATGAACTTTTTAGTTTTAAATTTATATGCAAAATCACTAATGGAATGAAAACTTGAATTTTGAAAGATTTTTTGGGAAAAAATAAGCTAGAACCAAAGTTAACATGGGATTACTAGGTAGTTAACTATTGGTTTTGGTTTGGGTTATTAATAATTGAGTTGGAACTTGGTTTGAATTTTGGAACTAGAATCAAAAGTGGAATTGTTTTTGAAGAATTAGACCTTTAATTTGATTACAAATTCCATTTATGTGTAGAATTGGAACAATAACTATTTTTGCTAGTGTGACCTAGCACCTATGAATGCACCACCTTTGTTTTCTTGTTTTGACACCATCTAGTTGAATGAACATCAATTAAAAAAACTTTATCATGCTCTTAAAACCCTTAGTTATGAAGAGGTCAGTTGGGAACAATAATCCAATGAAAATAAATATCATGTCCATGCACCATCCATTCATGTGGTGTGTTCATGAGTGTTGGTTCACTTTAACCAACCATTTTAATTCCAATGATGATGATTAATTGGAGTTGGTTTAAATAAGACAACTTTAGATTTCATAAGTTGTTTTTTTTAAAAATCATCATTTGGACAATTTCAAATTGGAAATTTTTAGCCTATTCCCAAGTAAAAAGGCATGAAAAGATCTTTTTTTCAATTTTGTGTCTTATCAAAAGTTTTTTTTCTTTCAACAACATATTCATAAACAAATTTTCAATATCTTTTTCACCAATATGCATCCAATTTCTTTTCAATTGAATTTTAGTCCATTCGTTGAATTGGATTCAAATTTCATTCTATGTATTTGAATTAAATTTAATTAATTTCAAATTCAATTGAAGTTGCACACAATGTCATTCACTATTTTCATATGAATGGAACTTAATTTCCACAAAATCAATTCATTTTTTCATCAATTGATCACCACTGATAGTGCACAACAATGTGGAGCACTACTTTAGTTTTTAGAATTCAAAGTTCTTCACAAAGGTAAAGAACCGCCCAACACTACTCTAAAAAAAAAGATAAAAATCTTTTTTTGCTTTGTGTTTTATCTCATATTTTATTGTTTGAAGGGGCGAAAATACCAAAAACAAATAGAGTAGATGGTCCAACTATAGAACTTTTTTTTTTTCTTATTTTTATGGTTGCGCTTGGTGGCACAACAACACCCATACTATTTCAATGGTTGGTAAGTAGAGATGTTCTCGTATGCACTCCTTCTTTTCACGATATTATAATACCTATTTTTACCTCTCTATTATTAGTTTTAGTTTATATACAGTTTAGGGGATTCATATGCTCTATGAACAAAACAGAAAGAATCATTTTGGTAAGAGCAAGACCCATTTTATTACCCAACATAATTAGGAAACCTCCCCCCAAACTAGAGCTAAAAACCCATTTATTTTATTTTTTGTTTCCTATTTTATAACACCCATTCCACAAGATGTTAATGGTTTGCCAAACCAATCATTATCCATAAAAAAATCTTTCATCATCCAAGATAGCACACAAATGTCACTGAAATGTTTTCATATTACACAATATTTGATGAAACATTACTTTTGACACTTATGAGTTTTGAAATACACTTGTGTTTTAGGATGAGACTTATGGCACCTACACTAATGTAAGGTCTATGGTGCGGCCACGTTGCTTTGTTGGTGGGAAGGCATATATAAAAAGGGCATGACCTTTAGATAAAGAGAGAGAGAGAGAGAGGGGTAAAAATATGTCTTGTACATCAAGTGATTTCATTAGATTTTGAGTAAATTCACTCGTCCTAATGAATGAAACCTAGTGAAGATGTAGTGAATTTTGTTGGTTTAATAAATGGAGACTAGTGAATTCACCCACATTTTGTAGTAGCGGGTGTAAATTGTAAAACTCTCTATCAAAAGTGAAGTGATTTGATGAGATGAGTTGGGAAAGTCGTGACTTGTGGACATAAGTGAGATGATGAGCAAATCTCTGTCTTATGCCGACCAGGTCCAACAGAATCCTTTCGGGTTTCTGCCAATTTAAAATTGGCCACTTGCATGACCCCACTGGGAAGTGTTGTAAATTGGATGAATGCCATGTGATGGGATGGATGGATGGATGGATTCAACAGAAAATTGGACTTTTGGATTGATGGGTGAAATTCTAGATTTGATGAAAAGTTGCAGCCCTAATAATTGTCTGCAGTGCTACAAGGCAAAAAATGCAAAGGAAAAGACCAGAGTTCTGATTTAATGTCTGCATCCCTGCAACTGCCATACCTGCATTATGTGTTAGTAGGTTTAAAGCCCTAGGGTGGGTCCATTCCCAAGTAAGGGTTCTTAGGAAGGGCTATTAGACTTCCCCCCCCCCCCCCCC
>Ga0209208_10013044_pt1 | contig 10437 bp, 10 predicted proteins | sample S1TSphfallax_3_FD_187694 | JGI IMG/M metagenome (GOLD analysis project Ga0209208, IMG submission 187694) | Host-associated microbial communities from peat moss isolated from Minnesota, USA - S1T2_Fd - Sphagnum fallax MG (SPAdes) (version 2) | ecosystem: Host-associated > Plants > Peat moss >... | reverse complement strand
CGACTGCGTAACTCGCAAAAGCGCGAGTTGCTTCGCTCAGGATGACAGTATCGGGGGGGGCGTGGGGGCTTCGTCCTACGCTGGTATAGGGCGCGCCTCCGGCGCTGGAAGCGGATTCCCCCTTCGGCTTCGTTCAGGGGAATGACAAGAAGAAAGGCAAGGGCAGACGCAGATTCCCCGCGGGAATGACAAAGAAAAACAATGGGATGACAAAAGCGGCCATGATGCTGGGCTCTGATTAAGTCCTATAACGGAAGCTTCCGTTCCCTCCGTGGCTAAAGCCCCAGTATTTGCAGGTCTTTTACGGCGGGGCTGAAGCCCCGCCCCTTCAAAGCAAGACTTGATCAGAGGCTCCTTAGAGGTCGCGGCGGCCTTCGAGGGCGCGGGTCATCGTGACTTCGTCGGCGTACTCGATGTCGGAGCCGGCGGGGACGCCGGTGGCGATGCGGGTGATGCGGAGGGTGGGGTAGCGGCGGTGGGCTTCGTCGGCGAGGTGGCGGGCGGTGGCTTCGCCTTCGACGGTGGGCGATGTGGCGAGGATGAGTTCCTCGATTTCACCCAGGCGGGGCCAGAGGTTGGCGAGGCGGAGCTGGTCGGGACCGATGCCGTTGACGGGGGAGAGGGTGCCGTGGAGCACATGGTAGAGGCCGTTGTAGCTGCGGGTCTTTTCAATGGCGGCGATGTTGGTGGGCTCTTCGAGGACGCAGAGGAGGCGGCCGTTGCGGGCGGGGTTGGTGCAGTAGGCGCAGGGGTCGATGTCGGTGATGTTGTTGCAGAGCGAGCAGAGGCGGAGGTGCAGACGGAGCTTGAAGATGGCGTCGGCGAGCGCGGCGGCCTCGGCGTCGGAGGCGCGGAGGATGTGGAAGGCGAAGCGCTGGGCGGATTTGGAGCCGACGCCGGGCAGCTTGCGCAGCTCGTCGATGAGGCGGGCCATGGGTTCGGCGAAGCGTTGCATAAGGGGTTTCCACTCAGGTGTAGCTGGCCTTGCTGACAAGATGCGGGTCTCTCCACTGCGTCGGCAAAAAGACGCCGACTCCGGTCGAGATGACAAAACGATATCTACCCGAAAACGGCACTGCTCCAGTGGCTAGGGCTTGTCGCGGAGGTCGATGATGTTGCTGATCTCGGCGGAGAAGAGTTCTTTGGCCTGCTGCACGAGGGGGTGCTGAGCGGCGAGCTCGGCGGCGGAGCCGGAGGCGGCGGGGCGTGGCGGCCGGGGCGTGGCGGCGGTTGCGGGTGTGCCGGGCAGCAGCTTGTGGCGCAGGCCGGGGTGGGTGGCGTGCAGGGTCGACTTGAGGATGCGCTCGGACTCGGGGTTGAAGACGGCGGGGAGCATCGCGGCGGAGAGCGTGGTCTGGATGAGGACGGTGTTGCCTTCGTGGCGGAAGGCGGCGTCTTCGATCTGCTCGGAGGCGGACTGCTGGCCCTTGACGGCGGCGAGCGCGGCGGCGAGCGCGGATTGCAGCGCGGCGAGGTCGAGGGTGGCGCTGGTCGCGGGTGCGGCTGGGATGGGCGTGGGGACGAGCTGCGGGCCGGGGTGTGCGGGCCCGGCGAGTGGTGCGGGCGTGGCGGCGAGGGCCATGGAGCCGGAGGTGGTCTGGGTGAGAACGGGGGTGGCTTTGGCTGGGGATGGGGATGTGGGTTGTACATCCCAGGTCCCAGCGGGACCCTTCGGCAGGCTCAGGGCAGGCTCCGGGGCACCCGGTTTGGCGTTGGGTGTAGATGGGGGTTTTGCGCCGAGTTGGGAGAGGAGCTCTTCGATGGGAACGAGGCGTTGGACGTGGACGAGCTTGAGCAGGCCGAGTTCGAGGTGGAAGCGTTGTTCTTGTCTGTAGCCGAGTTCGTCGAAGGTGCGCAGCGCGATGGCGAGGAAGCGCGAGAGCTCCTCCTCGGTGAACAGCGCGGCGGAGCGGGCGACGCGGCGGCGCTCCTCGGGGGAGATCTGCAGCAGGTCGAGGGCGTGTCCCGTGGCCTCGGCGTCGGGGGCGAGGCCGGTGACGCGGGCCATGATGGTGTTGCGCAGGTAGCGGACGAACTGGCGGGCGAGCTGCGCTGGGCTGTTGCCGGCGTCGAACAGGCGGCCGACCAGGGCGAGCACGGCGGCGGAGTGGTTGGCGTGGACGGCGGCGAGCAGCTCCTCGAAGGCGGCGTTGGAGACGGTGCCCATGAGGGCGCGGATCTGGTCGGCGGCGAGGACGGGCTTTCCCGCTGTTTCTCCCGGGGCCGCGGGCGCCAAGGGCGCGGAGGCGATGGCCTGGTCCATGATGGAGAGGGCGTCGCGCATGGAGCCGTCGCCGGCCTCTGCGAGCAGGGCGAGCGCGGCGTCGTCGGCGAGGATGTTTTCTGCGGCGGCGATGCGGCGCAGCTGGGCGACGATGTCGTCGAGCTTGACGGCGTGGAAGCTGAAGTGCTGGCAGCGCGAGCGGATGGTCTGCGGGATGTCTTCGGGCTGGGTGGTGGCGAACATGAAGACGGCCCAGTCGGGCGGCTCTTCGAGGGTCTTGAGCAGGGCGTTCCAGGCGGCGTCGGTGATCTGGTGCGCCTCATCGAGGATGATGATGCGGTACTTGCTCTTGTTGGTGGGGCGGGTCTGGATCTTGGAGGTGAGCAGGCGGGCGTCGTCGATCCCGCGGTTGGTGGCGGCGTCGATCTCCTCGACGTCGAAGCTGTGCGACTCCTCGAAGACGGAGGCCTCCTGGCGCGAGGCCGAGGAGATCTCGCGGCAGTTGACGCACTGGCGGCAGGGCTCTTGGGTGGGGCGGGCGGGGGTGCCGACTTCGGTGGAGCAGTTCAACGCCGCGGCGAGGATGCGTGCGATGGTGGTCTTGCCGATGCCGCGGTGGCCGGAGAAGATGTAGCCGTGGGCGATGCGGTCCTGCGCGAGCGCGTTGAGCAGGGTGTGGGTGACGTGGTCCTGCCCGATGACGTCGGAGAAGAGCTGCGGGCGGTACTTGCGGGCTAGAACCTGGTAGGCCATCGGCAAGGCTGATTGTAGCGGTTCCACTTGTGGGGAAGCGGGCACATCCAATAGGGCGCGGGAGGCATCGCACTCAAGTATGAAGATCTATATGCTCGGACTTATGATGCTGTTGTTTCTGGGTTCGCCGATTCCCGCAGCGAACGCGCAGATCGTGATCGGTATCGGCCACAGGCACCACCGGCATTACCGCCACCATCACTATCACCACGGCTACCGCCGCTAGGAACAAAAAGCAGGTTCTTCGCTGCGCTCAGGATGCCAATTTCTGCGCTCACGATGACAGTTTCCGGAGAACGAACTTAAGATTTACCGCACGGGCCGGTCGCCGATTCAGCGTTTCGCCGATTTGCCGGTACGGCGCTCGGCGGCCTTTTTGGCTTTGAGGCGCGCCTTGCGGCGTGCCTGGCGCTGGACCTCTTCGTCGGAGAACATGGTGCCGCGGCACTGCGGCGCGCCGCAGTAGCAGTCGGCGGTGTCGCCGTCGTCGGCGTCGTAGAGGTTGTACTCGTAGAGCAGCTCCTCGCCGGCGGCGATGTCGCGCAGGGCGCGGATGAAGACGCGGCCGTTGTCCTCATAGGTCTCGCAGTTGGGCGCGCAGGAGTGGTTGAGGAACATGGCGGTGCCGAAGCCGTCGATGACCTCGCCTTTATCGCCGTAGCCGAAGAGGTAGGTTACGGGGCGCTCGGCGTAGCGGGCGTCGGCGAGGGCTTTGGGGATGCGCTCGCCGTTGTACTCGGCGATGCGGCGGTTGCGGGGGACGGCATCCAGCGTGTAGCAGCCGGCGGCGTGGATGGAGGAGGAGCGGATGAGCAGGCGTGGCGGCATTGGGCGGAGTATAGCAAGAGTGTGGGCGAGGAAGCGGGGTGGCTCAGTTGGCCGCATCACCCTGCCGGGCTAAAGCCCGGCAGCTCTTTTCCAAGCCGTTTATGGACGAGCTAAAGCTCGTCCCCTTCAAAGCCCCCGTCTGCGGGAATGACAAGCGAGAAAGGGCGCGGCTGTCGTCTAATGGGAGTATGCGCGTTTGTACGAGAGCGTTGTGGTGCGGGGCGGCGGTGCTGATGGTGCTGGGTGCCGCGCCCACGCGGATGGCGGGGCAGATCCCGACCGGTGGCAGCTGCACCTTTCCCGACGAGACAGGCAAGATGGTCACGTGGCCCAACTGCGTGGACCCGAACGAGAAGCCGGACCCGGCCAAGGCAGCGCCGGCCAAGCCTGCGGCGAACAAGCCGGGTGGGAATGCGTTTCCGTTTCCGGGGGAGCAGGAGTCTCCGACGCCGGGCACCCCGGGCGCCGCTGCGCCCGCGCCGCAGAACCCTGCGCTGCCCGCGCCGGCCAAGCCGGTCGGCAACGCGTTTCCGTTTCCCGGCGAACCGGAGTCGCCGCAGCCGGCCGCAGGCGACAAGCCGGCGCCCGGCCTGCACGATGCGGGCAGCTCGGGCACTGGCTCCGACGACTCCAGCTCAAGCAGCAGCTCCGGCGGGGAGACCGGCGGCGAGGGGCCGCTCACCGGCGATGACGATGCGGCGGCGCGGGCGGCGGCCGACAAACGCGCGGCGCGGCGGAAGCTGCCGGCGGTGCCGCGGCTCTCGCCCAGTGAGCGCGAGGACGAGGACCTGAAGGTCGCCGCCTTCTACCAGAACGACGGCGACTACAAAGGGGCCTATGCGCGTGCGCTCGATGCGGTCTCGATCGCCGCCGACGATCCGGACGCGCACTTCGCGCTGGCCGAGGCGGCGCGCAAGCTGGGCAAGCTGGATGAGGCCGAGACGCACTACAAGAAGTGCCTGACGCTGGACCCCGTTCCGAAGGAGCGCAAGGCCGCCGAGAAGGCGCTGAAGGAGATGGCGGGTGGGTAGGGGCTGAGTGTTCCGAAGTAACCCACCCTGCTGCAAACCCACATCTCAAGGCGCCGAGATGTGGGGCACCCAAGTTTGGGTTTCGCCGGATGTGGGCCACCCGCCAAACGGGCATTTCCTCAGGGGCTAAAGTCGGGTCGATTTCCTACGCCTTACGGCACGGCTGAAGCCGTGCCCTTAACGGATTAACACTTGATCCTATGTCCCCTCAGGGGTAGGGGCGTTTGAGGAAGTTGGGTGTGCCGGTGGGCAGGGGGCGCTGGACGGGGCGCTCGCGGGAGCGGCGGGTGAGCGGGGCGTTGGGGTTGGGTGCGGGCCTGGAGCGCCTGGGCTTCGGCGCTGCGGGCGAAGGGTCTTCGGCGGCCTCGAGCGGTGCGAGGGTGGGCCCGTCTTCGAGCTCGTCGGCGACGTTGAGGTACTTGCGGAGGTAGCGCAGCGGGTCCTCGGCGAGGGCCATCTCGCGGAGGTGGTACTTCCAGGCGTCGCGGCGGGCGGAGCGGCGGGTGAAGGGCCCGCGCTCGACGGTGCGTGGGGCGCCGTCGGGGCGGGCGACCCGGTAGCTCTGCGCGGGAACGGCGAAGGTGATCTCCTCGCCGGCCTTCCAGAAGGCGCAGGCGAACTCATGGGAGAAGAGCAGGGCGTAGTAGCGGCGCTGCTGGTCGAGCAGGGTGAGCGCGGCCTCGGCGCTGATCCAGGGCAGGCCGAGCCGGGCGGTGTACCAGCGGCGGAACTCGAAGCCGTTGGCGCGGGCGCGCAGGACGACGATCTTGAGCAGTTCGGGGCGCGTCATGTATGAGCAGAGGATAGACCAAGCGCGGGCGGGCTCGGCGGTGCATCCGGCCCGGCAAGCCTGAATTGCCAGAAAAAGTGCAGGTCTCTCCACTGCGCAGGACGATAGAACTGTCCTGCTTCGGTCGAGATGACAAGACTATTTTTTATACAAAAATCTAAGCCAACGACCTTAGTTGGAGTAGTCGGTTTCGCTGCGGATGCGGTCGCGGAGGGCGGTTTCGGCGGGGGTGGGCGGGGCTGGGGGCGTGGGACTGGCGGCGAGCAGGCGGGCGTGGCGGCGCTGCCACAGGCGCACCAGCAGCACGATGCCCAGCAGCCCGGCGAGCAGCACCGCGAACGGGACGACCCAGGCGGCGCTGTCGAACAGGCCTCCGCGGAAGGGCGCGGCGAGCACGATGGGGCCGTAGGTGGCGGCGAAGTAGGTGAGGATGGCCTGGTCGGAGGAGCCGGATTCGACCTGCCGGTGCAGCGCGGCGATGAGGCGCGCGGAGTCGGGGCAGCCGACGTGGTTGCACTCGAGCAGGATCTCCGAGCAGCCGCAGGTGCACATGAGCTTGTGGCCGAGCTGGTCGAAGCGGGTGTCGGGCGTGGCCGCGCCGAGCAGGGTGAAGGCCAGCAGCGTGAGTGTGGCGAGGTTGAGGGAGCGCTTAAGCATGGGGTGGGGCAGCCTCAGGGGTTAAAACCCCTGAAGCTCCTCGTGAGCCTATGAGACCCGAGCCTGAAGGCTCGGGGTACCTAGAGGCTGTGGCAGGGGCGGAGGCAGAAAATGCAGGTCGCTGCACCCCAGCGAGCAAAGAACGCTCGCCGGGGACCCCGCTCTCCACTGCGCCGCTGCGCGACTCCGGTCGAGATGAAAAATTTGTGATGGGTGCGGAGACCTCCGCGCGGCGTGTGGCGGGCAGCAGTGGGGGGACGAGGGCGATGAGGGTGCCGAAGATGACGATGCCGACGCCGATCCAGATCCAGTTGACCAGTGGGTTGAGGAAGACCTTGAGGATGGGGCGGCCGGTGTCGGGGTTGCGGCCCTCGAAGACGACGTAGAGGTCGGCGGCGAGGGTGGAGTGGATGGCGACCATGGTGGAGACCTGGGCGTGGTCGGTGTCGGGGAAGTAGACGCGGCGCTCGGGGGCGAGCTGGGTGATCTTCTTGTTGTGGTGGTAGACGTCGAGCAGGGCGTAGTCGGTGTCGTAGTCGGGCCTGGAGTCCTGGGAGAAGCTCTGGCAGACGAGGCGGTAGCCGTGGAGTTCGAGGGTGTCGCCGAAGCCCATCTCGAGTTCGCGGGACTGGTTGAAGGCGGCACCGGCCAGGCCGATGAACAGGACAACGATGCCGAAGTGGATGAGATAGCCGCCGTATCGCCTTGTATTGCGGCGGGTTAGCAAGAGGGCGGAGGCGGCAAGATTTTTGCCAGTTTGCGTGCGGACGACGCCCGCGCCGCGCAGGAACTCCGAGGCGATGGCGGTGATGACGCCGGCGCCGAGGGAGAAGCAGACCAGAGCGTAGATGGTGCCGGTCTTGTCGTCGTCGAGCCAGGGGCGGACGCCGGCGAACATGAGCGCGACGGCGGTGGCGAGCACGGCGATGGAGGGCAGCACGAAGTTGCGGCGGACGGTGCGCAGCGAGGTGGAGCGCCAGGCCAGCAGCGGGCCTACGCCGGTGAGGAAGATGAGGAACAGGCCGATGGGTACGGCGACCACGTTGTAGTAGGGCCCGACGACGGTGATCTTGGCGCCGGTGAAGTAGTCCGACAGTACGGGCAGCAGGGTGCCCCAGAGCACGGTGAAGCAGGCGGCGAGCAGAACGAGGTTGTTGAACAGGAAGCTGGACTCGCGGCTGACGAGGGATTCGAGGTGGTTCTCGCTCTTGAGGTGGTCGTTCTGGCGGAAGAAGGTGAACAGGCAGACGGCGAAGGTGAGGGTGAGGAAGACGGTGAACCAGCCGCCGATGGAGCTTTCGGCGAAGGCGTGGACGCTGGAGACCAGGCCGGAGCGGGTGAGCAGGGTGCCGAGGATGGAGAGCATGAAGGTGATGAAGATGAGCCAGACGTTCCAGCGCTTCATCATGCCGCGCTTCTCCTGCATCATGACGGAGTGGAGGAAGGCGGTGCCGGCGAGCCAGGGCATGAGGCTGGCGTTCTCGACCGGGTCCCAGCCCCAGTAGCCGCCCCAGCCGAGCACGGCGTAGGCCCAGTGCATGCCGAGGCAGATGCCGCAGGTGAGGAAGAGCCAGGTGACCATGGTCCAGCGGCGGGTGATGTGGATCCAGCGCTCGCCGGGGTAGCGCATCATCAATGCGCCGAGGGCGAAGGCGAAGGGGACCGAGAAGCCGACGTAGCCGAGGTAGAGCATCGGCGGATGGATGACCATCTCGGGGTACTGGAGCAGGGGGTTGAGGCCGAAGCCATCGGCCGGTGCGACGCCGCCGGGCACCAGAGCGAAGGGCGGCGCGGCGAAGACCAGCAGCAGAAGGAAGAAGGTCTGGATGGCGGCGAGGATGGTGGAGGCGTAGGCGTAGAGGGTGACGTCGGTGCGGTGGCGCAGACGGAGGACGAAGCCATAGCCGGCGAGCAGCCAGGCCCAGAGGAGCAGAGAGCCCTCCTGCCCGGACCAGAGGGCGGAGAACTTATAGGCCCAGAAGAGGGCGCGGCTGGTGTGGTGCAGGACGTAGTCGACGGAGTAGTCGTTGGTGAAGGCGGCCCAGACGAGCGCGAAGGCGGCGCAGGTGACGGCGACGAAGCTCGTGAGTCCGGCGCGGCGGCTGGTCTCGCGCAGGCGAGCTGGATCGACGGCCAGGGGACGGCCAGAGGCCAGCGCCCACAGCGCCAGCGCGCCGGAGGCGACCGCGTAGACGCACAGGGCCAGGGCGAGCAGAAGACTGAAGCTGCCGAACATCGGCATGGGATGAGACATTCGCGCGTACCTTCGCGTTCCATTCTCTCAAATGGCGCGAAGGCGTGTGGGGAAGGCGTGCGATCTTCGGATGCGGGGCGTGGAAACCAAAGTGTGAGATTTGGGGCACGCCCGGGCAAAATGCGGGGGTCCTTCCCCTTCGCGATGCTCAGGGTCAGGATGACGGCGAAGAACAGGCAACGGCAGACGCAGATTCCCCATTCGACTTCGCTCAGGGGAATGACAAAAATAAGAGCGTCTAGCTGCCGAGGGTGGGGGTGGTGGCGGCGGAGGTTTCGAGCAGGGTGTGGACGGTGGCGAGCAGGGTATCGGGCAACACCGGCTTCATGCGGAAGTGAACGTCGAGGCCGGCATACTGGTCCTCGGCGTCCGGCATGCCGGTGATGACCAGCACCGGCAGCCGCGGTGCGAAGGCGCGCAGGCTGGCGACGAACTCCGAGCCGTTCATGCCCGGCATCATGTGGTCGGTGATGATGAGGTCGATGGGGGCGGGGAACTCGTGGTTGCGGAGCTGCTCAAGGGCACGCTCCGGGCTGAGCACGGCGATGACGAAGTGGCCCGCCCGCTTGAGGATGGTTTGCCGGGTCGCGGCCTGGATCGCATTGTCATCAAGCAGCAGGAGCGTGGCTGGCATGGTTTCTTCGGGTACCACTCTCTGCATGGGCTTTAAGGGTAGCGTTACCATTCGTGGAATAGACGCGGATTCAGTAAGACAGGTTGGATGCCGAGGTGCCGAATCAGGTGCCCCTCGAAGGTGCCGCTCGATGCCGCTGGATTTGGTTGGAACGGTCCGCCTGAAAGTTTGGGTGGAATGAAAACAGTTTGCCGACAGGCGGCAGGATGCCGGGCGGCGGGGTTCCGTTTCAGGATGGGTGCGGCGTGTTGTTCACAAGCCGGCTGGGCATAGCTGAGATAATCGGGCCATGGCGCGGCGCGTGATCAAGCAGTATGAGTTTCTTCGCAAGATCGGTTCAGGCGGCAGCGGCGTGGTGTTTCTGGCCAACGACACGCTGCTGCAGCGGCCGGTGGTGCTGAAGCTGCTGAAGCGTGGCTCGCAGACGACCGAGCAGGTGCGGGCGACGCAGCTTCGCGAGGCCCGGTTGGCCTCCGCCATCGACCACCCGAACGTCTGCGCGATCTATGAAGTGGGCGAGACCGAGCCGGGCGACGGTGAGCCGGAAGCTTATATCGTGATGCAATACATTCCCGGCAAGAGCCTGGACAAGGTGATCGGAGAGGGGCCGGCGAACGCGCAGCTGGTGCTCTCGAGCGGGATGCAGATCGCGGATGGTTTAGCGGCGGCGCACGGGCTGGGCATCTTCCATCGCGACCTGAAGCCGGCGAACGTGATGCTGACGGACGGCGGGCTGATCAAGATCCTGGACTTCGGCCTGGCGCGGCAGTTGAAGCGCGACAAGGTGGACTTCGACCCGGCGCTGACCGAGCAGGCGGTGACGCCGGCGGTGGCCGGGGCGACCTACACCGCGCGCGGCGGCACGATCGCGTATATGGCGCCGGAGCAGTTCGTGACCGGGCAATCGAGCGTGCAGTCGGACATCTTTGCGGTGGGGGTGATCCTGTACGAGATGGTGAGCGGCCGCCATCCCTTCCACCGGCCCGATTCGCAGGAGCTGCAGAGCATCCGCGCGATCCAGTTCGCGGCGCCGCCGCCGCTGCGGGAGATTGTGCCGGACCTGACGGTGGAGCTGGAGAGCGTGATCCTGCGCTGCCTGGAGAAGCAGCCCTCGGAACGGTACGCGTCGGCGGCGGAGCTGCGCGAGGGGCTGAAGACGATCGTGCAGTCGCTGCGGCTGGACTCGGTGGTGATGCCGGGTGAGGGCGCGATCCACATGAGCGCGCAGCAGCGGCTGGACATGGCGACGCCGGAGGAGGAGAAGCG
>Ga0209208_10013043_pt1 | contig 10438 bp, 12 predicted proteins | sample S1TSphfallax_3_FD_187694 | JGI IMG/M metagenome (GOLD analysis project Ga0209208, IMG submission 187694) | Host-associated microbial communities from peat moss isolated from Minnesota, USA - S1T2_Fd - Sphagnum fallax MG (SPAdes) (version 2) | ecosystem: Host-associated > Plants > Peat moss >... | reverse complement strand
AATTCAATAATGTGTATGAATTTGAAATTAAAAAAATGTTTAGACTTCGAAATGTTGAATATAGACATGCATGAGAGCTATGTTGTTTTACAAATATTTGTTATGGTGTAAATATTGTGTAAATAATTTTTTTAATGTATTTTTTGGGTCAATATTGGAAGCACAATCAACAATGTCCTTCAACGATGACTTGAATCTAGCTTCAAAAACAAAGGAAAAAAAGTTAATTGTTTTTCTAAAAATCTTGGCCGTTGAAAAGTGGTGATCAAATTTTCATTGCCATTTGAACAACCAAGATTTCTGGTTGCAACTAATCCACACGCTAGTCGTAATCTAATGATTTGAATCCAATTTCGAAAGCAAAAAAATATTAATTAATTAATTAAGAAAATTTGATCATGGAAAAGTGGCGACCAAAATTTAGTTGAACGAACAATATTTTTGGTGATAATTGGTCCACATCTTGATCATAATCTAGTGACTTGAATATGATTTTGACAATGGAAAAAGAAATTGAATTTCAAGTAGATTTTTCTCGCCATCATAATGGCCAAGATATTTTTATCACAACTAATTCACACCTTAGTCATAATCCAATGACCTAAATGTGGTCCTAAGGGGAAAAAAGAATTTGAAAAAAACCTTGACCACTGAAAAATATTGATTGTATTTTAATTGTTATTTGAAAGACCAAGATTTTTTTAAATCAAAACTAGTCCACACCCCAATCACAATCCAATGACCTAAATCCAATCCTTAAACTAAGATTTTTTTTTAAAAAAAATGTTAATTGTTGAAGTGTGGCAACTAGATTATAGTCTTCATTTAAACAATCAAGATTTTTGGTTGCAACAAGTTCACACTTTGATTGTAGTTCAACAACCTAAATCCGTTCACGAAATAAGTTATTAATGAAACATGAATTCTTACAAAAAATAATGAATTGATTAATAATTAATAATTAAACTTAGCTACATAATGAAGAAAAACTTGTTTTTTCTATGGGAATGTTTAGTCAATGTTAGGTTTGACTTGACAAAGTGATGCATAATGGTTGACATTGAGATGACAATCGATGAAAAGTGGCATGTCAAGTCATTTTTGACAACCCTAATTTTTAAAAAACCATGTAGTTTAACAATAATGTCAAAAAAATTGAATGTTATTTTTCCAATCATTCTTGAAGCTACAAAAATATTATGTAATCAAGAGCCTAATTTTCATAGCATGTCCTTGATTCATAATGATGATTTAATACAAAAGTTTTGACTTGGTATTGGACTAATAATGGACCCAAATCTACTGATTTTTGCATGGCAGGAGGTAGGTATAAACCTAGTCTTGAGATTAGTGTAAGTATGGAATTAGACTAATATTAGATTGGTATAATTTCAATTCCATATCAATTTGGTATTAATAGAAGGCTAGTATTGCCTCAAGTGATACCAAATTGGTATGTTTTTCCATACCAATATACATATCAATACCATATACCTAAATTGTTCCTTATATCACAAGGTGCTAGAAGTGAGAGAGATCTTATGCTTATTTCCTATTCAACAAGGCAAGTAACCTTACATTTATAAATATTTGTCAAAAAATTTGTTTCTTAAAAAATAGGTATAAGGTCCTTCTTGCTCTTAAATAATGGATGTAAATTTTTTTTTCTTTTTTAGGAAGGATATTGGTTACTATTCATGAATGTAAGGTGACTTCCAAATATAGTAGGAAATCATTTTGAGTGCTTTATGAAGGATGGAAGAGATTGGAAAATGCTTTATATCTACAATGACCTTCTAACTTTTGCAATAATAAGAGGAAGTAAGTACATAACACACATAACCAACTACATGATGCTCTAGTTGTATAATCATGATTGTTATACATACATTTTTTCAACATTACCAATTAAGAAACCTCATCATTGCCAATGTGTGGAAAAAAGGAATTTGCATGGTGAAGGAACCAAGTCGGTCTAGCCTTAATCTTAGCTCCTTAGACCAAGCTCCTCAAATTGAGATCAACTAGGTATGTTGTACATTATAATCATGCACTTTTTTATTGGGTTGAAAAAGGCTATGACATACAAAAACTAACTAAGTAAAAAAAACAAGTTTTTTCCAATTTTCATGGACAATCTAGTAGTTTTCAAAAGATCTTAATTAGAACACTTAGTGCTCACACCCCAATTTGCCTCTTGTTGTTTGATCCTTACTTGTTCCACAATTGAGAAAATGATTTGTTTGGAAATTTTCAAAATTTTCAATCTTTGTTATCTTATTGAACCTCGCCTATTTTGGAAAATCTCAACTTTGTAACTCTTTGTATACCTATTGTACATCAAATTGGTAACCACTTTGATGAAGGTGCAAGTATAGAAATGAGCATGAAGAATAAAAAGTTTGCATTAGCACCAATAATAATACTAGACACCTTATTATTGTTCTTTTTTCATCTCAAGTGGTGTATTTCATCATCACATATACTTTCCAAATTTATGTTACATTGAAGATTGTCTTCCAAATATTTTAGCAAATTCATTTATTGTTCCTTCAAATTTATTGTTCTAGATGAAATTCATCCTGAGTTGCAGATATTAAATTTAAAAGTTTATCATTTGTGTGAATTCCTTGCTTTTTATAAGGGCTTAGGGTTTAGGATAACTAAAACTTTGGTTAGAGATGTGAAAATAATGCAAGAGAGAATTATGAAAAAAAATCTACTTTTGTATTGATACAATTTAACTTCTTTTTATGTAGTTACACAACTTGAAAGGTTGTCATGACTTATGAAAGGTCACACTTATTCACTTGAATTTATGTATAGTGTACTAATTACTTTACTAATAACTTTTACACTCCCATTAGTGCAATTGTCTTCTCTAATGAAATAAGGTTTCTCCTTGTTTTACATTTGTTTGTTGATAACTTTTCTTTTTTGGACTTTTCAATTGCATTCTTGGTTGAGCACTACCATTTCAAGTTTTCTGGTTTTCTTGTAATGTAGCTTTTCTATGTTGGCGAACTTTCACAAGGTAAGTATACACCTCTATCCAACAATGTTTTGAACTATTGTCTGATAACTTCCATTTAAGAAATCACTTTGGGTAAATGATTTTTTTGATAAAAATTCCTTTGATGATTCCAAAGTTTAAACTAAGAGTGTACTTTTGAGTTATCTTAACTCCTCCTTTGGTAATGGCTAGGGATAGTGGAAAGTTGGCATTGGGGTTGTGATACATAGTTCGGCTTATGTTGTTGTTGACTTGATATATGGTTGATGCCACTTGCAATTGCTTAATCTTTGTTTTTACAAAAAGTTTCACCTACCATTCAAATTGTAAGTTTCTAATCCTTTCACTTTATAAGTTGAGTTTTTCATTTTTCGAAATTGCTCACCATCATGGTTAGACCAATCACCCAAATCATGTAAATAATTTTTGGATTTCAGATTTAGGTTATTTTCATGTTGTTTGTCACTCCAAAATTTATGTGTTTTGGGTGTAAAAGTATAGCTTGTCAGACTCGTAGTAGAACAAAGTGGCATGTACCACAAGTTTGACAAAAAGGATTGGATATGGCAAGTCAAAAAAAAATCATTAAGACTTGGAAAGAACCTTTAATTTCAAGAATGGCTGCCACTTTAGGAGTCAAGGTTGTATGCAAAGTATTTTCAAGTAATATGCACATACTTAATGCTTACATATGATAGTAATGTTTTTTTCGAGGTAATGTTTTTTTGAAAATATTAGATATCACGGTTGAAATTGAAATGCATCATATTTGAATTTGCTTATCAAGTACTTTTTCCTTTATAAAACATTGATATTGTGTGCCAACGTGTTTGCTACGAGAATGATATTTTTCATCTTCACTAAGTGTTATGGCATTTTGAGAATATGAATAAATCATAGTAAGCTCTTTTTGTGGAAATCCAAGTTTAGTTAAAAGCTTCCGTAACCAAATAGCTTCAAATGTGGCTTTGGCTACAACCATATATCCAAAATTTGTAGAAGAAAACAATTGATTGTTACTTCTTACTCCCCAAGAAATTATGCATTGGGCAAAAATAAAACAAAATGTAGAAAATTGAATACCTTTGTCTCTAGCCCAATCAACATTAGAAAAACCATGGCAAATTTGACCAAAATTTGATTTATATGATATTGGATCATAATTTTTGTATTACATATTATGTTTAAAAGCTTGAATGTGAATATCTCCCAGATTGAAAAGATATTATGTGAGGCTGCTTATTGCATAATATGCACAACCTAGTTGAAAATTTATTATGGAATGCATAAGGTTGCCCACTATCTTGGAATATGGATATGTATCCATGATAGCTCATATAGTTGGAGTATTTGGAAAATCATATTTATTTAGTCGAATTCTTGGTTGCATGGGTTGACTAAGTGAATTGCAATTGAGCATGTGAAATTCTTGCAATTTGGAAATCACATGTTGCTTTTAATGTAAAGTTGTTCAACCTTTTTGATGATTATGGAGGATGGCATTACCTAAGGTGTAATGAATTTCTCCATCATATGACATGTTAAATTCTTGTTGGAGAATAAATTTGATTTGCTCAATCAATATTAATGTATTGTTAATGAGTATGCAATCATCAACATAAACAATAAGGATGACAAATCCAACGTCTAATTTCTTGATGTAGATATTAACAATTGATTCCAATCTTTGAAAGCCTTGTAATATCAAGTAGTTGTTTAAACATTGACACCAAGCCTTGGAAAAATTTTAATCCATATAAAGATTTCAAAAGTTTGCATATTATTTGTGGATTAGGTGGAATTGGTAACCCTTTTGGCATAAACAAGTAGATGTCCTCATCAAGAAAGTTCTTTAACAATGTTTTCTTTACATCAAGATGTTGATGCATTCCTAAATTACATTGAGTAGTAAGAATTAACAACATTTTGATGGAATTTAGTTCAAGACAATAGGTGAGAAAATTTCAATGTAGTCAACACCTTGGATTAGTGTAAACCTTCTTGCTACTATTTTTGCTTTAAACTTGTCAATGGATCCATCCAACTTTGTTTTTATATTTCAAAACCCATTTGGATGAAATAAAAATTTCACATTTTAGAAAATTAATTATTTCCTAGGTTTTGTTAGTTTTAAAATATTGTAGTTCAACTTGTATGGCTAATTTTCATTCTTTAGCATTTAAGTCCATTGAGATTATCCTTGGTGGAAGTAGGGGTCACATTGTATATTGGCAACACATGCATGATAGATGCATTTTGTACTTTTCTTTGCTGGTATTTTACCTTGTATTGTTTCAATTAATCTTTGTGGAGGTTTGACAATATTTTTAGGTCTTTGAGAAAGGCTTAATGCTACCTTTTATCATGTATTACATCATGTTCATTATGTAAAGATAATTGGGACAAGGCTTCCACAACCTGATATTATGATGAATTTATTGTTGATTTTCAATATTTTGAGAACTAGATGCTTGTTGATTTAGCAAAAATATTTGAAATTGTGTTTGGAGTGGTATTGTTGGTTGATTTAGCTATGTATTTTGAGCACTATTTTGAGGTACATTTGATGATTGAATTTGAGGGTTTGGAATTTCAATCATGTTGAATTAAAAAAGGTTTACATGAAGTAGGGAATCTTTTTCAATTCCATCATCTTATTGAGTGAAATTATATGTAGACTTCATGTGTGTTTCATAAAAAATGATGTCTCTTGAAGTAAGGATTTGGGGCCCATTTATTGTCATTAGTCAATAAGCCTTGGATTTGTAATTATAATCCAAAAAGATACAATAAATAGAATGTGTATTTAATTTCCATTTTGTTTCTTTATGAATAAATGCATGAGCCTTGCATCCAAATATTTTATTTGTTGTCATTAGTCAATTATAAGCCTTGGATTTGTCATTATAACCAAAAAGATACATTGAATAGAATGTGTATCTAGTTTCCATTTCATTTCTTTATGAATAAATGCATGAGCCTTGCATCCAAATAGTTTAAGGTGAGACAAATTAAGTTGATGTCCAAAGCAAAGTTCATAAGGTGTTGTTTGGTTGTATTTTGCTTTTGTAGGATTTTAGTTTTCCAAATAGTTTGCAATCATCGAGTAGTTGCAAACTTTTGGGTAGCTTTGCAAATGTTAACATAGCTAGAACAACTACTATTGATGTCTTATTTTTCTTTTGGAAATGTCATTTTGTTGAGGTGTGTAAGCTATAGAATACTCCTTTTGGATGCCCTCCTTTTGACAATATTCAAAAAAAAACTTTGATTTATATTCACCTCTTCAATTAGAGCTTAATATTATGATATTTTGGCTAGTTTGTTTTTCAAGAAATGTTTTCTATATGAGAAATTTGCTAAATGTCTTAGATTTGTTTTTCATAACGTAAACAAAACAAAATCTAGATCTATCATCAATGAAGGTTATAATATATTTGCAACCTCCATATGTATATGTTTGTAGAGGTCCACAAATGTTAGAGTGTATTAACCCAAGGATTTGTGTGGATTTTGTAGATCCATTTTTAGGAAACTTGATTCTATGTTGTTTTCCTTTGATGCAAGGTGTAAATAATGTACAATTTCCTTTTCATTGAAAGAATCAACTCCTTTTGCTAAAGCTTGTATGATTCTAAGTTTGTTTTTATTTATATGTCCAAGTCTCAAATGTCATAAGTTGGACATATTAATGTGTGTTATTGTTGGGATTGTAATGACTTTACTTTCATTTTTGATAGTTTCACCAAATTATACAAATCAACATTCAATTTGCATTTCGTTATGATGTCTCTTGATTTAATTATGCGAATACATTATCCTTGTTTTATATGCATTTCCCCTCCTACCTTATCAAAATGTTTTGGTGAAATTTTTTTTTCCTTTAATTTGGGAACATGCAAAACTTTTGGTATTTTGTTTTCTATATTATTGAGAAGTCTTATTATTACCACTGCTTGCCCATGTATTTCATGTGTTGTATTGTCACCCAAAAACACAAGTTTATTACTTTTGATTTGTTGATAATTTGTGCAACATTCTCTATCAAAACACATATGTTGAAACACTTTTATACCTATGTACCAAGTGGGGTCATCTCCTTTTGCAATGAAGGTAGCAACATAATTTTTTTTATTTTTTATAACAATGTTTGACTACCTTTTACCATTAGAATAACTTCTTCAACTATTTTTTTATTGCAGTCCTTTATCAAATGTCCTAGCTTCTTACAATAAAAGTACTTCTTACCAAAAGATTGGGACGATGTTGTTGCTAATCTCTTGGTGGAATTTTTTTGTTGTACTTTGTGAATTTATTGCTATTGTACTTTGAATATCTCTTCCTTGCATAAAGAATTGATGAACTTTCATTGCGTAGGTTCATGTCTTTCATCAATGTTTCTTTTTGGATCATATTTGTGATCAAAGATTGAAGAATCCGGTGAAGTTGTCTCCTTAAAGGACTTATGAATGTTCTATAGTTTGGAAGCATACTCCTCGTAAGGCAAATAATTCTTTTGTCATTGGGCACGGTTACATTTGTGACAACTAGTTGATGCAAATTTGCTTGAAACAAGTGGATGTGTTTTGTAACATTGTCACTTTCTTTCATCTTTAGAGTAAAAACACACTATACTGGACCAAAATTGGTAGTTCAAAGTCCATTTTTAAAGTCCAAATCCAATGATTTTTCCAAAATTGATTTACATGGGTGAAAACATGAAATAAAAAGTTAGTCATGCCAAGGTTAAAATCCTTTCCAAAGATTGCATTTTCCATGTGGCAATTTTCTATTGGTTTATACTACATTTTTCACACAATTTTTCAAATTGAATATCAAATTTGAGACCAAATATGACATATAACATGAGATAACTCAAAATTTTTGCATCAATCCTTATGTTATATCAATTCTATAACTTTATTTTGAACCATGATTACAAATTGAAAACTATAATAATGTTTAAGGATGTTTGAGTATCAAAATCTAAAAAGGTATATGCATTTTTATTTTTTGAATGTTTTGAACACATGGATCCCTTCTTGTGGAATATATTAAAGTTCACAAAAAATATTTAATAATAAAAAAAAACTTTTGAAACAAAAAAACCACATGTCCACATGTTTTTTTTGAATGCTTTAAACATATAAAAGGACTCTTGAAACATAGTGAATTTTCATGAAAATTCTATGGTTGTAATTTTGAAAGCATAAAAATTTATTTCAATTTTCAATTTTTTTAATAAATATATAGTGTTCCCATGGTGATTGTTCAAAATTTTGAATTTTTGTTTTTAAGGATTATTGTCCACACACTTTGTGGCTCCTTATTTCATGCTTTCACCCACATGGTGTTGAAGTTCACATTTTTTTCCATTTCCAAGTTCATACCACCATAATTAAACCTTTTTTAAAAACCTTTAAAAATATGGGCCTTGAAAAAATCAATTTAGATATGGAAATTGATTCTACAAATTTAAAATTTTCATTTGAAAATTTTAAATATTTTTATAGACTTTTTTTTGCTTGATTTTTTCATCTTAAGTGTTATGGTATTTCAATGTGTGGTGATAAAAAAATAATGGTTTAGTTTCCAACTCCACTAGAAGAAAAAAAACTCATAATGGTAGTTTTTTTCTAGGGGTCAATGTGGGTCTTGTGTGTGGTATCTGGGAAAAAGGGACTGTTAGAGGAAATGGGAGAGGGAGAGAGATTCATTAGAAACTTGGAGAGTGAGGTGAAAGAGGGAAAAAAAAGTGTATGTACTTTGTGTGTGATTTTAATGGAAGATGGTTGAAGGACTTGAGTCTTTTGTGTTACATTGTTATTGTATTAAGTGTGGGATGTAAAGTAGGTTATGTTAAGTAAATAGGATGCTTCCTTGAGTTCGTACCTTTACATTTCTCTTGGACAGAAAGTAATGGGTTGACCACTGGGTAGTTTTTGGAGCACTAAGCTACTGCTTGCCATAAGAGGGTAAGAGCTAGTCCTTAGTGGTGGAAATTAGGGGGAATAGACCAACAAGTTATCTCTTGCAGATTCGAAGGCATTGCTATAGGTAATAGGTAGGAGTTAAGATGGAAGACAATTGGTTGTAGATAGTACAAAGTAGAGGAGGGATTTCTTAAGGGTTGTAGGTGGTGGGCAAAACCACTAAAGATATTTTAGGCATAGAAGAGGAGGGACAATCGTAGTAGAAAGGTCTGTAGACCCCATAGGCAATATTCGAAGGCGTTGAAAGTATTATAGAATCAAGGGGAATAATTATTTTTAGGTTCTCCCCCTTTCTTATATTTCTCCCCTCCCTATGTTTTACTCCCTATTCCATGGACTAGATTACTTGTAGGAGGGTAGGTCTAATAGTAGACTTTTATTTTTTTAAAAATTCTTTGTATGATTTTTTACACATTACTTGAGTAGTTGTAGTAAAGTAAGTTAGGGAGGGTAGTTCTTTTTGTGAAGTAATAAGGTGTCAACCTTGCCCCTTGGTCTTACCCCCTAGAGGACGGTAATGATCAGGGGCCGCAATTTCACCCCTTAACATGCATGAGTAAGAATATAGGGTGCAATATATTGGTTGTTGGGTAAAAATTATAAGTTAATTAGTTAAAAAATAAGGTACATTTCATTCAAGTAATCAATTTAATTATAATCTAGGGTATGCAATAATATGAAATAATGGATTATAATTAATATAGGGTGGCTTGGATATGTATATATTAAAAGAATAGATAAGAATAGAATGATAAAGAATAGATTGGACAATTATCTAATACCCTCACTAAAAATGGTCGTTTGACGCATGTAGATCCCAAACTTTATACTAAGTGCCCCACTAGGAGTACCTACAATAATTTGGGCTACAATTGGAGCTATCGGCTTTTGTATAATACCATTTACGATATTCCATAATTTTTCTGCTTTGAATATTAATGTCAATCTATGAACCCATATGTTATAAAAGGTTTCATCAAATTTAATTACATTGCTTATGTCAATTTTTTGTGCCATTTATTTGCTATAAGATTTTGGTGAATGTATCATATGATTCACAATGGATTGTATTTTACAGATTTTTTTTTACTATGATTGAGATCAAGTACCATGAATCTCTCAATCATTATACAAGTTTCAGATTTGCTCATTCTCTCTAATTACCTCTTGTGCAATTATAAACAAATGCATCTTAGATTACTTAAGCAAGCTCTGATACCATGCGGGAATAATGCAAGAGAGAGAATTAGGAGAGAAGATCTACTTCTGTATTGATACAAGTTTCTTCTTATACAGTTACACAACCCTGAAAGGTTGCCATGACTCATGAAAGGTCTCATCTATTCACTTGAGTCTCTGTAGAGCAAACTAGTGTAGTAATAATTTTTTATATTAAAAAAGAACAAAAAAAATTACTAATTACTGAACTACT
>Ga0209208_10013042_pt1 | contig 10439 bp, 11 predicted proteins | sample S1TSphfallax_3_FD_187694 | JGI IMG/M metagenome (GOLD analysis project Ga0209208, IMG submission 187694) | Host-associated microbial communities from peat moss isolated from Minnesota, USA - S1T2_Fd - Sphagnum fallax MG (SPAdes) (version 2) | ecosystem: Host-associated > Plants > Peat moss >... | reverse complement strand
AAAGTCAATTACAACACATGATCTGTCCACAGGTGGCAGTCATACTGAGTGACACCTTCAAGCCCAATAATTCAAGGAAGCAGATGAGTAAGAGGGAGTCAATGCCACACTGTGAGGATTTTGCAATTTACCTGGAGAAGCTCTTCCTGTGCGTAGCTTAGCTAGATCTTTGGCAAGGGCATCCATAGCTGCTTCCATTAGCTCTGTTGCTGTCTCTTTTGCAGATGGAACAACATTCTCAAGAGCTTCATCCCTGTCATAGTCACTTCCTGTAACCAAAACCCAGGAGAAAGTCAGAATCTGAACACTCTCTGCAATACTGTTCAAAACACATTTCTCAAGCAAGAAAAACACCATAGCCCTTCAAGACCTGCATGCTTCAGCAACTACGTTCTGAAAGGGAATTGTGGTAGTTCAGACCATACAAAGTAGTTTTCGAAGATAGGTGAAACATGCACGCCTGTGATCCCCACCTAGCAAAAGAACAGAGGAGACTTCTGGGAGATCTCTCAGCAGCAACAATATTCCAAGGGCATCTTAAGAGCCAGTTTCAACAGATACGCATCTCAGCAGGGCATAAACCCTTGAAAAACCCTTGTGAAAACCCACTCCTCTTGCAAAAATGCCTTCTATATTTGAAAGAAAGTCTTCTAGAAACATTATCCACATTCTTGACAATCTAAAACCTGGGTATGGACATTTTCAGCTGTGGGGGGGCGATTGTCAAATTTGCAGACTGTATTTCAAGGAAACCTTTTCCAGATGTATAGAGGCCACTCTTGCAATAGTGCATTTTCAAAAAGATATTTCAAGGGTTTATGCCTTACTACCACTCTGTAAGTGCTGTTTATGTTTGCAGCTCCTATTCTTCAGGTTAATTTGTTGACATGGTTTCCTCGGGTAGGTAACATCACATTATGGGTGGTGATCACGTATGGGCTTGTGAAGATTATCTTTGTCTCGTGGTCAGTTTTGTGAAGGATTATCCTTGTTCTCCTAGCGACATACATATAGAAAGAACAAAGATTCTACAAAGAGCCAAACATGAAAGGAGAGCGGGCGGGCGGGGGGCGGCAGAAGCGGACATCAACCAAGCGGTGAACAAGATAAGAGTCAGCCATAACTTACGAGCTTTGATCTTCTTCGCCTTCGCAAATCCTCGGACACCATAGCTGGATCCAAGTCCCAAGTGCCATGCATCTAATTCACAAGCACCCAGAGCGCCACCGTACCTAAGATGATCCGTCACACAAAAAGAAGAATCCAGCCTCGAGGAAGTACACGCAGGCCTCGTCAACTCCGGCGAAAGAAACCCCGGCTCTTTGTGGTCATGAGAAACAGGAACTGCAAAATAAACGGAAGGATCTAAAGCACGGGAAGACAACGCAGCTAGCGATGGAACTACAGATGCACGCAGACGATACAAACGAGACCCCGTCGCCGCCGCCATCGCCGCACTGCTGCTGCGAACCGACGAGCTCAGTGCAAATACAAACAAACCATGTCGCAGTATGTCAGCGAACCGTGCCCCGCTCGTGATTTAGGGTTAGGTCGTAGTTTAGGGTTAGGGTTAGAAGTTAGAACTTGCGCTCTCTTCCGATTTAGCCACCGTATATAGAGCGCAGTCTCGTCGTATAAAAGGGTGGCAACTTTTTATTTTAGAAGTGAAAACCCGATCGACCACACGATTCGGGTCTTTTTCTAAAGGCCTCAACGATTTTAGAGCTTTCTTAATTACCACCGTATTAGTTAACCATATTTTTGTACCTGAATTGGTATGTACACCGTCGTCTTCATCGTATGTCCGTTTAGGGCTTGAGAGGAGGCGGCTGTGGTTTACTTCACTCTCTTTTGAGTTTGCGTCTTCGCGCTCGGGGGTTTGTGTGTGTTTCTCTCTCGCGTTTGCAGCGGTTTTTATCTGCTGCTGCTGCTGCACCATGGGACGGGTGATTAGAGCCCAGAGGAAGGGAGCTGGATCCATTTTTACATCGCACACCCATAGGAGGAAGGGACCGGCGAGGTTTAGATCACTGGATTACGCGGAAAGGAATGGCTACATTAAGGGTGTGGTGTCGGACGTGGTGCACGATTCCGGCAGGGGAGCGCCGCTGTTGAAGGTCACCTTCCGTCACCCCTTCCGCTTCAAACATCAGAAGGAGCGCTTCATCGCCGCGGAAGGTATGTACTCCGGCCAGTTTGTTTACTGCGGGAAGAAGGCGACTCTGTCCATTGGCAACGTGCTGCCGCTCAGGTCCGTGCCTGAAGGAGCCGTGGTTTGCAATGTTGAGCATCGTATGGGTGATCGTGGGGCCTTCGCCAGAGCTTCCGGGGACTACGCCATTGTAGTCTCCCACAACCCTGACAATGGAACCACCCGGTAAGCAAAGGCCCTATTGACCTTCTTCCCTATTACAAAACAAAGTATGAGAATTGTGCCACTTTTCCTTCGTGCGAGGCTAGTCTGAACGCAGGCGGATATAAGTTCAGGAAGCTGAATGAACTAGGGTTTTGTGGCACTTTAGACTGCATCAGGCTGAGAATGAAGTTTTATTCTTCAAGGGAGGGAGAATCTGGTGTAGAATTGTTCTGAGTCAGTGCCCTCTACAGTATGTAGGGAGATGGTGGTGAAATTTAGAGCACAGTTGTCCTCTCTGAATGTGAGATACACTGACAATTGGAGTGTTTGCATTTGCTGTGACAGTATCAAGTTGCCATCAGGATCAAAGAAGATAGTCCCAAGTGGATGTCGAGCCATGATTGGACAAGTGGCAGGAGGGGGACGAACAGAGAAGCCAATGTTGAAGGCAGGAAATGCTTACCACAAGTACAAAGTGAAAAGAAATAGCTGGCCTAAGGTGCGTGGTGTGGCCATGAATCCTGTAGAACATCCCCATGGAGGAGGAAACCATCAGCATATTGGACATGCCAGCACAGTTCGGCGGGATGCACCTCCTGGAAAGAAGGTTGGTCTTATTGCTGCTCGTCGCACAGGTCGTCTGCGTGGTCAAGCTGCAACTGCTGCTGCCAAGACAGACAAGGCTTAAGCTCGTACTAGGAGGTCTTGGTCACTTCACAGATAATTGGTATGCAGGGTTTGTTCTATTTGTCTTTCTTGCAAGGGATCCCTCAACATCGAGGCTTTCCCACGAGATGCTTTGCTAAGGAAACTTTATTGAAACAAAGCTCCACAAGTTTTGAGATTGAATTGCATATTCTCATGGATATAACTGAGGTGATTGTTGTCAATCAGGGTCTGTCTTTTTTGTGTAGTGTCTGGAGATGCACTTTCAGATCTGGGATCCATTTCCCATCACAAATTCTTTCTGACACTACTGTTGCAATCTTGCCGGGTACCAATCAAGATGAATCTGAAGGAACTTGCAATTAGCAGAATCCAAATTGCTTGCTTGGGGGGGGGGTGGAAAAGGGAGTTTCATGTGCTTGTTATGTCTTCATATATATGGAATTGTCACTCAGGATATATTCTGCCCTTCACCTTATTCTTCTTAGGATTCAAGTGCTCTGTTGAATGCACACAACTAGACACCAAGAATGCCCGACCCAACATGCAGCCTGTCACTTGGCTGGGCCTCCCTAATGGGCCATCACTGAATATATGATCTGTTGGCCTCAGGAATTCCAAACTTATGCCTCAGAACATCTATATTAGAGGGATGCTACCTTGAGGGTTGTGACCATGGCAATGTCTTAGGGAGCACATAGAGAACTAGGGCAACATCTCGCAAACCTGATGGGAACACCTTGGAAACAGAAAAGACAAAAACAAAGCTCCCCTGAGCCTTCTCATTGGCTGCATGAATTTCCCATTTCCAAAACTGTTTGTGACTGTGTTCAACCTGGACTAAAAACCCCCATTATAAGCTGTTGGATACTTGTATATCAAGTTGATTTGTCCAAAAGTTGATTGGTTTGGATTGCCCTTGGAGATATAATAACAAAGGTCTTCATTCCTTTATGGTAGATAGATAGGGAAGACATGGGGTGTTTAGTGTAAAGGGGTTCAATGTTCCAGAATGGGGGAATCAAAACAAATTAAGATTTTAAGCTTTAAATTTATGGAATGGGGAAGATGTGGGGAGTTTAGTGTAAGGGGGGTTCAATGTTCCACAGTGGGTGAATTAAAACAAATTAAGATTTTAAACTTAAAATCTTGAATCATTTCATCTTTGAAATAATGAGAAGTTTTGGAAAGCCTTAATTAATGCACCCATCAAGTTTTAAATCACTAAAAATAAGGAACTGGAGAGGGTGTAACAAAATAAAATTAAAATGCTACCTTCACCTCTCAAATTCTTTAACTTACAAGGAGCAGTCTTGGAGATCATAAAACAGACCTCAACAAATATGTTTCCTATTTAATTCTAAAAATTATCACTAGATAATTTTGCCTGAACATTGTCTTCTTACCCAGTAAACCAGTGAACCAAAGCTTACTTCTTGTTATAAGTAGATTGCCAAAGCCAAACTTCTAATTGTGAGAGAATCATAGAGATGGTGGATAGATCTCTCTGGACTGCTCTCTATTGGTGATCATGGCCTTACTTAGCATCAGTCCACAATTGACAGCCCATTTTTCGCACAAATTCGCTCAGGTACTTTGACATGAATAAACCCAGCATAGACATCTCATACATATTACCCTTGATATTCCCACCCTTGGAAGATGCCAACACAATATCCCTCGAGTTCCCAACAAATTGAGTCTCAATTTCCCAAATGCAATTCTCTCAGAGTTCCCATCACAGACCCGCATTGATGCTTGTTTTTAGACCAACCTAATCACCCCCTATGGATTATCACCACTTTCACCATTACTCTTCACCTTTATTCAATGATTTCTAGATGAACAAAATCCTATTCTCTTCTGCTTTAGGCAGAGTGAAACACTTTCCATTAAGTCTTCAGCCAATGTGTCTTCATTTTCCTCCTTTTCATCCCACTAAGGGTCTATAGCCACTTTTCCAAAAAAGTTGAAGGAAATCACTCATCCTCTTACTGTTGCACATTTTCGCCATTTTGCGAAAAATATTTTCTAAAACGAATATCCTATCACAAATTCTCTTTGTTTTCAAAAATAATAGCCAAAAAATTCCCAAAAAATTCGTCAAAAATCATCATCATCATCATCCCCTACAATAAGAAAAGGTACTTAAAATTTTATATTTTGATATTTTGAACATCGCCAAATTTGACTAAATATATTTATCAACTATTGCCACTTGAGCAACATAAAAAAAATGGAAAAACAAAAACACTGGTTCTGGGATGACTGACAATTGGCACTTCTTTTTCCAAATGCTTATTTATTTTAGAAAGCAAAGTTAGGCAGTTTTTAATTAATTTTTTCAAATCTTATAAACCAAGGAATAAACGTGCAAAGTGCACTTTGTAATATTTACTATGTGTTTGGAATAGTAAAACCAATGGTTGGGACAATAAACATTTTTTTTAACAAATTGAGAGTTTGATTCTCAACAATTTTGACAAGCATTAATAAAATTTAGCTAGACCTTTTCTTGTGTGTCGAAGCTCAAGCTCAAACAGTTGGCAAGCTCAAAGGTCATATGGTTTAGTGATTTTTTTCACATATTTTTCATATTGGATAGTATCCCAAGAAGGACTTAGCAATAAATGACGACAGATTTGCAGAACCTCTGTACATAGAAAAGAAAAAGAAAAAAAACGAAATGCTACCAAACTAAAATCAGAGTCTAATAAAATGTCGCGAAAAGTTTTTAGTTTTCTTGGAAAATTGGCGATTTCTTTTTAGAAAAAAATGAGACAATTGCGACCAGAATATTCTAGTTTCAATTTGATTTTTTCGCATTTTGGCGAAATTTCGCACTAAAGAAAACGCTGGCTACGGTACGTGTTTTGAAGCAATTTTGTGTGCTCTTTTCTTTTCTTCCTTTTTTTTGGGGTTGCAAAGCGCAATTGCTGTGACGATTTTGTGTTCCTTCTGGTAGTGGCAGCAGGCAGGCAAGCAACCACGAAAGCAACCGAGCATGGGGATGGGCGGAGGATGGCAAGGAATGGGGGGTTCTAGCTTGCCATGGAAGCTAGGAAACTTTCGTGTGCCAGCAGGCGGAGGTGCGGCCAGAGCACAAGCTGCAGATGCAGCAGGAGGGATGCAGGGAGATGAGTCTTCTTCCATCAGCAACACACGACGTGCCCGGTTTCCTCTGAAAGCTGCCTTGACAGCCGGTGTTTTGGCGACCACAGGGGACACCATCGCGCAGCTGTATGAACGATGGAACCGCCGGAAAGCCCTGGAGAAGCAGGCAGCTCTGGAAGTGGTGGAGTTGCCACCTGGTCGTCTGCAACAGGTGCAGCAGCATGGTCCAATGGAATTTTAGCTGCCATAGATCATGATTCCTGCAGTAACGTACGTATGTATGTATGTATTTTCCAGACCTAGTTTCCATCCAGAGATTCAACAAAGTCAGTGCAGAGTCTTTCTAGTGTCATAAGTGACGCTTTCAGCAATACCCCCATTTACAAACCCTAGTAGTAGGGTTGGCTACTCAAAACAATTGAGATTGGAGATGTTTTTTTTCCTTCTTGAATTTGCATCTGGAATTTCTTTTGAATTTCTTCCTGTTGCATTGAAGCAATTCATGAATGCAAATGATGGGGTTATGTAGGAAATTGAGGATGTCGGCCCATTCAACCACGATTGGCTTCGGGCCATGCGAATGGCAAGTTATGGGTTTCTCATCTATGGACCATTCTCACAGGTGTGGTATGAAGTTCTTGACCACTTGTTACCGGCTAAGAATTTGACAAACCTCTCTCTAAAGGTGGGTGGTTATTATCCCTTCTTTTGAACCACCATATGACCATACTGAGAAAAATTGCAGTGGATGATGATACAGAAGGTTGAATGTTGTTGGCTCAAGTGCTACATTTCATAGTGGCTCAGTTGTATATATGTATGCTTATTTTTGATTGAGCAAATGATCTTCCTTCCCCTAAAATTGTGCAGTATCTTACAACCCTCTTTCAGTGCAAATCATAATTGGGTATAAGTGGCAAAACTGATCACTTCTGAGATGAGGGAACGTGCAAAAATATTTGTATGGAAGTCTGTGGCCTGAGAGTGTTTGTCTGGGGAAATGAGTTCAGGTGGTGGCAAACCAGGTGGTCTTGGGGCCTTGTGTGATTGCATTGGTGTTTGCATGGAATAGTTTATGGCAAGGCCGCCTGGAGCATCTTCCGGAGATGTACCGCACTCGTGCTCTCTCCACACTCATTGATGGTGTGTATGAACTGCTCAAACTTGTCTTGGGTAATTGAGGATAGTGGGGCCAATATCAAGGATCATGCAAAACAGATGTTGATCCAATTTGCATTCATTTCTGACTTAACTTCAAACAAGGCTAGGGTGGGAGTTTCCAAGTCATACTTTTCTTTATTTGAGGAAGATTTCTGACATTCTTGTGTGTTGATATTGAGTAGGTTGGAAATTTTGGTTTCCAGCAAGTATTCTCAACTTTGGGTAAGATTCTGCAGTGTGCTTCCTCTTTTTCAAACTATGTTGCTATACCACAGTTCTCCCAGCACTATCTGAGTTCTTAAGCATGTGTGGCAACCAACACGTGAGGAAATAGGTTTGAGCAAATGAAAGTTTGGAATTGGGGTAAGGAAGTTAGGGAAGAGCGATTCTAAACACCTGAGACTGGCTGGGTGTGTGCAGATTGGTTCCATTACAAGCACGAGTGGCATTCATGTCATCATGCTCGATATTCTGGAATTTCTATCTCTCAATCACAATGACAGCAAGCAAACCTGCAATCACTGCAAGCAAAGCAGACTAGGAGAAGACAGTAAGAATTTTCTCATCAAACACTTATAAGGTTACAAGTTGGTATATGATCACTTGCGAGGAAATATTGTTGCATATGTGTCCAATCCTTTTTCTCATAGGCCTTTTATATTTGTAGAATCCCATGCCCATCTGTGCTACCATTATTTGCTTGTCTATTGTCATGGTTTCAAGCAAATCCTTGAGAAGGGGGGGGAGCCAGACAGTTATTTTCTTGGTCATAGTCATATGATTATGCTCCTTTGAACTCTGTTGATTAACCAAAGTCATGTGGTCTGGGGCAGGATTCAGGGCCCTATAATGTCTAGGCCATGGGTTTAGATCTTGAAGGTTACAGTTGTGGAAGGTGAGTTAGCAGTGCAGAAGCCAAGTATACTAGCATGGCAGTGCACTTTTCACTCAACTAGTGATCTCCAGTTGTGTTTCCCAAAGGTACAATTCTTTGTCCTGGGACTGGCACGAGAAGGACACTTCTGTTTGAGTCCAGCAAATTTTTAATCTTGGCAGAAAGTGCTTTTCACATAAAACATGCTCAGAAAAAAGGTTCCAAAGGTGATTCCTTGTCCTGGGATTTGCACAGACAGGCATTTATGAGCTTGCTTTTATTGAGTGTCCATTCACATGCTGGAACACATTAGAGCAATGGCAGATTGTGCATATCATCATGTTCAAATGTGGCAGGCTTAATCAGGATGATGACATTTCTGGAGGCTGGTTTGGAAATGAAAAGCTCAAAAAAATCTGAGAGATGATGAAACATTTAACATGGTTAGGTAATTTGGATATTAAAATGGATTTATAATTTTTAAAAACAGCCTACAGAGCAAAGCTAGGTCTCTAGGGTAGATAGGCTGGTGAGTGAACACTTCAGAACTCAAAGGAGGTCAAATCCTCACACATTGTTCCTCTGCTTTTGAACCTAAAAGAACATTTGTAGCCTTTCACCTAGCACTTCAAAGTCACAAAAATTGCTCAATTCTGTAAAGAAATGAGGAAGATGTGGGGTGTTTGGTGTAAAGGGTTTCTGTGTTTGGTGATGGGTGAATTAAAACAGAATGTGATTTCAAGCTTAAAATCTTTGATTGTTGCATCTTTGCCTCTGGAATACGAAGTTGATCTTAAAGACCACCATCATTGTATCTTAAGAAGTTGATCTGAAATTTGGTCTTAAAGATCATCATCATCCTAGAGGTAAATTTTCCTATGTGCATCCAAGCAACTGCTGCATCTTTCATACAGATGGTTGCAACTATTGGGTCTGCCCACAAAAGCAAATGGTTATTATTCTGGCACATTTACAGTGCACATCTCTTGTGTATCATACTTAATAAGCTGTGACAATCACATTTAAGAGATGAGCTCTTCTATGATACAAAAGCAATACTATTGGGGTCAGGCCTCTTTTCTTTCTCTCTCATGTGTTAGTATTTTTGTTCACCCAAGGCATTAGAAAACAAGGCATCATGACAGGTAGGCCCTGCCTATTTAGTAATATAATTATTTAAATAGATTTATGTGTAAATAGGTAAGTATGCACATATGTATATTTGTGTTGTTTTTTTATTTTATTCAATTCTTTTGAAATAAGTATGTGAGTAATTAACTAGGTATGTAACTTAAAGGTGAATTTATTGTTGTTATTTGTGTTTGTTTATTTGATTTGTTGTATTATATTGTATTGTAATAATTCTTTTGGTTCATGATTTTAATACTCAATTATTATTTTGAAACTATAAATTTATTCAAATTTTAATTTTAATTTTAATGGCAATTGATGGATTTTGTTTGACAAACATAGATCGTATATATTTGATATGTAATGTATTTATGGTAAAATAAATGGGTGAACATAATACAATAATTTAAATGTGAAATATACAAGTTTATGGTCTATCCAATAGGCTTGTGTTACTCCCAAATGACATTGTTGTGTTGGTGCATTAGTCCAAATACGGTCTATATGTGTATTATTAATGATAGTGTTTTCAAAAAAAGTGAGCTTCAATTTGTATTTGTACATTAGGTTTTGAAATGTTGTTGATTGAGGTGTTTTTTTTAGCATGTCTATATTGAAATCTCCAATTAAAATAGTTGCATATCCTTTAGGCATGTCTTTAATATGGTTTCCAAAATTGAATTAAAATATATTATTTTCATTTTGGGGGGTTTAAAAATTGTGATTATATATAAAGTTTTTCGCATATTTTTGTTAAATGTAGTGATGAATTCAACACCTAAATTTGTTGTTGAAGTTGTTTGTGATAAAACCATTATATTATCATAGAACATGATTGTTCCATGTTGGTCATAACATGATAAAATGCAAAAAAAAATTGATATAACATTGTATGCTTCTTGGTTTGTGTGAATATTTTGTATTTTCAATTTTTTTTAAAAAAGTATGTGAAATGTTGATAAATTTTGATTTGCAAAAATGTTTTTGAAATGTAATGTTAAAGAATGAGTGTTCAGGGATTCTATGATTACAAATTTTGTGTGATAAGATTTGAGAGAAATGAGTGCTAATTCATATTGTGTAGTTGTTCTAAGTCGATGCATTTCTTCTTGAACAAGTGTATCTACTTGGAAAATT
>Ga0209208_10013041_pt1 | contig 10439 bp, 9 predicted proteins | sample S1TSphfallax_3_FD_187694 | JGI IMG/M metagenome (GOLD analysis project Ga0209208, IMG submission 187694) | Host-associated microbial communities from peat moss isolated from Minnesota, USA - S1T2_Fd - Sphagnum fallax MG (SPAdes) (version 2) | ecosystem: Host-associated > Plants > Peat moss >... | reverse complement strand
AATCACTAAAAATTGCCACAATTGCCTACAATATGAAAGGGTGCCCAAGGTTTTTTACTTTCATATTTTGAATATCTCCAAATTTGGAGACATATACTTATGGGTGACCACAACATTGGAAGGGGGAAAAACACACACGCTTACACACACACATTGACGACACTATTCATTGTATCCTAATTGTGCAAGCTATTTTGTAAGGCATGCAAAGCCTTTTGTTGGCTTGCCCATCAAGCAACCCCACTCGTGATCCATCACTTTTGCTTAATTAGGTTCTCTATCTCTCTCCAATGTTCAACCCATTTTTCTCCAACATCTTTTCATCTCTTTTGTCATTCTCTACATCAGGCAAACTCTAATCTCTCTATGTAATAATAGCCTATTTGTCTCTTTTCTCTTGCAATGTGATCAACCATAGAACATTGGAGAAACCAACACTTTGTTACTAAAAACACAAGGCGCGCAAAGCTACAAACCCCAAAGGTTGTACATAGAATCAGCTGGTCTGGTTGAAGTTGGATGACTCAACTTCCTAGTCACCACAACACAAAAGAAATAAATCATGCTTCCTAGCTATATGCACTAATGCATCTAAACTAAATGGCCATCATGGATCAGATCCCTGCGATTCCCTCTCATGGAGCATCACCTGGTCATTAGAGATAGTTGTTCCTGGTGTAACATGTACTAGGCTAATGCCACTTTTTTTTTATTGACTTAGTATGTACATAATTGTAACATTAGGTTTTAAGTTGAAAGGTATCGTATTTGAACTAATTCATCTGTAAACTATGACCTTGTAATCCAAAATGAAATAAGATCTTCTTAGCTAAGTGTCTATGGCTTAGGCCAAAGCTTATCCTATGTGCCATGTGGCTTAGGTTTAAATCTAAGGTCTAAGCCTAATTTAAGCGCCACATGATAAGCTATTAGAGCTTACATACCATATGGCTTAGGTCTAAATCTAACCTAGGTCTATGCCTAATTTAGGTGTCACAAAAGCTATTAAAACCTAGGTACTATGTGGCATAGGTCTATGTGTCACATCATGGCTTAGATCTAGGTGCCATGTGTCCCTAGGCCATGTCACCAAGACTAAATCTTGTATTTCTAAATTGAATTTTTTGAAAATTCACTTGGTGTGCCACATGGCAGGTTTCAAATCAACCACATATATCAATCTAAACCTTCCAAATTGAACGTGGGAGATGAAATTTTTTATTTAGTTTTTAATTTTCTTGAAATTCTGGAATTATGCCATGTGAACTAGAAATGAAAAATTGTTTACCATCAATTTTTGCAACTAAAACATGTCATTTACAATCATTTTTCAATTGTAAATGACACTTTTTAGTTGCAAAAATGGGTCACAAATGATATTTTTTCTTTTAATGGTAGCACCATGTAACTTATTTAACAATGTAATCACAAATTGATATAAAATGACAACGGATGAAGGAGTATATGGTTGATTGTATATTTCATCCATATGCATTATGATGATGTTATGCTAAGTCATTATTCATGACTAATGTTGGGTAAAACTAGACTTATACAAATAATGGAAGACTTAATTGCTGAAGTGATTTGTGATTAGTTTCAAATTGCAAATGAAAATCACAAAATAAGAATTTTCTGTGTTACCATGACAATTTTCAATTTAGAAGTTTCTATGATGTAAAGGATGCATGTGTATGCATGTGTGTGCATGTGATTGAATTTCCTTTATTTTTGGTTCTAAGTGGCAAAAAATTGCCAAAAGAAAAACCACTGCTTGCTACCCGCCAAGACAGTTAGCATATTATCTTGGGTACTATAACAGTTACAAAAGACGGATTGCTACAGGACATAAAACAATACATGGAGATGTAGTCACAAATGGATCACCATTGTCCACGGACTATTGACAATAATGAACATCAGGAGAAAGATGGAAAGAGTCAATAATATGTCTGCAATCAGAGAAAATAAATACAAAAACTAGAGAATTAGCAAGTAGAGAGTGTCATACAGTAGCATCCACATTTGGTGAATGTGTACACATTTATGCATACTTCCCAGCTTGAAGCTGTGTAAATGCTGAAGTTTCTTCACTCCACAGGCTGAGGGTCGTACTCTCCTGGGTTCACGTTTCAAGTCAAAGCAGTATGTTACATAAAGCAAAAAGTTTTACTGCACTATTCAGTCCATATATGTACATGCAGTTGTTACTACCAATTCTCATAACTTTAGGACCAGACCATACTGCATGTGGAACCACCCATTTAGATTATATGCCAATAAGGCAATGCCCATCTATGTGTTAGTAGTCAGAAGCCTGTTCGACAGTAGAACATGAAGTGAGTACTACTATATTTCCTATGGTAGTAGTAAGGGGATTTGACTTTTTCATTTTTTCTTTTTCCACAAGCAGGCGACAGCACCAGCCACCACAACAAGAGATAAGCCTCCTGCAAGCGGAGTACCAAATCTGGCCCGTCTGCGCAATGCATATTGAGCAGCAGAAGGAAAACACCGCAAGTAGAATGGTATTTTTGCACTCCTCTCAAATTCTTCTAGGTCAAAATCCTGCAAACCCGTTCAAATGTTTTGGTTGTAATTTCCATGAAAACTAGTAGATCTGTAGCCATTGCCCAAATGTTTCCTACAGCAATGACCTCTCTGCCAAACAAACTGGTTCAACACTTTCAGTTTACACTTTGGAATCAAAATTTTCATACTGCTAAGCAAGGGGCCAAGGGTAGGTGTGAGCTTACAGGAGGAAGTTTGTGGAGGTAATCCAAATGCTCAACATGCAGCTTCACATTCTTCAATGCAGCTGGCCAAAAAGCAGCTGGTGTATCCTTATATGCTTCTGCAACCACTTCATAAGCAGTCCTTGCACCCCCTAATATTGCATCAAGCACTTTAGCTTCCCTTTCTGCCCTGTGCCTGTATGAAATCACAGCAGCTTTAGTGCTTCAAATCCAGGGTGTATTTTCTGTCACTTCTTATTATCAGGTTGGATGTGTTGCAAAGTTGAATAGACTAGGCATACCCTGCATGTAAGAAGCCAGCTGAAATGTGTCAAGTAGTAAAAGCAAACTTTGTTCTTGCAAAGGTCCTAATGGATTACTTGATATAGGTGTGAAGCATATTTGCTGGCCAAAGGTTGGGTTTCCCATGCGCAGGTACAATCACTTTTGGTTCAAGATCTAAAAGGCGATTACAGGTGTCCAAGTAGTCCTGCACCACAACAAACCTTTTGGGAGTACATCAGAGAAGCTACTTGCTTGATCTCTACAGTACATCTCAAATCCATTGGGTGTGTAAATTAAACGCTTCAAACTTCTAATCCATTCCAAGTCTAAGTCTTGTGTTGGCTTAGATTGCAATGTCATCATCATCCTCTGGAGGATTCCTCAGACATGGCAGGGTGTCAGAGAATGTTTTGGAGTGGCAAACCTTATTGATGTCTGCTCGGTGAAAGTTTGGATCATGCTTCAAACTTTTGCCAAGCTTCTAGAAGAAGTAGATGACTGGGAAAAGCTTCTGCCAAGATGTGTAGAATTATGATATCTTGGGGCTACCCTAACCCTAAACCCTCAGATTTCCATCAACCCATTTGACACTGTAACTGATAATAGCTGGGTACAAAACTGCTATGGGTGAAATAGCACGCAACCCTAGTATAGCCACAACCACTTGCAAACTGACCATGAGACTTATGACTGGGCTAGTTGTCTGCTCTGCTAGACAACAAGTAAAGCATATCCATTAGATTACAAAGGAGTATAGCAAATGAGCTTTGTCAACAACCTGCATGTTGGCCCCTGAACTTGGATCCAGAACAGAACTGCCCTGTCTGCACCCACCCACCCATCACATGAGCTTCAACAACAGACGCCGCCACTTATTTCAGATCTTTTGCTTTCTATGAGGTGACCACCTAACTTCAACACCTGAAAGCTTTGATTCACAAAAATGTTTTGCATGAGATTACTTACCCTACACAGTGATCACCAACAAGGACAGTGCCAGTCACGCGATGCAACAGTGCAAGATGACCATCTGTGTGACCCTGCACACGCATGCAAGCATGGATCATTGAGAAGTGTTCACATGATGCAGACAACTAGTGAATGGGTTCACAACAGCCATGAAATCAGCACCTTCACCTTTTACATAAACAAGACAGCACAGTCCACACCAGGACCATTAGTAGATTTTGATTTAAGATGTACCTGACAACAATTTGCTATGCTAGCAAACTGCACAATTCACTCTGCAGAATGCTTAGTTTCTTCAATAGACAGCAAACACCAGAGGAGCACCTACCGGGGCTGATATAATTTCAAGTTCTTGGCCAGCAATAAGCAACTTGGATCCGCCTTCCACAGCAATGCAATTGAACCCAGTTGTAGCTGCCCCCATTCCATAGTATGCTCGGTAAGAAGGCTTCATGAAAGTGACAACAGCAATGATCATCACAGGCATCCATCCATCCACTGACTGAATCCCTTGTGTGCAGAAACTCACCTTTTCCCATGCGCTGCAGGGTTTTCTGATGTGCAATGATGATAGCCTGTGGGTTTTGTTTCCTCACAGTAGGCAATCCTTTCATTCCAACCCCCACCCAATGTAAGAGATTGGACTCTGGGACCAAATGATACTCCTACCTGACATGCCACTGGCACCATATCTAAATAGGAATGTAGTTAACAAACAACCTAGATGCAAGAATGAATTTGGTGCAGCTGACACCTTCTAAGTCATGACCATATTTTTAGGGCAGAGATGGTGTGGACTAACTCTTATTGGCACTAAAAGTAGTTTCAAGACTATCCTTACCATCAATGTGATCAAAGTGGTGGTGTGTCAGAAAGACCAACAGCTTTCTTGGGAGTTCATTGACGACCTTGGCAAGCTGCTCTGCACCAGTATTTTGAAAGCTTAGAGACATGGATGGATTGTCCACTAAAAAAGTGAATCAACAATCGCATAAGAAAGAAAAGTAAGATAAGTATTGAGTTTCCCAACATCAAGATATGTCCTTCCAAGCATGGGTTTGAACCAACCGGCACAAAGACAGATTTTGAGGGGCCTACAAACCTGTGCATGGGCTGCCACTGGATGACATCCAGGGTCACATATTAAAGCATCACCAAATGCCTTGGCAGCTCCAGTGTCAATTGCATGTTTTGGGAGTGGTCCAGTTGGAGCAAACACAACCAGGTTGGTTTTGCTGAAGGGTAACATAGTTGCTGATTCCATTGGAGCAATGAAAATGCCTGGTGGATACTCCTGTTGCATAAACCAAACGTCAATCAAAATCCACCAAGCCCCCCCATTCATGGAGCATCATAAGCACAAATACAACAAAAGTTTTGAGTTTGCAACAAGCAAGGTCAGTATCCAAAGCTTGGTGGCAATGGTCGTTCTGGTGGTCAAAATGGGATTTTTTTACCTGGCCCTGTACACAGAGGTTGTACTTGAATGACAAGTCAGGTGGGAAGTGGGAGGAGAAGGCAAGTGTAGCCAGTGGTCCAATGCGCTTCTGCTTTGAGTCAGAACCGACCAGCAGGTTATACGCTTCAAGTGGATCAAACCATTCCCCATCAGCTGCAGCACATCCCAACATGACATCACCCCGTCATCATCTTCTTTCCCAGGCCCACTTGCATCACTTCCTTCTCTGACAGGTTCAGGAAGGCTCTCCATGGCTTCTTCAAAACCTTTCCCTTCTTCTCCACTGAATCTGCAAGTTCACAATACCCATCTCTTTCTCATGTCTCTCTCTCTCCTTGTACTCAGCATGTACTGAGTACAAGGAGAGAGATGGGATTGAAAGCCAGTGGAGCTACAACAATGGTGTCCAGTAGTATTAGATCTTGTTTTACTGTCTGCCCACAATTGTTGAAGAGGGGAAGGGGGGAGTGAGAAAGAGAGAAATTTTGTGTTCACACTTTTGTCTGCAAAATTTCTTGAAACAAGACCTGCAAACTATTCAAAGTAGAAAGGAGAATTGAGCAATGGCAAACTGGTGTTTGTTAGAGCAACTCCACCAGTGCTCAGTACATGATCCTACAACTTAAAATTGGACAAAGAAAAGTCAAAATATGCTGGTTTGGCTCAACAAAATGATTTTGGCCCAGCATTTTTGCATGCTTTGCTGAGGCTGGTAAAAGGCACAGCAAAGCCTAACACCTGCCAGAGAAGAGTGTAGTAAACATGATTCGACTGCCACTCCATATTTCTTTCTGATCGGCCAATCATAATGATTGGTCGAGGTGGCTTGCTATTAAAAGTTTTTCCCACCTATATTTGCAGTCCCAGTTTTAGTTTTAAGGGTGGAGTTTGAAAAAAGTAAATAACCCAACTTTGAATGTGAAAAATATATTTCTGCAGGGTCACATACTGAGCAGCACTGGGAGATGCTCTTATTAGCCTGGATAGATTTCAAAGAGTGGGACTGAAAACCTACCTGAAAAGCTTGCATCATTGCGCAGGATTTCAATGATGAACACAATGGTGTGGACAGCAGGTCCAGGTCCATAAGCAGGCTCTTCCACATACTTCCAATATCGCCACGACTTGCATGGACCACCGCCTGTTGGATGGATACAAGTTTGAATCTGCAGCAAGCAAGCAGCCCACCCCCACAAAGAAAGCAACCTCAATAAGAGCAACTCCACCAGTGCTGCTCAATATGTGACCCTGCAAATAAAAAAGTAGATGAAGAAAAGTCAAATTTGGCTCAGCAAAATGGGTTTTGGCCCAACATTCATTTTTGCACCGTTTGCTGAGGCTGGTAAAAAGCCGCAACGACGCCTAACACCTGTTGTTGATTGGCTAGATAGATTGATCGGTCCAGGTGGGTTCCTATAAGTAGTCTCCCACTTATTTGCAGTGCCAGTTTTAGTTTGATGGGTAGGGTTGGAGAAAAGAAAATAACTATAAACTTTGGATGTGAGAAATATTTTTGCAGGAGGGTCACATACTTAGCACCGCAGGGAAGAAGTTGCAGAACTGACATAATCCGCAGTGCAGTGCAGTGCAGTGCAGTGCGCACAAACAAGCAAACAAGCAAGCAAGAAACCGGTACCTTCTCCACTGCATCGCTTACAGCAAAGCCCTTTAGACCAAGGCAGTCGAGATTGAACTCCACGTTCCCGATGGCCTTCGCCAACCGCTCCTCATCCAGCGTCTCATCACAATCCCCTCCTACCTTGCCAGCAGCAGCAGTGCGCAGCAGGGGCACTGACGCCAAATCCCAAATATCAGAGTCTTTTTCCCCACCCGCAATCTCATTCCCGGGTCGCGTCTGCTTCAACAGAAAGATCTGAAAAACCTCCGACGGATCCGCATTCTTCACTATCAACGCGACTCTATGCTCTACCTCTCCTCCTCCTCCTCCTCCTCCTCTTCCCATCTTGCTGCTCCTTCCTTCACCCAATCTCCCTCTATGTCTACCCACACATACCACTCTTATTTTATACCAAACTAGCAAATGGGTAGTTCTCCATTCTCTTCTTTCTTCTTTCTGTCTCTTGTCTCTCTCGCTCTCACTCGCGCGCGAGCGCTGGCAGTGCGATCCTCGTTTCCAGTACTGCGCTTGAGGCAGAGACAAAGGGCACACAGTGGTGAGTTCCCAAGTGCGCGGCTGGGTGCGTTCTAAGTTCCAAAGTTCGCATAAGTTCGCATCCGTTTTGTCGCTTTGTGGTCGCCAGCTTCTTTCTATCTGCGTTCCCCAACTGCGGTTTTCAGCATAACACTTATGTGGCTTTTTAGGTAGTGCGTGTTTCAATTACAAGGGAGCCACTTTTATGTGGCTTTTTAGTTAGTGCTTGCTTCAATTACAAGGGAGCCACAATTATGCGCCAACAGGTAAGGCCACTTATGTGGCTTTTTTTGTGCATGCTTTTACAAGGGCCAGTTGTATGTGTCGCTAAGGTAGGGCTACTTCTGAAGCTTCTTAATGCATATGCTTTCATAAGGCTCCTTAGTCCTCATATGTGTCCAAGGGCAGGGCCACTTATGAGGCTTTTTAGCTAGTACTTTTCACCAAGCCCATTTTTATGTGTAAAGCAGTAGGGCCACTTATGAAGGTTTGAGTGCTTCTATAATGCCTTTCTTATGTGTAAAGGGAGTCGGGCCATTTACAAAGCTTCTTATAAGGCCCTTTTTTTTTTCTCTTTAGTGGGTGTTGGGCCACTTATGAGGAGGCTTTTAGTGCTTCTATAATCAACTCTTTTTATGTGTAGAGGTGGTTGGGCCACTTAGGAAGCTTTTTAACTCTTCTATAATACCTTTTTAATGTGCAAAGAGGGGGTAGCTGGGCCATTTACCAGGCTTTTTAGTGCTTTTTAAAAGGCCAGTTTTATGTGTAAATGGGAGTAGGTGGAGGGCTTGTGATCTTTACGCATGATAGAGCCCTTGGCTGTGGGCTTCACAAGATTAAGGGCCTACACAAGCTGTTTCCTACCACACATATAATGCTACGGAGGGCCTTACAGCCCTTACCCAAGGGCCTTACTGCACATACCCAGTATAAAAAGGCTGCTGCACCTAAGGTCCATTCAGAGTTGGGAATCTTGAGCTTTTAAGGTGCCATTCTGTGTACTTATTATAGGAATTCCTTTAACCAAGTCTCTTTGCATTTGCATTGCATGATGTTCTTATGTCACTCTTCTTTTGGTTGCAAGTTTTTTTTGCAAGTAAAGTTTTGTAATTGTTGTCAGTGTTAAAGTCATGATTCAAGTCAAGTGTGTATGTGTGTGTGTTTTTTGATATGTATGTCTCCTTATGTTTATTGGCCTTGCCTACCAAGACAAGGATATTGTGTTTAGATTCATTATAGAGTATAGTAGCTTAAGAGATTTTGGCCCCTAGGTAATAATAGGTCTATTTTTATGAGGATTTTTGAAAGATGATATTTTGGCTTGTGTTGAAACTTGAGATTAGTTATAGAGTTATAATATCTCGAAGGTTTTGGTTTCTTTTAGAGGATTCTTTTGAAGATTATATTTTTGCAAGGTGAAATATTTGAGTTTCCATAATTCTTCTTTTGCCTTTAAGATACGTTTCCACATAAATGGCAAGGCCACAGTGTGACACACCCCCTTGTTATTGATTATACACTCTCTCATCATCACGTTCAGTTGGACATAAAAGCCCTCAAAAGTTCGTAAAGTAAAAAGTTTTACCTTTTTCAGTGCAACTAGTGTAGCTACTTCAATTTAGCCTTACTCCAAGTTTCTATAATAACAAATTTCTATGACCTTGGAGAGCAAAGGGGTGAATGAGCAATGAAGTCAAGAAATTCTTGTAACCTTGCCCAAAACCGTATGAATAATATAGGCACCAAATCCAGAGAGGAAGTGGAAGTACCCAACGAAAGAACCTAAGTCCAAGTTGAATTCGCTACAAAGTCATGACTCATATGTGTTGAAGACTAAAGAACCTAAGTCCAAGTTGAATACACCACAAAGTCATGACTCATATGTGTTGAAGAATAAGGACTACCGTAGTCTAGGGTTAGTTTCCACATTGACAAAATGAATAATTTTTTTAAAAAATCATTTAAAAATTAAATTAAATTAACTTTTTTTCATCATCTACTATAATATTTTGATTTGAGTATTGAAATTATTCAGAGTGTAACCTATGATAATTATTATGATTTTATTTTTTTCCATCTAAAACCATTTTTGGTAAATTAATGGGATTCTAATGACAAATCACTCAAAATTCAATATCCCCCATGCCTTAGGTCTAAAAACATTCAAATCACCTTCATTAAAATCCTACTCACGGAGGGCTTTCCAACGTGATCAAGAGTGCATCCAAACTCTTGTATAATTTTTAGTTTTGATTTAAACACATTTGAAAAAATTGTTCAATATTCAATAACTTCTTTGTTGTATGTTGAAACCAACTTGGTGCACCCTTTACTCATTGAGAACTTTCCAATGGTACCAAGCACAAGGCAAAATCTCTCAAAAATGCTGATTATGTCAGATAATGGCCATTTGGTCATAGTTGATTGCTGGCCACCTGGTCATTACCCTAATTATCTAAATTTGACCATGATTTGTTTGTCTAATTGTCTTGGCCAAAATTCTAAAATTGAGCTCCCTACCAGTGTTTTTTTTCAAAAAATTTTAAAAAAAATCTTTGAAGCCAAAGTGGCAATTACCCATAAGAAGATTTAGAAAAAGTGGGGATCATGCTCAGGAAGATTTAGCCAAATCTGGCTATAAACCAGATTTGGAGTACCAAACTCTATTCATCCTTCTATGTCTTTGGTTATGGTAGAAACCAAAGATAGAATATTTGCAATTTTAAATATTTAAATACCACTGCAATATTTTAATTTGCAATTTGCTCACTTCTGGCGATTGAAAAACTCCAAAATAAATTCACTTCATTTTTATATTTTCAATATTTTGTTTTGCTTT